>Ga0180009_10002599_pt1 | contig 21196 bp, 11 predicted proteins | sample OS_PC_MetaG_FD_123537 | JGI IMG/M metagenome (GOLD analysis project Ga0180009, IMG submission 123537) | Groundwater microbial communities from the Aspo Hard Rock Laboratory (HRL) deep subsurface site, Sweden - OS_PC_MetaG | ecosystem: Environmental > Aquatic > Deep subsurface > Groundwater...
TAATATTCTTATTGTAGGCACAAACAAAGGAGCTGCAACCGATATTGATGGGAACTACTTCATCTTAAATCTCCCTCCTGGTAATTATAGCGTTAAAGTTTCAATGCTAAGCTATGCATCAGTTACTATTAATAACGTAAGAGTTTCTGTGGATCAAACAACTAACCTGGATTTTCAGCTTACTGAAGAAGCATTGAATTTACAAGATGTAGTTGTGACTGCATCAACACCAATTGTTAGGCGTGATTTAACCTCTACAGAAGCCAAAGTAAGCGGAGATGATATTTCTATGATGCCTCTCGAAGATATTCAGTCGGTAATTAATTTGCAAGCCGGCGTTGTTGACGGACATTTTAGAGGCGGACGATCCAACGAAGTTAAATACTTGGTAGATGGCGTATCGGTTAATGATGCATATTCCGGAGGATTCTCTTTGCAGGTTGAAATTAACAGCCTGGAAGAAGTTCAAGTATTAACCGGAACGTTCAACGCGGAATACGGTGAGGCTTTGTCCGGAGTTGTTAATCAAGTGACCAAAATTGCTGATGACAAATTAACGGGCGACTTTTCCTTTTACGGTGGTGATTACGTGAGTTCTAACTCAAAATTGTTTGAGAATATTAATCACATTTCGCCGATGGGCATTTACAATATGCAGGGAAATGTAAGCGGACCCGTACCGGGGTTCGAAAAACTGTTAAAGTTCTTTTTATCCGGAAGATATGTTTACAGCGACGGTTATCTTTACGGTAAAAGAATTTTTAAGCCCTCGGATTCTTCCGACTTTTCTGCAAACGATCCCGCAGATTGGTATATCGGCTCAACAGGTAACGGCAGGTATGTTCCAATGAACAATAACCATAGATATACTTTGCAGGGTAAGTTGTCCCTGAACGTTGGAGGAGGAAAAGGAATTGTTTTAAGCGGAATGTATCAAGATCAAAAGAGCAGAGATTATAATCATGCGTATAAATTAAATCCCGATGGCGATTATCAACGATTACAAAACAGCTATCTGGGAATTCTCAGTTATACTCATGTAATTAGTAATTCTGCCTTCATTGATTTTGCTCTATCAGCTTTTAGAACCAACAATAACCAATATGTATTCGAAGAGCCGCTCGATACAAATTATGTAAATCCCGATAGAAAAAAGGACGTTAGCGGTAGCGCTTTCCTTAGCGGTGGAACAGAAAATTGGAATTTTAATCATAGCACAACTACATACACGGCTAAAACAGATTTAACATGGCAGATAAATCAAATACATCAAATTAAAACCGGTTATGAGTTTCAGTATCACAACCTTGACTACGAAGATTTTCAAATTGTAGTGGATGCATCAACTGATTATAAACCTGCACTGCCAATTCCGGGAGCTTTCAATTACAATATTTATAGCACAAATCCGTATCAGTTTGCTATCTATTTACAAGACAAAATTGAACTGGATTATTTGGTTGTAAATGTTGGTGTGAGATTCGATTATTTTCAACCAGATGGAGAATATTTAGAAGATCCAAACAAAGTAAATTTGCTGGATAATTTGCAGCCGCCGTTTCCGGATTCGATGATGAATACGGCTCAATCCAAATATCAGTTCAGCCCCCGAATCGGAATATCTTACCCAATTACGGATAAAGGAGCGATTCATATTTCGTATGGTCATTTCTTTCAAGTGCCGCCGTTCGAGTACTTATACCAAAACCCGAATTTTAGAATTCCTTTAACAGGAGATTTCCCAGGTACAATCGGCAAAACAATCGGGAATGCAGATCTAAAACCGCAGCAAACAATTATGTATGAAATTGGTCTTCAGCAGGCTATAACTGATGACTTTGGAATAACTGCTACAGCCTATTATAAGGATATTAGAAACCTTCTGAGTACGGAAATATTCATTAAAAATGAATTCAAAAAATTCAGCAAGTTAATTAATAGAGATTACGGAGCGGTTAAAGGGATTACACTTACTTTCGAGAAACCCTTCCGGAATGGCTTAGGAGCAACGCTTGATTATACTTTCCAAATAGCAAAAGGAAATGCTTCCGATCCAAATGATGCGTTTAATAAAGCGCAGGCAAATCCTCCTATTGAATCAAACAAACAATTAGTTCCATTAGATTGGGATAGAAGACACTCGTTAAATATGACGCTAACTCTTGGTGATCCGGAGGACTATATTTTAAGCGGAATCGGGAGAGTGGGTTCAGGATTCCCTTATACGCCATCATTGCAAAATCAGAGAACCGGTTTAGAAAACAGCGACAACAAACCCGCTGTTTTCAATATTGACATATATTTCACAAAGTATGTTATGCTATTTGGAACAAGGCTTTCTCTGTTTGCTAAAATTTACAATTTATTAGACACGCAAAATGAACAGGATGTGTTCGGAGATACTGGCAGGGCTGGTTATACTTTAGAATTAACAAGAAACCAGCAAGCCCCAAGGGGTGTTAATACAATTAAAGAATTTTATACGCGCCCCGATTTTTATTCTGCTCCGCGCCAGATTTACATTGGTTTTTCTTTTTCTTTATAGATATATGAAAACTTTGGAGACTTAAGGTGTTACTTGCAAAAAAATATTTAAGTTTTCTGATGCTTGGTTTTATTTCTTGCCTTGTGATTATGCCTTCTTCTTTGGATGCGCAGATATTGGTCGATAAAAACAAAGGAGATCATAACGAGACAAAAAAAGGATTTATGGATGGCAACCTTGTTGCTACGGTTTATTACAATTTTGGTGAAATAGCCGATTGGGAGAATGAGCCTGATAGAAGCGGAGTTTGGCCCAAAGGCACAAACCACACTTATGTTGACGGAGTTGCCATAATTGTACAAGCAGAAGCGATTGATTATTTAGGAAATAAAATTCATCCGCTGGAAACAAACTATTACGAGTTTACAAGATACGACCGCGCAACAGGCGTAACCTATGGATGGTGGGCTTTGCCTGGCTATTGCGCGCGGTACCAATCCAGCCCGGCAAGAAGCGATAGGGAAGAAACCTGGCCTTATACATGGCCCGATAGAAATTCTGATTGGAATGGTTACTGGAATGGATTTTTTGGAAAGGGCGTACAAAATGCAGACGTAGAGACATTTTTTGTCTTCGATGATAATGAAGACCGTGAATATATTTTAAAAAATAATTTTACGCCGGATAAGGACGATCCCTCCAGAGGAGGATTGGGAATGCAGGTTAGAACAAGAGGATTTCAATGGTCTCAAGTTCTGGCAGAAGATGTAATCTTTTGGTATTACGAAATTTCCAATATGGGCACATATGATTATGATAAAACTCTCTTTGCTCAGTATGTGGATTGGGGTATTGGCGGACACGATAATTCCTCTAATAATGCCGGGGATTATAATGCTCTTTTAGATATGTCATACGCATGGTCAACCGTTAGTGTTGGAAATCCTGGAAATTGGAGTCCTGTAGGAATGACGGGTTATGCGTTTCTTGAAAGCCCGGGAATTTCGGATGATTTAAGAGATAATGATTCTGACGGTCTAACTGATGAGAAGCGGGATAACGATGCAGCATATTTCATCGAGAGTATTAATCTCGATCCATTTATTGCTAATCCGTTTGCAGATACAGCTGACTTCAAAAAGTTTTACGGATACTCATGGCGCCCTCATTGGGATTCTGACGAAAACGCAAATTGGAAAAACTATTTTGACGTAAATGGAAATGAGAAATATGATTCCGGGGATTTATTAAATGACGATGTTGGGACCGATGGAATTGGTCCTTTTGATGAAGGTTACACCGGACCCGATACTGATGGAACGGAAGGAAATGGCAAGCCCGATCAGGGGGAACCAAATTTTGGAATTTTGGATAAAGATGAGTCCGATCAATTGGGGTTAACTGGTTTCAAAATATTTTCTGTTCATACATACGAATTGAATAGGGATGAAGAAAACTGGAAAGTGCTTTCGGGTTTGCCTGCTCCGCACGGGCAGACGCTTGTTGGCGTTAACCTGGCTAACTACTTTTCAAGTTATCTTTTCGGCATGAAGGGGAGAGACTCCTATTCACTCGAAACCGGATCTATTGAAGAAGCGGGAGAAACGGAGCGGTTTTCAATGTCCATGGTTTTTGGAATAAATGAGAACGACCTTTTTAGAAGAAAAAAGACAGTTCAGCAAATTTATAACGCCAATTATAGATTTGCTAAACCGCCTGAAAAACCAATATTGAAAGCCATCCCGGGCGATAAGAGAGTTACGCTTTATTGGGATGATCGCGCCGAGTTCACGTACGACGCTTTTTATCAGAAATACAATTTTGAAGGTTACAGGGTTTATAGATCAACCGAACCGAATTTTTTAGAGAATAAAATAATTACTGACGCATACGGAAAACCCACGTTCCGGGCTCCAATTGCTCAGTTTGATTTGATTAATAATGTTAAAGACTTACACCCAATTGACGTAAATGGAGCACTATTTTATTTAGGTAATGATTCCGGCATAAAGCATTCATTCATCGATTCGACTGTACAAAATGGGCAGACATATTATTACGCTGTATCCGCTTACGATCAGGGATTTACTTCAACTTCTGTTGAAGGAGTTTTTCAAGGAATACCTCCTTCGGAAACAACTACAATATTGAAAAGGGATATCAACGGAAATATTACAACAGATATTAATACTGCTGTTGTAACGCCTCGCGCGCCGGCTGCAGGATATATTGCTCCCGATATTATTAATGTTACAAAAGCCGGACACGGTACAGGAACAATGAAAATCGATATTCTTGAACCGGATTCTATAAAGGACTTTCACGTTTATAGATTGGAATTTATGGAATCGGAAAGATATCACAACGATCCAAATCCAAAGTACGCTTTAATTAATCATACAGAAAACGATACTCTGATTAATTATACTCGAATAATTGGCAATACTCTACAGACATCGGTTTACGATGGATTTACAATTGGTCTTACCAACGATTCTTCCGTTACTGTGAATGAAAGCATGAGCCGATGGAAAAAGGGAAGCAGCAATTATATTGTTGAAGTCGGATTCGATTCAAGATTTGCAAGCGCATATTCAACCAAGAGAATCGACTATCCGGCAGATTTTGAAATTGAATTAGTCGATGCAAATATGGGCGATTTATCTTATCCCGCTACAACATTCGGAAAACCGATTCAATCAAATATAATCGTGAGGAATCTAACGGAAGAGATTGATCATTTTCAATTCATTTTTAGGGATGAAAATAAAGATCTGCTATTCAATGAAGGCGATGCAATCTTTTTGGTTTTCGGCGATTCGCTTGGTAAACCGGTAACAAGCAATAGTAACTTGAAAGTAAGCTGGTCCATGAGTTTAATTAAAGATACAACAATCGCCGAATCTGAACAGAAACCGCCTCAGGTTGGTGACGTATTTAAGATAGTTACGCAAAAGCCTTTCCGCAATGGTGATTATTATGAGTTTGTTTCCACAGCTCCTAAATTTGATAAATCTTTGGCGAAAAATGATTTGGATAAAATTTCTGTTGTGCCCAATCCATATGTAGGCGCCGCATCGTGGGAAGCTTTTTCTACAAGCGTTGGCAGAGGAGAAAGGAAAATTTCATTTATCCGTTTGCCCAAACAATGCACAATAAGAATCTATAGTATTAATGGAAAATTATTGGATACTATTCAGCATGACAGCAGCGTTGATGATGGACAGGAATTTTGGGATTTAAAATCTAAAGATGGAATGGACATCTCATTTGGTATTTATGTTTTTCACGTGGATGCGCCGGGTATTGGCGAGAAGATAGGAAGATTTGCTATTATAAAATAAAATTAACCATAGAAGTATAATTATGTACTGCGGGGATAAATATGCATACTAAATATCTCTTCCAGTTTACTAAATGTGTTTTCATTGTGTTATTAATTCACAGCACATTGTATTCGCAGAATGTATCTAAAGTTGGAACCACTGCGGCGAGCTTTTTACAAATACCTGTTGGCGCTTCAGCTGGTGGATTCGGCGGAGCGTTTGTAAGCGTTTCGGATGATATTTCGGCTTTGTACTGGAACGTAAGCGGCATAACTAAATTCGATAATTTTGGAGTTCAGATTATTCATACAGATTGGATTGCTGAAACCAAATTCGATTTTGCCGGACTCGTACTCCCGATAGAAGGATTTGGCGTACTTGGATTCAGCTTTACATCTCTTAGTATGGATGACATGAAAGTTACTACGGTTGAAAAACCTGACGGAACGGGTGAATATTTCAGCGCAAATGATATTGCATTCGGAGTTTCATTCGCAAGAAAATTAACGGATAGATTTTCGATAGGCGTTACTGTTAAATATATTCAGCAGTCAATTTGGCATATGAATGCTTATGGATTTGCAATAGATGCGGGCACGTTATTTAGAACTGACTTGCTTGGCGGAATGAACATCGGCGCGTCCATATCAAATTTTGGAACGCCTATGAAATTAGCCGGAAGGGATACGCGGTATTTCATCAGACTCGACCCGACTAAGCAAGGCTCTAATGAAAGGATACCTACAAACATTGAATTAGATGAATGGGATTTGCCGCTCGTATTCCAGATTGGAGTATCAACCGATGCAATCAAGATGGATGATTATAAACTTACTGTAGCCGTAGACGCTCTTCATCCAAATAACGATTATCAAAGTTTAAATGCCGGCTGTGAATTTGCATTCATGAACTTTCTATATTTCCGAACAGGATATCAATCGTTATTTTTGAAAGATGCCGAAGGAGGTTTTTCCTTAGGATTTGGCGTAAACTCAAATATGCTATTCACTCAAACGTTGGTTAAATTCGATTATTCATATAGAAATTTTAGCAGATTAAAAAACACACATACTTTCTCACTTGGAATTAATTATTAGATTACTCTGTGAACCTAATTCATGAAAAAACTATTCTTACTACTGCGGCATTTTCTTGTTATCTCAGTGCTTCTGAGCAATTCCATTTTTGGATATTATCAGTCAATAGACTCGAATGTTTTTCTAGGGAATGAAAATATATCTCGAAATAATATTGTTGCAGAAGTTGGAGATGTATGCATTACAGTCGAAGAATTTTTAAATAGTTATGAATTCGGACCTGCATTTGTAAAACGCCTTCCTAATTCCAAACAAAAATATCTGCAGTACATGATCAACGAAAAGCTGCTGGCTCTTAAAGGCTATGAACTGGAGCTTGACAAAAATGAAACTGCAGAAGAAATGTACACCGCCATATTCAGCGATTTAATTACAGAGGAATTATTTAGAGAAGATATTTTATCTAAAATAATAATCGACCAATCTGAAATTGACACAATCGTTGCAATGAAAAATTTGCAGTTGGAAATTTCCTGGTTGTATTCCGATGATGCGGAAAAAATTAATGAATATTGGATTAGTCTAAAAAAAGGGGTGGCTTTCGATTCATTATTGCAGTCGCAGCTATCGGATTCAATTTTCTTAGATATGCGTAGTATGAAAACCAATCGTTACTCTCTTGGGGGAAAAAATGCAGCATTGGCAGGTATGTTGGATACGCTAAAAGTCGGCGCTTATTCTTTTCCAATTCATACAGATGATGGTTGGTATATCGTAAAATTCAACAATGTTTCGCAGAACATAATTACCAGCGAATCTGAATACAATAAATTGGTTTATGAAAGCAATCAATCTGCAATTAAGAATAAAATGGATTTAGAATCCGACAAATATGTTGAAAGCATGATGAATAACGTAAGTCCAATAATTAAACGAAATGCGTTTATTGTTGTGCGGTCATATTTGGGGCAGTTTGTTTTGCCTAAAGAGAAATTCGACGAATGGCAATTACAAAAAGAGCTTGATAAAGTAATGCCGGAGTTTGGTGAAGTTGATGAAAAATCCTTTCCACAAATTCCGCTTATTCAATTTACTGATGGACAGAAAAGTATTTCTGAATTCCTTGTCTGGTTCAGAAGCCGGTCGCAGTACATAAAATTTAATAAAACTGACCTGCGTTCATTTTCTGCCTCTTTGGAAAAATTGATTTGGAGAATGCTGCGGGATGAATTATTAACAGCGGAAGCGATTGCAAGGGGAATTGATAAAAGAGAATCGGTGAAGAATCAAGCAAGATGGTGGAAAGATAAAATTGTTCACAGTACATTAATCAACTACTTATCCAGGTCAATTCAACTAAGCAGAGAAGAACAAAATTTTTCTGATGATAATAAAGACATGACGGAAGAAGAGTACTTGAATTATGAAATGACGAAGAAAGTATTTCGCCAATTAAATGATTTGAAAAAAAAGTATGCAGTAAAAATAAATGATTCAGTTTTAGAAGATATATCCGTAAGCGCAGAGAATGATCCAAGAGCGATTGATTTGTACACCGTAAAAAAAGGAGGGTTAATCCCCCGCACACCGTATCCGGTTATTGATACATTCTGGAATTTGTGGGAGTAATGCGGCGATGAAGAACTTAATAAAACAAATTATTTCTTTATGTGCAATTTTGGTTTTATTGCTCACAATATCGTGTAATAATTCGAGGGATAGGGATAATAATAATCTTTTTTATTGGTCTTCAAACAACACAGAAGAAGTTCTATTCGCAAAATATATTACTGAAAAATGGAATAAGCTTTACCCGGATAACATCGTAAAATTTCAAGCTGTGCCCGAAGGACAATCCAGCGAGGAAGTTATTCTTGCCGCTGTAGTCGGTAAAACAACTCCGGATATTTATTCGAATATGTGGCAGGGAGATGTTGAGGTTTATGCTCAAGCCGGTGTTTTAGTAGCTCTTGATACTCTGGAGGGATTTAGTGAATTCCTGTATGAAAGATGCGACTCAGCTGTAATCGCAGAAGTTACATCAGAAGATGGTCACATTTATCAAATCCCCTGGAAGATAAATCCTATTATGCTGATTTATAACAAAAATATTGTTGATGAATTGGGCATGGGAAAGTCACCAAGAACTTATGGCGAATTTTTTGAAGCGTCAAAAAGATTTCAAGATGATACCGACGGTGATGGTTATGTTGACCGCTGGTTTGGATATTCTGAAGTTCTTGTAACATGGTGGCAGAGATTTTTTGATTTTTACCCTCTTTATCTTGCGGCATCCGGCGGAGCGCCGTTAATTGAAGACAACAAAGCCGTGTTCAATAATGAGCACGCAGTAAATGTTTTTAAGTTTTTAAGAGAGCTTTACAAGAAAAGCTATTTTTCTATAGAAAGACTTTCTGCGAGACAAGACCCTTTTCTTGACGAAGTAATAGCAACTCGATTTACAGGTCCATGGGAAATTACTCACGCTGAGAAATATAAAAAGGATGGATTTGAGTACGACTTTTCCGCGATGCCCGTTCCGGACGATCACAAAGGACCGGCGTATACATATTGCGATCCAAAGAACATTGTAATATTCAAAACTTGTCCGGATCCTAAAGCGGCTTTAAAATTTTTATTGTTTGTAATCTCTGAAGAAAATGATTTGAAATTTTTAGAGATTACTTCGCAATTACCAAGGCGTAAGAGTTTAGATTCAAATCCAGTATTCGATTCTTTCTTTGAAGCAAATCCTAAGATGAGAATATTTGCGAAGCAGGCTAATTATGTCCGCGGTACCGATACAACTCCGGTGTTAAAAGAGGCATTTGATATAATTTCGCAGGAATACGAAGCGTGTGTTATTTACGGAACTAAGTCTCCTGAAGAAGCAATAAGAGCGGCTGAAGAAGCGGTTAATCTACTTTTTTTGAAATAGGCTAGCATGATCAACAAAAAAAAAATAATGCCATATCTTCTCGTATCCCCATATTTATTGCACTTCGTAATATTTGTGGCATTCCCTGTGGTATTCTCAATCGTATTAATATTTCACAAATGGAATATTATTTCGCCGATGGAATATGTTGGATTTAGTAATATTTCCAGATTGTTTCAAGACGCAACCTTTTTCAAAGCAATTGGCAACACATTAATATTTCTTGTTGTGCACATACCTCTTCAAATAATAGTTGCATTGTTTCTTGCAGAAGTATTGAATCAGAAAATTAAATTCAGAGGTTTCTTCCGCGCGGCGTTTTTTCTTCCCGTAATTGTTTCGGGAGTTGTTGTTACAATTTTGTGGCAGCAGCTTTTTGGTTTCGATACCGGATTGTTAAACCGTGCGTTGATAAGTATCGGTATCAATAAAATCGGATGGTTAAACGATCCCGATATTGCAATGACTTCAATTGCAGTTATGGCAACGTGGAAAAATGTTGGATTATATATAGTCTTGTTTTTAGTCGGGTTGCAAACGGTGCCTGCGCATTATTATGAAGCTGCGGATTTGGAAGGGGCAACTCACGTTCAAAAATTTTTCAAAATAACATTGCCGATGATAAACCCAACAATATTTATGGTGGTAGTGTTATCTACGATTGGAGGTTTTTCGCTATTCATAGAACCCTATATTATGACCGGCGGCGGTCCGCTGAACAGCACGCTTTCCGCTGTGCTTTATATTTATAAACAGGGATTCTTTTACTATCACATGGGATATTCCGCCACGCTTGGATTCTTTTTTGCTGCGTTAATTCTAATGGTCGTGATTCTTCAAAAAAGATTTGTAGAAAGGGATAAATAAATTGAGAAAGATTTTATTCTACATACTTCTTTTGATTGGTGCTTTGGCATTTATTTATCCGTTCATTTGGATGCTTAGCGCGTCATTTGCGCCGGAAAATGAAATAGGGGGTTTAACATTATTGCCCACTAAATTTCAGTTAGACAGCTACGAGCAAATGTTTAACAAAATCCCTATTGGCAAAGCATTTCTAAACAGTCTTATTGTTTCATCGTGCGTTACTGCGGGCGTTTTAATTTTTGGATCAATGGTTGGTTATGCGCTTTCACGAATGGAATTCAAAGGGCGGAATGCAATATTTTATTTAATAATTTTTACAATGACTTTACCTTTCCAAATTACGCTGATACCGCAGTATATAATAATTGTCGAATTAGGATGGGTCGATACTTTTTATGCGCTCATTATTCCTTACTTAATGAACTCTCTTAGTATAATAATGTTCAGGCAATATTTTAAAAGTATTCCTCAAGATTTAATTGATGCGGCTAGAATTGACGGATGCGGCGAACTTAGGATTCTATTCAGGATATTATGGCCTAACGCAATTCCGGCTTTAGTTACGATTGGTATAATAACTTTTATGGCGTCCTGGAATGAAGTGCTCTGGCCGCTAATTGTTATCCGCGATGAAAGTTTGATGACGATGCCTCAATTAGTAACGTTATTTGTTGTTGGCGGAAGAGCGGAATCGCAATTAGGAGTTAAGCTGGCTTCGGCAGTGCTGCTGGCTCTACCGATTATTTTAGCGTATTTATTTTTCCAAAAATATTTCATCCAGAGTATGGCTTCATCCGGCATTAAAGAATAAGGAAGATTTTCAGCATAATGAATGTTACAAGACTAAATAAAAAATTTAAAGCTGATCCGGAGAGAGTAATTCTCCGTCCGCTCGGTGTGAGTAATCAGAGAACGAAAAATGTTATTAGTAAAATATTATTACTCAATCAAAAAGAAGCCAAAGCGCAACTGGATGAAGTAATTAATTCGTTCGAAAGCCGTCATAAAGATTTTGAAAAGAAACTGCTGCGTAATTATAAAAATGTAGAAAAATTTGCAATAGATAAAAAACTCACAAAAACTCAGAAGTATCTGATTGGCTCATATTTCTCGATGGAATATTCCATTGAAGCAGCCGCTCTTTTTAATCCTTCGATTGTGGCGCATCCTAATCAAAGCAGATTAAGGAGCGATGAACTGAGATTTGTTATGAGTCTGCGAGCCACTGGGGAAGGACATATTTCGTCAATTCGGTTTAAAGAAGGAATCATTAATAGTAAATCAAAATTATCATTCAATAAAGAAACCAGATATTGCTCTTTGCCCGAGATTGAAAAAAATGTTTTTACAAAACCCGAACAAACCAAGCGTTATAAATTTTATTCAAAGCTGGAAAGCGAAGGTAAAAACAGGAATAGTAATCCAATAACGTACGAGGACTATTCAAAATCAAATTATGCCGTTAAATTCGCGAAGGATATTCCTCTTGATGAAAGAGTTCTTTTCCCACATTCGCCAAGCGAGAGTAAGGGAATGGAGGATGTAAGATTTGTAAGATTTATTAACGATGACGGAAGCGCGGTTTATTACGGCACATACTCTGCATATAGCGGAAAGATAGTGCGCACGCAATTGATAAAGACAATTGATTTCCAGCATTTCTCAATTTGTACTTTGTTCGGCAGCGGAATTAATGATAAAGGTATGGCGCTATTTCCGAGAAAGATTAATGGACAATATTACATCACATCGCGGCAGGACGGAGAAAATCTATATCTAATGAATAGCAGCGATATTAATCACTGGAGCCACACGCGGAAAATAATGGTGCCGGAAAATAGTTGGTCATTTGTACAACTTGGCAATTGCGGCTCCCCGCTTGAAACAGATGAAGGCTGGTTATTAATAATTCACGGAGTTGGACCGATAAGAAAATATGTCATAAGCGCAATTCTTCTTGATAAAAAAAATCCATCCAAAGTTATCGGGAAATTAAAACAGCCGTTAATTTCACCGAATGAATCCGAAAGGGAAGGGTACGTTCCAAACGTTGTGTATTCGTGCGGCTCTGTGCTTCATAATAATAAGGTTATTATTCCCTATGCGATGTCGGATTCATATTGCGGATTTGCTGAAAAAAATGTTAAAGAACTATTAAATGAAATGCAGTAAATAACTCATTATAAAGGAAAATATTATTACGGGTAAAACTATGGGAATAAAAAAGTTCGAAAATAATCCAATCATCACCAGAACAGATGTATCGTTTTCTGTGAACAGCATATTCAATGCGGGTGCGGTAAAATTTAACGGCAAATATCTGTTATTGTGCAGAGTCGAGATGCCAACGGGAAAATCTTCACTTCTAAAAGCTGTAAGCACGGACGGAGTTAAGTTTGAACTGGACACTAAACCTTTTCTCACTCCCGATGACCATAATGAATATAAAAAATATTGTAATTGGGGAATTGAAGATGTTCGAATTACACCGTTTGAAGACAAATATTTTCTTGCTTACACAGGCTACTCAAAAAATAATCCTCTTGTGATGCTCGCTGAAACAAAGGACTTTGAGGAAATAAAAATTCATGGGCCAATTTCAGAACCTTCTAACAAGGATTGCGCTTTGTTTCCTGAAAGGATAGATGGAAAATATTTTAAAATTGACCGTCCCGAAGCAGGCGGCAGACACGATATGTGGATATCAAAAAGTCCTGACCTTATTCACTGGGGAAATTATGAATTTTTGATGGAGCCGGAAGCTGGTACTTGGGAAGCAAACAAAATTGGAATTTCCACTCCGCCAATCAAAACCGACAAAGGTTGGTTGATGCTTTATCACGGTGTTCGCGGATTCGGTATATCATATTTATATAAGATTGGAGTTATGCTTCTTGATTTAAACAATCCATCGCAGGTTCTTGGAAAATCAAAAGAGCCGATTTTAAGTCCGGAGCATGAATATGAACGAGTTGGTGACGTAGGAAATGTTGTTTTTTCAAATGGATGGATTATTGAAGAAAACGGAGAAGTTAAAATTTATTTTTCCGGCGCAGATACAAACATTTGCCTTGCAACAACAACAATTGATTATCTATTAAGTTTGTGCGTATAAATGAAAGTTCTGAAATCAATATTAATTCTTCTTTCGATAGCGTTGCCGCTTAGTTGCTCAACATCGGAGAAATCTGAAAAATCTAAACCTTTGGTTAACCTCTCCCACCTCGATCATTTATATGAAGAAATATTAATGCAGGGAGATACGGTTGGGATAATTCACATCTATTGTGAGTACCCTGATTACAATTGGGTTGGCGATGACGACGAAGGCATTGCCTGCGTTGATGATGCCGCAAGAGCTGCAATTTTGTATGTGAATGAATATAAAAAAACTAACGCAAAAGAATATCTGGCGAAAGCTGAAAAACTAATTGCATTCATAAGTAAAATGCAGGCAGAAAATGGATACTTCTATAATTTTGTGTGGGAAGACGGCTCGATAAATAAAGAATTTAAGACGAGTGAACCAATCGCAAATTGGTGGTCGTGGCGGGCATTATGGGCATTGGTAGAATTCCGCGAGACTATTGAAGGTAGTAATAGCGGGACTCTCGAAGATATTGAAGAAAGTATTGCCGTAATTGTTGCAAATATTAAACGCGATTTTAGCTTAAAAAAAACTGTTCAAATGATCAACGGATTTTCACGCCCGGATTGGCTTCCTTTTGGCACGGCAAGCGATCAGGCTGCTCTAATGGTAATTTGTCTGACTAAATATTCCAAATTCAATGATGATCCAAAGATTGAAGAAATAGTAACAAATTTATGTGAAGGTATTTCACTGATGCAAGAAGGGAAAGAAAACGAATTCCCCCACTACGCATTAATGAGCTGGGAGAATGTATGGCATGCCTGGGGAAATTCGCAAGCATATGCGCTGTTACTTGCCGGAGAAAAGTTTGATAAAAATGAATGGATTGACTCTGCTATAAACGAAATTGATCATTTCTATTCCTATTTAATAGAAGAAAAATATTTTAATGAATTTCATCTTAATCAGAATGATGATAACGAATTAAAAAAATTTCCTCAGATTGCTTACGGGATCAGACCCATGGTTTATGCCTCCCTTCAAGCCTACAAAATCACGAACGATGAAAAGTATGCTGTCAAAGCAGCTAAAATTGCCGAATGGTTTTTTAAGCAAAATCCGGCAAATGCACAGATGTATTTCCCACAGAGCGGAATTGGATTTGATGGAATTATAAATCAAGATGAAGTGAATAAAAATTCCGGTGCCGAATCTACAATTGAAGCTTTGCTTTCTTTGAGCGCTATTGAGGAAAATAAAATTTCAAGTGAACTGTTGAGGGAATGCCTTAACTCGCAAAATATTATTTGGTGACTTTTAATTAATTGAATAAAAATTTACACGGAGTTGAAATGGAAACTGAATCTCAAAGAGATTGGATTGTCTTCTCTCCGAAAGATGTAGATCTGAATTTCTCGCCAATTCAAAAATCAATTTCTGCGGATACTTTTGTTCTTGGCGCGTTCAATCCGGGATTTACTACACTGCCAAATGGTAATTTGCTGATGATGGTTCGCGTTGCGGAAGCGCTAAAAAATCCAAAAGAGAATAATAAAATCAATTATATCCGATGGTGCGCGGGAGAAAAGTATATCATTGATTCCATCCCCGTTGAAGAAGTTGATTTATCTGACCCGAGAAAATTTAGAGTACTGAAGTATAAATCGAATACTGTATATATACTCACCTCGTTTTCGTGGCTGCTGCCTGTTGAATTGTCCAGTGACGGAAAGGAAATTATTCATATTCATTATGATAAAGTAATTGAGTCCGAAAAGCATTACCATGAATTTGGTATAGAAGATGCGCGGATAACGAGGATTGAAAATAAATATTATATGACAACTTGCGGAGTTAGTTCGGACAGACAGAATACAACTCTTTATTCATCTGAAGATGGATTAAACTACAAGTTAGAAGGGATGATACTCGATCATCAGAATAAAGACATGGTTCTATTTCCTCAAAAAATAAAAGGAAAATACTGTGCTCTATCAAGACCATGGGGAGATCACTATTTTATGCCGCCTGCGAAATGTAAAGGTTTTCAAGGAGCAAAAATTAATTTGTCTGAATCTCTGGACTTGCTGCACTGGAAACCATATGAAAAACCTTTTCTCTGTTTTTCTTCCGTTAGTCATGAATTTGTAAAATTCGGCGCAGGCGCTGCCCCAATTCTTACGAACAGCGGCTGGCTGATTATTTTCCACGGCGTAAAAGAAAGCGGTGCGGTAGGACAGTACATTACTTATTGGGCGCTGTTCGATAAAGACGATCCCTCAAAACTATTACACTGCGATTTTAATGATCCGCTGTTGAATGATAATCCTTCCTTAACTGATCAGTATGAAAGTTTGAAATATCTCTCGGATGTAGTTTTTACAACAGGTGTTGAAAAAAGCGGGGAAGATTTTATTATCGCCTCGGGTGAGCTTGACCTCTGCTGCCGCTTAACTTTAGTTCATAAGAATAGATTCAATTTATCCAAGAATTGATAGAGGATTTAATATGATATTATTACAAAAATGCAGACGAATAATTGTTACGAGTCTTTGCCTGCTCCTTATAGTAACAGCATGCTCGCAACAAAAAGGAAAAGACAGCATTGCCGATCAACTCAAAATTGATTTTGCGGGCAAAGCGTCTATTGAAGTTGGCAGCGCATTTGTTGGCGCTGAATTTCACAATTCTTCTTTTCTCCCGCAGAGAATTAGCTTCTACTATCCCGTTGCTAACAGCATTGATATGAACACTGACTTTTGGAAGCGCGACACTTCTTTCATTATGGCAGCGGGATTAAAAATAGGCGACTCTAAAAAAGAGTGGCTAAACCCCACAGGTAATCACATTTCCCATACACCCTATTCGGTGGTTTTTACTAAGAGCGATTCGGCAAAAACGATAAAGGTTGCATACAATTTTGCGAAGACAAAGCCTGCAATGATTATCGAAATTACTATTACAAATGAATCGAAGAATAACGAGGAATTTGAATTTTACACTTCAATAGAAGCAAGTATAAAAACCTGTCACACTTATAAACTAATTCCGGAAGCGGTATCTCAGTTTCGCCCTCAAGATGATGCGCTTATTTTTCGTTATGATAATCCGGAAACAGACAACGCAAGGTTGTTTATGCTGAACGTGGGCGAAAAACCAATCAGTTGGAACACTAAAAGCAGCGCTGATATTACTCCCCATAAATCAACCGACGAGTGGTACAATTCCGAAGGTAATTTGTCAGAAATATTAGTTGCGCAAGATAGCGGTGAAAAACCAGCCTTTAAATTCTTATACAAAAAAGTTCTTAAACCTAATGAATCGTTACAAATTGTGCAAGTAATTGGATCAACTACCGAAGCAGAATTATTGGAAGACGTAAATTATCTCTCGCAAAGCTATAAAAAAGAAATCGCTGATCTTGAAAGCTCGATATTGAATAAGATTTCCGGCGAAGCAATTCTGAAAACAAATGATAAAGCACTTGATCAATCAGTGCTTTGGTCTAAAGCAATCCTTGAAACAACACAGCATTATATTGACGGTGATATTATTCCAATGCCATGTCCCGCAGAGTATAATTTTTACTTCACTCACGATGTATTGGTAACCGATCTGGCAGCGGTAAATTACGATCTTCCAAGAGTGAAGAGAGATCTTGAATTTATAATGAAACGCTCGAACAGTGAAAAGATAATTCCTCACGCGTATTATTTCAAAGATGGAAAATATCAAACGGAATTTGCAGATCACGATAATTGGAATAATTTTTGGATAAATATTGTTACGGCAAGTTATTTGCGTCATTCAAGTGATTTGGATTTTGCTAATAAACTTTACCCGTATCTAACAAAAAGTATTGAATCTTCGTTGCGGACTCTTGAAAAAGATTATTTAATGTGGAGTTACAGACCGGACTGGTGGGATATTGGGAAAAGATATGGCGCGAAAACTTATATGACTTCTCTCGCAATCCGCACGCTTCAGGATTATATTTTTATCTCGACCGCATTGAACAAAAATTTGGATAAGCTCACTGCATATGAAAATATGTGGAAAAAGATGCAGCAAAGTCTTGTGGAAAATTTATGGAGTGAAGATCAAAATTTCCTAATCAATTATTACGAAGCCGGAAAGCCGGACGAACATTATTACATCGGATCTTTACTCCCCGTTTATTATGGAATCCTGGATGAACAGCGATCGGCTAAACTTTTAAATACGGCTAAACAATTTCTTGTCGATGAAAATATCGGCGTGCACAATGCATTCCCAATGGACTTTGAAAATTACGGCAGTTACTTAAGTTTTGCTGGAAATGAAGCGGGCGCAATAGGATACTATTTTAATGGCGGAGTCTGGCCGCAGGGGAACGCATGGTACGCTTTAGCTTTGATTAAAAACAATCAGCGTGCTGAGGCGTACAAATTCATTAAAAACTTGATGACCATTGACGGGATTATGAATGGACCCAACGGGCAGCCTGCGATGTACGAAGTTCGTAACGGTAACAAGGCTGATTTATCAGCTTACGGTTCTGTTGATAAACCGCAATTCATGTGGGCGGGCGGATGGTACTTATATTGTCTTTATCATCTATTACTTATTGATGAGAACCCGTGGAATATTGCATTCACACCATATTTGCATGAAGGAATTAACTCGTCCGAATTTACTCTGGCTTTATTAAATAAAAATATTCACGTTGAAGTATCCAAGTCGGAGAAAAGCATTTTATCTGTAAAGTACAATGATGATGAAATTCCTTCTCTGGTAATTCCGGCAAATATTAACGAGCTAAAGGATGTAAAGATTGAAACCGGAAAACCTGCGGTTCCAACGCTGGTTTCAACTGAAGGAATATTAAAGTCAATAGATTACAGTAATGGTTTGCTGAAAGCTGAAATTAGCGCGTTCGAAAATCACGAAAATACTTCAACAATTATTTCTCCGTTCGAGGTGAAAACCATCAAAAACAATTCAAGTTCTATTGATGACTTTGAAATGACGCAGGAGAACGGATATTTTAAAATCAAGTTTTCCTTCATTCATGAATTTCCGGATGGAGATTTTATTGAAGTAAATTTTAAACAATAAATTAATTGTAATCTCGATATGAAAAAAATTTTATTCATAACATTACTTTTAATGACCCTTAGCGCCGCGTCAACTTATTCTCAATATATAGTTGACAAGAATAAGGGTAATAATAATAACACCAAAAAGGGATTCATGGATGGCAATTTGGTGGGAACAGTGTATTATAATTTTGGTGAAGTTGGAGATTACCTAAATGAAAAAAATCGCAGCGGTGTTTGGCCTAAAGGAACAGATCACATTTACTTAGACGGTGTTGCAATTATTGTTCAAGCAGAAGCATTTGATCCACAAGGCAAAAAGATTCATCCGCTCGAAACAAATTACTACGAATTTACGAGATATGATCCTTCAAACGGAATTACTTATGGCTGGTGGGCTCTTCCCAATTATGCAAATCCTTATAACTCAAGTCCGGCAAGAAGCGATGATGAGTTTACCGGACAAAGCACTTGGCCAAACCACTGGCCGGATAGAACAAATGATTGGGATGGATACTGGAATGGTTTTTTTGGCAAAGGAGTAAAAAATGCCGACCTCGAAACATATTTTGTTTTCGATGACGATATGGATAGAGAATACATAAAAAAGAATAATTTTTATCCTGATGAAGATGATTTAACCCGCGGCGGACTTGGTATGCAGGTTAAAACGAGGGGCTTCCAATGGTCGCATATTTTGGCTGCTGATGTAATATTTTGGTATTACGAAATAACAAATATGGGAACTTATGATTACGATAAAGCTTTATTCGCACAGTATGTTGACTGGGGAATAGGCGGAGCAAACGATAACAGCGGCGACTTTGATGCTCTAAATGATATCTCTTTTGCATGGTCTCTTCAACCTCTCGGCACACCGGGCAATTGGGGACCTGTTGGTTTGGCGGGCTACGCTTTTTTGGAAAGTCCGGGAATTGCAGATGATGGTAAAGATAATGACAGCGATGGCTTGACGGATGAAAATCGGAATAATGAACCAAATATGTTTATCGACAATCCCAGTACCGATCCATTTATTATTGATGCAGCAAGGGATACAGTTCAGTTTAAAAAATTTTATAACTATTCATGGAATCCACATTGGGATGCAGACGAGAATGCAAATTGGAGAAATTATTTTGACGCTAATAATAACGGGAAATATGATGAAGGGGATTTATTAAATGACGATGTGGGTACAGACGGAATTGGACCGTTCGATAAGGGCTATTCAGGAGAAGATTCTGATGGAACTGAAGGCAACGGAAGACCCGATCAAGGAGAGCCAAATTTTGGTATTCTGGATAAGGATGAATCCGATCAGTTAGGATTAACCGGGTTTTTAATTTATGCAGTGCATGATTACGAATTACGTAATGACGAACAGAATTGGAAAGTTTTATCATCTTTACCCACTCCGCAAGGGCAGCCTTTAATTGGCGTAAATCTTGCCAACAGTTTCTCGAGCTATTTATTTCACATGAACGGTAGAAACACGTATTCCGTAATAACGGGGAAAACGGAAGAAACCGGTGAAACGGAAAGATTTTCAATGGCATTAATCTTTGCAATAAATCGTGATGATCTAATCAGAAGAAAACAAACTGTTCAAAAAATTTACAATGCTCATTATAGATTTGCTAAGCCTCCGGATAAACCAATTGTAACTGCAGTTGCCGGAGATAAAAAAGTGACTCTGATCTGGGATGACCGATCGGAAAAAACATTTGATGCTTTTTATCAGAGGTACAATTTTGAAGGCTACAAGGTTTACCGCTCCACCGAGCCAAATTTTTTGGAAAACAAAATAATTACCGACGCATTTGGGAAACCAATCTACATAAGTCCGATAGCCCAGTTTGATGTAAATGATGGAATAAAAGGTTTGCACCCGATAGATGTTAATGGCGCGTTATTTTATTTGGGTAGTGATTCAGGGCTTAGGCATTCATTCATAGATTCCACCGTTCAAAATGGACAAACATATTATTATGCAGTTACAGCGTACGATAAAGGATTTACTTCTATTTCTGTAGAAGGAATATTTCAGGGAATATCGCCGGCTGAAACAAGTACAATTATTAGAAAGGATATAAACGGAAATATTACGACAGATATCAATACGGCGGTAGTAACTCCAAATGCTCCCTCGCTTGGTTATATTCCTCCGGAGATTAAAAACTTTTATGCAAGCGGTCCCGGCACCGGAAATATTTCTCTTCAAATTCTCAACCCCGATTCAGTTAAAAACGATCACTTATATCGTATTGAGTTTAAAGATAACGCCAAATTCCATAATGACGGAAGCGCAGTTTTTTCTTTGATTGATCATACCGAAAATGATACATTATTTAAAAATATTTCTCTTGATGGA
>Ga0180009_10002600_pt1 | contig 21195 bp, 14 predicted proteins | sample OS_PC_MetaG_FD_123537 | JGI IMG/M metagenome (GOLD analysis project Ga0180009, IMG submission 123537) | Groundwater microbial communities from the Aspo Hard Rock Laboratory (HRL) deep subsurface site, Sweden - OS_PC_MetaG | ecosystem: Environmental > Aquatic > Deep subsurface > Groundwater...
AAAGGCCAGCGACCTGGCCGGCAAGGTGAAGGTGGTCTGCGGCGGCGCGGCGGTCACCCGCAAGTTCGCGGTGGACCAGTGCGGAGCCGACGGCCACGCCACCGACGCCGTGGACGCCGTGAATACCATAAAGCAATTGATGGGTTTGAACTAGCTCTCCTCCCTACCTCCCAAGCAAGGCGCGCGGGGTGGTTCCCCCCCTCCTCTGCCCCGCGCGCCGTTTTTTTTAACCGGGAGCAAGCATGCCCCGACCGAGCAGCGACCAAGTAATCTTCCAGCCCATGGGACGCCGGGCCGATGCCCAGCCCAAGCAGAACCTGTTGCAACTAGCCCTGCACGCCGGGGTGGGCCTGGAGGCCCCCTGCGGCGGCAAGGGCCTGTGCGGCAAGTGCCGGGTGCGTCCCGATGGGCCGGCCAGTCCTCCCACCCCAGCCGAAACGGCCCTTTTGGGCCAGGATACTCAGGCGGGCATGCGCCTGGCCTGTCAGACGTCAATGCCCCAAGGCGGCCCGGTCTGGGTGCCTCCGGAGAGCCGCCAGCACCGCCAGGTAATTCTAACCAGCGGCCAAAGCGGCGAGTTGGAACTGGACCAAACGGTGCGCTCCTACCAGGTCCATGTGCCACCGCCCCGCCTGGAGGAGCCGGAGGCGGGCAGGGAGCGCCTGTTCGCCGCCCTGGCCCAGAGCGCCGGAGAGAGGCTTAACCCTCCGCCCCGGCTTCCCTTGGGGCTGCTGCGCCAACTCCCCCTGCACCTTGCCCGGGACAACGGACGTTTGAGCGTGGCCCTGCGCAACGGCCATGAGATCGTGGCCCTGGGTCCGGCCCAAGACGGCCCCCCCCTGGGCCTGGCCGTGGACCTGGGCACCACCACGGTGGTGGCCTATCTGTGCGACCTGGACAGCGGGCAGCTTTTGGCGGTCAGTTCGGAGATGAACCCCCAGGTCCCATATGGCGACGACGTCATCAGCCGCATCTCCTGCTGCGCCGCTGATCCCGCGGATCTGGCCAAACTCAGCCGGGCGGCGGTGGAGTGCATCAACACCTTGGCCCAAGAGGCCTGCGCCCAGGCCGGGGTCGACCCCAGCCGCATCCTGGAGTGCGTCATGGTGGGCAACTCGGCCATGCACCATATTTTCCTGGCTCTGGACCCGGCCTCCCTGGCCGCGGCCCCCTACGCCCCGCTGGTGCGCGGCCCGGTGGAGGTAAAGGCCCGCCAGGCGGGCCTGGCCCTGGGGCCCGAGGCCTGGCTGTACTGGCTGCCGCTGAAGGCCGGCTTCGTGGGGGCGGACATCGTGGCCGCCGCCCTGGCCGTGGGAGCCGACCAAATCGAGGAGCCCACCCTGCTCCTTGACCTGGGCACCAATGGCGAGATGGTCTTGGCCGCCCATGGCCGCATGATGGCTTGCTCCACCGCCGCCGGCCCGGCCCTGGAAGGCGGGCACATCGGCCAGGGCATGCGGGGGGCCCCGGGAGCGGTGGAAAGGGTTTCCATGGAGCCGGGCGCGGCCCGGGCCAGCCTGCGGGTCATCGGCAACCAGCGGCCGGTGGGCTTTTGCGGCTCCGGATTGGTGTCCCTCATCAGCTGCCTGCTGGAAACCGGTCTGTTAAACTCCAACGGCGGCTTTGACCAGCACCGGGCCAAAGGCTTGGTGCGTCCCGGCGCCCAGGGCCCGGAGTTCGTGGCCGCCCCGGCGGCGGACACCGGCCATGGCCGCGACCTGGCGCTGACCAGCCAGGACGTGGCCGAGGTGCAACTGGCCAAGGCGGCCATCAGGGCCGGGGCCGAAGTGCTCATGGCCGAGATGGGCATCGAGCGCCTCTCCCGGGTGCTGTTGGCCGGGGCCTTCGGCAACTACCTGGACCCATGGGAGGCCAGCCGCCTGGGCCTGTTTCCGCCGGTGCCGGTGGAATGCATCCAGGGAGTGGGCAACGCCGCCGGGGTGGGCGCGGTCATGTCCCTGTTAAGCCGGCGCCAGCGGCTCCGCGCCGGGGACATGGCCCGGAGCATGGGCTACGTGGAGCTTTCGGGCCACCCGCTGTTCCAGGACCTGTTCGTGGACAGCATGGCCTTTCCCCCCGGACAGCCAGGAGAAGAACTTTGATGCGCCTGATTACGGTGGGCGGCTTTTTGGGAGCGGGCAAGACATCTCTCTTGCAAGGCCTGGCCCAATGGTGGGGCCTGCACGGCCGGCGAGTGCTGGTGCTGGAAAACGAGGCCGGGCAGGTGGGCCTGGACGACCGGCTGCTGCGGGAGTTCAAGCTGGAGGTGCGCACCCTGCCCGGCGGCTGCGCTTGTTGCGATCTGCAAAGCGTGCTCTTGGACAAGCTAAAACAGGCCCAAGACGAGGGCGTGTGGGACGTGGTGCTGTTGGAGCCCAGCGGGGTGGCCTCCCTGGGCAGCCTGCGCCAGTGCCTGGACCGCTATCTGCCGGAGTTGGGCTCGGGGGCAATGGTGGCGGTGGTGGACGCCAACCGCTATTCCACCATGCGCAAGGCCCTTCCCAAGCTGGTGGCGGATCATTTGGCCGCCGCCAGCCAGGTGGTGCTATCCAAGGTGGACCTGGTTGAGCCCGGCGAGGCCCACCGCCTGCGGCATGAGCTGGGGCTGGACGCCCCTCAGGCCCAGGTTTGGGCGGCCGACCTGCGGGGCCAGGGAGCCGGGGAACTGGCCCGGGAGGTGGCCCACCGCCTGCTGAAAACCGATACGCCGGCCCATGCTTCCCAGGCTCCGGCGGGCGACGGCGCGCACCAGGCCCAATCCTACGCCCTGTCTCTGCCCGGCGGGGGGCTGTCTTTGGAGCAGGCGCGAAACCTGGTGAGCGGGCTCATCGCCGCGCTCATGGCCCCGGAGCAAGGCATGCTGGGGCACATAAAGCTCTGGGGCGGAGACGCCCAGGGGCGCAACCTCCTGGTTAGCGGCGCCACTCCCCAGGACTTGTCCGCCCGGGGCGGCTCCCCCGGCCCCCTGGTGGGGCGGGCCTGGCTGGTGGTCATCAGCCACAGCCCCCTTCCGGCCAATGTGGACGGTTTGGTGCGCGACAAACTGCTCGGCCTCTTCCCCGGAGCCTCCGTGGAGCCGGTGCGGGCCACGCCATCGCCGCAGCCGGCCCAAAGCCTGACCAGGCTCTAGGATTCACCCCGCTCGCCCACCCAGCCGAGCCGGTTATATCCCAACCTAGCGGCGCAAGTATTTTTCTGCGTCCAGCGATTGACCGCAAGCGTCAGGCGCCAAGCAGCAGGCGCCAAGAGCTGTTGCTCCTATCGCCTGGCCTTCCGGCTTTTTTTTAAAGTCGATGTTTAAGGACGGCGATCCAGTCTCGGCCGCGTGACAGTGGCAACTTTAAACAGGAATTTTATATTTTTTCATCTTGCGGTAAAGCACGGTGCGGTCTATTCCCAGCAGCTTGGCGGTCTGGGCCTTGTTATTGTTGGTAAAGGCCAGGGCCTCGGACAAAACTTTTTTTTCGGCCAGGCCGATTATCCCCTTTAGGTTCCAGTTGTTGTCCGTGGCGGGCAGGTTGGGCTGTTTGCGCAGATACAGGGGCAAGTTCTCGCCCTTGATCTCGTTGCCCTCCATGAGCGAGAGGGTCCTTTCCAACACGTTGAACAACTCCCTGACGTTGCCCAACCAGTCGCAGGCTTTGAGGATCGCGGCCGCCTCCTCGCTGAGGCTATAGCGCACTTGCCCGAAGTCCTGGGATATTTGCTCCAGCAGGTGGCAGGAGATGGGCAGGATGTCCTCCCGGCGCTCGCGCAGGGGAGATATGTGAATGGGCACCACGTTTAGGCGGAAAAACAAGTCCTTGCGGAAGCCGCCCTCGGCCATCATAAGCTCAACGTTCTGATTGGTGGCCGCTATGATGCGGCAGCGGGCCTGAATCGGCTTCACCCCCCCCACCCGCTCGAATACCCTCTCCTCCAATACCTGCAGCAGCTTGGGTTGCATCTCCAGGGGCATCTCGCCGATCTCGTCTAAAAAAATCGTACCTTGCCCGGCGAGTTCGAACTTTCCGGGCTTTCCCTGGCTCAAGGCCCCGGTGAACGCCCCCTTGGCATAGCCGAACAATTCCGACTCGAAAAGATCATGAGGAATGGCTGCGCAATTGATCCGCACGAAGGAATGGTGACGCCGGGCGCTGGCATTGTGAATAGCCTGGGCGAAGACCTCCTTGCCGGTGCCCGACTCGCCGGTGATAAAGACCGGCAGGCTGTGGGTGGCCGCCTGGCTCGCCTCGCCCCGCAGCCGGCTGATGGTGTCGCTGACTCCTTTTATACTTTCCATGGTGTAGCGAGCCCTGCGCAGAGCGGTCAGCTCCTGCTCATACATGCGCACCCGCGACTCCATCATCTCCAGGGTCTTGGCCAGGGCCTGAATCTCTTTCAGGTTTTTGAACATGACCTGGCCGAACACCGCGGTGACCTTGCCGTTTTTCTTGATGGGTATGCGCTGCACCACCAGGTCTTTGCCCTTGATGCGCTGGATAATCATGCTCTCGGGCTGACCGGTCTGGGCCACGACGTGCATGCGGGTATTGTCCACCATGTCCACCACATTACGGCCCACCAATTGGTTGGGCGTCATACCCAAAAACTCGGCGTAGGGGCGGTTGAAGCGAAGAATTATGCCGTCGGGATCGGTGACCAGGGCCCCGTTCTGGATATGGTCGAAGACCAGGTCGGACATTGCCAGGTCCTCCTCCAACTCGCTGATGCGCTGCCGGAGGCGCTGGTTCTCCTGGAATTGGTCCTCGTAGGCGGCAGGGGCAAGATTTGAATCGGAAGGCATATTTATTTCCCTGAGTTAATGCTGCTCTTTTGCCACATGTAGCCAAACAGCCACACTAGCTTATTAGCCATGCCCGTCGTCTGGCAAGTCAAAATTGTATATTTCAGATTTGGTCCTCACATCGTAAATCATCCATAAATATGGCGGCAATCTTGTTTTTGGCTCGGGCCGCCTACCGCGCAGCGCCGGATTCGGTGCGCGAATAAGTGTGGCAAATAGCCACATACGGCTATGTCCTTGCCCGGGTTGCGCCCGTTTAGTGCTGGTTCCTCCCGGACCCCATCTTGGGTAACTCAGATTAACCTGCCACATTTAAGCAACTTGAGGCCACAAGCCCTTCGGGGGCCACGCCCTTGCGGCCAGGCTGGCACACGGCTTGCTTTGTTAGGCAATCAGACGGCAACACCCCTCTTGCTGGCTTTCGCCCCGTTACAGCTACAACTTTTGGATCCTCAGCGAGGTAGTGCCCCATGGTCAGTAACACCTGGAAAGACTACGTAAAAAATAAGCCCAAAAAACCCAAGCCTCTCAGCGGGCTCCGGGTGCTGGAAATTTGCACCATCGTATTCGGGCCCTCGGGGCCCAGTTGGCTGGCCGAGATGGGGGCCGAGGCCATAAAGGTGGAGATTCCTCCCTTGGGCGACCTGGAGCGCGACCTGAGCTGCTCGGGCTTCCGCTTCAAGGAGCAAAGCCCCCTGTTCCTGCATGACAACATCAACAAATACTACCTGGGCCTGGACCTGCACAAGCCCGAGGGCCAAGAGGTGTTTCGCCAACTCGCCGCCAAGGCCGATATCATAGAGAACAACCTGCGGCCCGGGGTGATGGAGCGCTTCAACGTAGACTACCGCAAGATAAAAGAGATCAACCCGGGCATCATCTACCTGGAGAAAAACGGCTTCGGCCAGTGGGGGCCCTACGCCGAGGAAAACCGGCCCTCCAACGATGGGGCCTCCCAGGCCTTCTCCGGCATTGCCTGGATGAGCACCTTCCCCGGCCAGACCCCGGTCAAGCAGATGATCTATCTGTCGGACATGTACGGCGCCCTCATGGCCGAGGTGGCGGTGTTAAGCGCCCTGCATCACCGCGACCGCACCGGCAAGGGCCAATACATCGAGATTTCCCAGACCGAAAGCATCATGCGCACCATGTCCTGGGTCTGGCCCTACCTGGACATCACCGGCCAGAATCCTCCCCCCGCGGGCAACCGCGACGTGTCCATCTGCCCGGCCGACACCTTCAGCTGCGCCGACGGCTCCATGGTGAGCCTGGCCGCCGCCGCCCCGGCCGAGTTCGCCGGGCTCTGCGCGGCAATGGGCCGCCCCGAACTGGCCCGGGATGAGCGCTTCGCCGAGCACCTCACCCGCCTCCAGGAAGAGAACGCCACCGAGCTGCTGGGCATCATCGCCGCCTGGGCCGCCCAGCGCACCGCCCAGGAGATCGAGGATCTGGCCCGGGAGCACGGCTTCGCGGCCAGCCGGGTGCGCGACGCCGGCCAGGTGATGGCCGATGAGCACATCCGCCAGCGGGGCTTCATGACCCAGATGGACGACGCCATGTACGGCCAGTACCGGGACCACGAGTTCCCGGTGATGATGAGCGCCACTCCCCCCCAGAAAAAATGGGCCGCCCGGCCGGTGGGATTTGACAACGAATACGTCATGAAAAAACTGCTGAACACCAGCGACGAGGAACTCAAGACGCTCTATGACAACGGGGCCCTGGGCAAGTGGGCCGACCGGCCCGGGAGGCGGCCGCCGCCGGACTGGGACGGGCAAAGCGATATCATCCTGTCCCGGGACCAGGCATCGCCGTGGGCGGCGCGGGGGGAAAAGTAATATGAGCGCGAACCGACCGAAATGGGCCGAGTGGGCCGACTGGGTGCGGGAAAAGGATGACCCCCGGAAGGCCGGGCCCAAGCTGGAGGCCCTGGACGACTTGGTGGTTTTGGACCTGAGCAGCCAGAGCTACGCCGGGGCCTATTGCTCTTCCATGCTGGCCGAGTTCGGGGCCGAGGTGATAAAGGTGGAGCCGCCCCAGGGCGACTTCCTGCGCACCTGCACCCCCTACGGCCTGCTGCACCAGGGCGAAGGCCTCAACTACCTAACCGAGGGTCGCAACAAATATCACGTCACCCTGGACCTCAACCAGCAAGAGGGGCGGGAGATACTGCGAAGCCTGGCCGCCCAAGCCGACGTGTTGCTGGAGACCTTCCCTCTTGGGACCATGGACGCCTGGGGCCTGGGTTACGAGGATTTGAAGGAGATCAACCCCGGCCTGATCTTCGCCTCCATCACCGCCCACGGCCAGTTCGGCCCCCAGGCCGGCGACCCCATGCCCGACTACGACAACGTGGCCCAGGCCAAATCGGGCATCCAGTACGCCACCGGGGCCATGCTGCCTCCGGGGCAAGACGCGGCCGCCTGCCCCTGGGCGGTTTCCACCAAGGCCAGCCCCTGGATCGCCTGGTGCAGCGCGGGCGCCTTCATGGCCACCGGCATCCTGGCGGCCCTGCACTGGCGTTACCGCACCGGACAGGGCCAGGCCCTGGACGTGGCCACCACCGAGGCCTACATGCGCCTGGACGACTACACCCACATCTGGTTCCAGGGCGGCGGGCACATCACCGAGCGGGTGGGCGGCCTGGACAACGCCCTTTGGCTATATTGCTTCGCGCCCACCAGCGACGGAGGGGTGTTTCTGGGAGGGTTGCGCCTGGAGATGTGGCAGGCCTTCTGCGACATGATGGGCAAGTGGGATGAGTGGGGCGTGGGCCAGTGGGACTCCCTGTCGCCGTTTTTGGACCGGGAGGCCCAACTGAAATATTTCCCCGAGGTGGCCAAGTTCACCAGGCAACACACCAGCGCGGAGTTGGAGCGCATGGCCGTGGAGTACAGCCGGAGCGGCCGCTTGGCCCCCATAACCACGGTCATCGCCCCGATCCTCTCTCCCAAGGAGGCCATGGAAGACCCCAACTGGAACGAGCGGGGCGTCTTCGCGCCCACCCAGGACCCGGTTTATGGCCGGGTGGTGGCGGTCCAGGCCCAGCACAAAATGACCGAGACCCCCATTAGGACCAAGTGGGTCTGCCGCCCGGTGGGGTATGATAACGCCTTTGTTTACCGCAAGTACCTGGGTTACGGACCCGTCCGCCTGAGCCAACTGCAACGGCAGGGTTTGTTGTGAGGGAAACCGGCGGGGCAGCAAGGCCTGGATTTACGCCAGCGGAGGGGAAGAGCCCCGGGGGTGGGCCGCGCCGCTTGGCTGACCAATAGAGTCTTTGACGTGTTAGTTGAGGATAACTTCGATATGGGATTCAAAGGAGGGAAGACTATGAGGTTGAAAAGGACCCTGACCATAAGCGCCCTGACGCTCATGTTGCTTTTGACCTGGGCCTGGGGGGCCATGGCGGCCACCCACAAGCTGACTCTGGCCTATTTGCCGGTCAAGGGCACTTTGTATGTGGAAATGACCGAAATCTTTGCCCAGAGGATCAAGGAGGCCACCGGCGGCCAAGTTGAGATCATTATCAACGACTCCCTGGTCAAGGGCACCCAGTTGGCCCAGTCGGTGCGCGACGACCGGGTGCAACTGGCCACCATCTTGACAGGCTATTATTCGGCCACCAACCCCCAATTCGGCCTGGCCCAGCTCCCCGGCCTGGTAAACGACCTCAAAGAGTTCAAGGCGGTCTTCTATGGTTTTTGGCGTGAGGACATGAACCGCATCTTAAACGACAGATATAAGAGCAAGGTGCTCATGTGGGGCCTGTTCGCTCCCCAGAACCTCATCTCCACCAAGCCCATAAACACGGTGGCGGACTTCAAGGGCAAGAAGATCAGGGTCCACAACATTGAAACCGCCACCCTGCTGGCCACCATAGGGGCCAAGCCCACTCCCATGCCCGCCTCCGAGGTTCTGCCCGCCCTGCAGCGCGGCATCATCGAAGGCGTGTTCACCTCCTCGGCCTGGGCCTACGGCCAAGCCTTCTACACCGTGGCCAAGTACGTGACCCTGTGGCCCCTGTCCACCATCCTGCCTTTCCCGATAGTCATCAACAACGAGGAATGGAACAAGCTGCCCAAGGACTTGCAGGACAAGATGGCGGCCGTGGGCAAAAAGCTGGAGCAGATGGCCTTTGACGACTACCTGAGCAAGATGGAGACCCTCCCCAAGAAGTGGGCCACCAAGGGCGCCAAGTATTCCATCGCCCCCCAGGACCAAGTCAAGCTGCTGACTCAGCCCAAAAACATTGCTGCGGTTTACAAGGGCTTTTTTGACCGCGCCCAAAAAGCCGGCTTTGACGGCAAGGCCTACGTGAAGCAGGCCGAAAAGATACTGGGCAAGGATCTGAAATACTAAACCGGCAAACCAAGCCACCCTGCCTTGGGCCGCCCGCCCAGCTTCGGCGCGGCGGGCGGCCCCGGCCCTCTCACGGAGATAAGTAACGGCATGACCACGAACGCCACTCAAGCCGCATCGCCGACCGCTTCGTCCATTCCCATCGCGAGCAGCCGCCTTACCCGGGCCCTGGACAGGGTGTCGGGCGTGGTGGGGGCCTTCTGCGGTCTGGCCACCCTGGGTATGGTTTTGATAATCAGCTATGAGGTGGTTTGCCGCTACTTGTTCAACAGCCCCACCACCTGGGTGACCGAATACTCCCTTTACATCTTCGTGGGCACCAGCTTTTTGGCCACGGCCTACGCCCACCTGGAGGACAGCCACATCCGGGTGGAAATAGTGCTCAACAACCTATCCGAGCCCATGCGCCACAAGTTCTGGCAGGCTTCGGCCTGGGTGGGCCTCATGTTCGTGGTGGTGGCCGCTTGGCAGATGATCTTGTTCGTGGGCTCGGAATACGAGGGCGGGGCGCGGGCCTGGGGCTTGATGGCCACCCCCTTGTGGATTCCCGAGACCCCGGTGGCGGTGGGCCTGGCCCTGTTCGCCCTGGCGGTTCTCAGCGAGGCCCGCAAACTCAGCCCCGGAATCGACTCCCGCCGTGAGCTGACGGGCCTGATCATTATGGCGGCCATGGTGACCGCCCTGTTCATCATGGGCCTGAAGCCCCCCTCGGTGGCCGGCACCTCCCTGGATTGGGGCACCGTGTCGGTGACGGTGGCGATTTTGGCCGTGGCCTGGCTGTGGAATGGGTTCTCCATAGCAGCCGGGGTGGCGGCCATGGCCCTGGGAGGCGGCCTGCTTTTCGCCTGGGCCGCCGATTTCTCCCCTCTGGCCCAGGGCGCGGTGATGGCCTTTTACCTCTTGGCGCTCATGGCGGCGGGGGTGCGCATCGCGTTCTCCCTGGGCATGGTGGGCGCCTTGGGAGTCTTGTTTTTGCTGCCAACCCCCCAGCTTCAAGTAATCGCCGAGCGGGCCTGGACCAACGTGAACTCCTTTGCCTTCACCGCGATTCCCATGTTCATTCTCATGGGGGCCTTTTTGCTGCGTAGCGGGGTGACCAGCGACCTGTTCGGGGTAATGCTCAAATGGCTGGGCCGCTTCCCCGGAGGCATCGCCCATGCCACGGTGGGGGCCTGCGGCATTTTCGCGGCGGTGTCGGGCTCCAGCCTGGCCACCGCCGCCACCATGGGCATGACCGCCTGTCCCGAGATGACCCAGCGGGGCTACAGCCCCCGCCTCACCTACGGGGTGGTGGCCGCCGGCGGCACCCTGGGCATCCTCATCCCCCCCAGCATCGCCATGATCATCTACGGCTCCCTGGTGGGCGAGCCCATCAGCGCCCTGTTCATCGCGGGCATACTGCCCGGCGTGTTTCTGATGATTTCATTCATGTTGGTGGTCTTTGGCTGGTCTTTCATCTGGCCCTCTGCGGCTCCCTGCGGCGCTCACTACACCTGGGGCCAGAAGTTCCGCTCCCTCACCGGGGTGCTGCCGTTCGTTTTGCTCATCGTGGGGGTGTTGGGCTCGTTGTACCTGGGCGTGGCCACGCCCACCGAGGCGGGGGCCCTGGGGGCGCTCATCGCCGCCGGGTTGTGCTTCATCAAAAAGAAGATGACTTGGAAAGTGTTGATGGACTCGGTGATGGAGACGGCCAAGGTCACATCCTTTCTGATCTTCATCGTGGCCGCCGCCTCGGTGATGGGCTACGCCTTTGACTACATCCGCCTGCCCAAGGTGCTGGTGGAGGTGATTCAAGGCACTGACCTGACCCCCGGCCTGGTCATCACCGCCTTGGTCGTCATCTACATGATCCTGGGCATGTTCATCGACCCGGTGTCCATGATGCTCATGACCTTGTCGGTGTCCTTTCCCATCGTCACCGCCCTGGGTTTTCATCCCATCTGGTTCGGGGTGGTGCTGGTGATGATGATCGAGATCGGCCTGATCACCCCGCCGGTGGGAGTGATTCTTTTCATCTTGAAAGGAATGAGCGGAGACATCCCCCTCAAGGAAATCGTCTACGGGGTGTTGCCCTTCGTGGGGGTGTTCTTGGCCAACATCGTCCTGTTCTATTTTTTCCCCAGCTTGGTCATGTGGCTGCCCAGCCAGATGGCCGGGGCGCAATAGGCCCCGGCGGCCCAATATAAGGAGCAACAGCAATGCCTGAAGCAAACGTCGGCGATATCACCTTGTATTACGAAATTCACGGCCAGGGCCGCCCTCTGGTGATGATCCGGGGACTGGGCAGCAACGCCGACCACTGGTACGGCCAGGTCCCCGCCCTGTCCGAGCGCTACCAAGTAGTCGTATTCGACAACCGGGGCGTGGCCCGCTCCAGCGATCCCGGCGGACCCTTGAGCGTGCGCCAAATGGCCGGCGACACCCTGGGCCTGCTGGACGCCCTGGGCCTGGAGAGCCCCCTGGTATTCGGCCTGTCCATGGGGGGCATGATCGCCCAGGAGTTGGCCATCAACCACTCCCAGCGGCTCTCGGGCCTGGTTCTGGCCTGCACCCATCCCGGCGGGCCCCATCAGGTGCGGCCCACCGCCGAGGTGGAGGCCCTGTTCAAGGATATGGTTTACCTGGCCACCCCCGAGGCCAAGCGGGCCGCGGCCCCCACCCTGTTCGACCCCAAGACCCTGGAGCAACGCCCCCAGGTGGCGGCGGAATACGCCGAGGTGAGCCTGCGCCATCCCGCCGGGGCCGACATCCTCACCAGACAGTGGAACGCGGTGCTGGGCCACGACACCTATGACCGCCTGCCCCAGATACAGGCTCCCACTTTGGTGCTCACCGGCGACGCCGACGTGCTCATCCCCCCGGGCAACTCCGAGATCTTGGCCCAGCGCATTCCCGGCGCCAAGTTGGCGGTGATCCCCGGCGGGGGCCACCAAATCCTCGTGGAGCAGCCCGCGCCCTGTAACCAGGCGGTTCTGGCTTTCCTGGGAGACCTGGATGACTGACCTGGGTCGGCCCGCCCCCCTAAACGCAACTCCGGCACGGGCGCGGTAACGGGTCATGGGTCTAAACGCCGCCCCCCAGGCAATCCCGGGTGCCCTGGTCCCCTTCCTCAGGGGAGACCGCCGCCCATGCAAGGTGGTTCCCTTGGAACAGGCCTTGGCCGCCATTGGCGACGGGGTGACTCTGGCCACCGGCGGTTTTGTGGGCACCGGCTTCCCCGAGGGCCTGGCCGTGGGACTTGAGCGCTTGTTTCTGGAAACAGGCCGCCCCCGCGGCCTGACCCTGGTCTACGCCGCCGGCCAGGGCGATTCCGGCGACAAGGGGGTGAACCATTTTGGCCACCAAGGCATGGTTGAGCGGGTCATCGGGGGCCATTGGGCCCTGGCCCCCAAGCTGCAAAAGCTGGTCTTCGCCAACCTGATCCGGGCCTACAATCTGCCGCAAGGGGTCATCTCCCACCTGTTCAGGGACATCGCGGCCCACAAGCCGCGCACCATCTCCAGCGTGGGGCTGGGCACCTTCGTGGACCCGCGTCAAGGCGGAGGCAAGGTCAACTCCATAACCACCGAAGACATGGTGGAGTTGGTCAATTTTGACGGACGCGAATACCTGGCCTATCGCACCTTTCCCATCAACGTGGCCCTGCTCCGGGGCACCACCGCCGACACCGCCGGCAACATCACCGTGGAGAAGGAAGCCCTCACCCTGGAGTCCCAGGCCATAGCCATGGCCGCAAAAAACTCCGGCGGCCTGGTGATCGTGCAGGTTGAGCGCCTGGCCCAGGCGGGCACCTTGCACCCCAAGCACGTCAAAATTCCGGGCATACTGGTGGACTACGTGGTCTTGGCCCAGCCGGAGCACCACTGGCAGACTTTTGGCGAGGTCTACAACCCCGCCCTGAGCGGCGAGCTGCGAATGCCCATGCAGCGGATGCCGGCCATGGCCATGAGCCCCCGCAAGATCATCGCCCGCCGGGCCGCCCTGGAGTTGGAGCCGGGGGCCATCGTCAACCTGGGCATCGGCATGCCCGAAGGCGTGGCTTCCGTGGCTTACGAAGAAGGCATCCTGGACGCATTGACTTTAACCGCCGAACCCGGTGTCATTGGGGGGCTTCCCCTGGGCGGCCTCAACTTCGGAGCGGCGATCAACACCGAAGCGATCATCGACCAGCCCAGCCAGTTCGATTTCTATGACGGGGGCGGGCTGGACCTGGCTTTTTTGGGCATGGCCCAGGTGGATGCTCAGGGCAATGTGAACGTGAGCAAGTTCGGCTCCCACCTGGCTGGAGCCGGAGGTTTCATCAACATCAGCCAGAACGCGAAAAAGGTCGTCTTCATGGGCACCTTCACCACCGGCGGTTCAGCCGTTCAGGCTGACGGAGGCAGGCTGATTATTGAGAGGGAGGGCGCCCACCCCAAGTTTGTGCGAGAAGTGGAGCACGTAACCTTTAGCGGCGCCCATGCCGCCGCCAGCGGACGCGAAGTAATTTTCATTACCGAACGTTGCGTATTCCGCCTGGTCCCTGGCGGGCTGGTTTTGACCGAAATAGCACCTGGCATCGATCTGGATCGGGATATCTTGGGGCATATGGCGTTTACCCCGGGCATCGATAAGTGCCTCAAACCCATGGACAGCAGGGTTTTTTCCCCGGAGAAAATGGGGATTATCCAAGCCCGTTAGCGCACCAGGGCAAATCCCGTTAAATACAGCCGCAGCCGCCATGGGTATTTATTCCATCTATGCGGCAATCCTGTAGAAAAGCGGCTCACGGCACCGCGCGATACACCGATATAATGCCTAATATCATGTGTAGGGCGGGGGTTTGGTGGTGCCGGTGAGGGGATAGCGATCCCTCTTGATTTTTCAGCGATAACTCGCGCTGACAGATACATCCTGAAGCATTGGGATGCCGCCCAACCAAAAAACGAAGCGCACCGGCAGCACCGCAAGGCTTGAAATTTTGGGCCAACCGGCGGGTATTCGAGTTTATTCAACCTATCGAATAGAAAATAAAGGCTCATCCGTTTTTTGCGTACCTGGTCGGGTAGTGTAATGACGCCGTGTGGTTACAATAAGTTATCCCTTGAGGCCGCAGCCAAGGAGGAACGCCGCAGGCATAGTGTCCTTGACGGCTGCCATAGACCAAACACAATGTGACAAGAGGTTTGGAAGGAAAAGCCCCTGGCGGCATCGCCAGCAGCGCCAGGATAGCGACCTGTAATCGGCCCGAAGTGCCACCTAACCTATTTTACTTTTTCTTTCAAACCCTTAAATACCATCGTCAAACTCAGGCACGCTTAACCCGGATGAACCAAAATAAATTCGCCATTACCTACGTTGCGGGGCGGGTCGCACCAAGCGCTGCTTGGTTTCTGAGCATCTTGGCCCCACTTTTTCCCGGCGTAGGGAGATCCGGCGGTACGTGGCTTCTCGCCGGGGCACGAGACGCTACGCCAGACCGAGGAGTATCTGGCCACTTTGGGGGTGGAATCAGCCGACCTCGATTTATAATTTACACCATATTACACCAGAAAATAACAAAACGGGTTAGGCGCCTTCGCCTAACCCGTTGTTTTTATTGGTGGAGCTGAACGGGATCGAACCGTCGGCCTCATGACTGCCAGTCATGCGCTCTCCCAGCTGAGCTACAGCCCCCGAGTGCGGTATTTTCTATCAGAAGCCCGAGGGGTTGTCAACGGCAGGCCGGACAAAGATGCGGATATTGGCCACAGTCTTGTTGACCCGGGAAGCTGGTGCATGATACCAAGGGGCAACATATCACGGTGTTGGAGGAAATTCTTTGTCTCCCCGATGGTTTACAGATGCCAAGGTCGGCGATTTGTGTTTGTGGGACCTTTTGGAGCGCAAAAAGCCGGGAGGGACCTTGGCTCAGGTGGCCCAAGCCATGGACTACCTGCACGTGCATCAGGGATTGCTGGATCCCTACAGCGCCCAGTATCCCCTTGTGGAGCCCCGGGAGCTTATACCCCCCTTCGACGCCCCCTTCATCGAATATCGCGATCTGCCTGCCTTTTCCATGGTGACCCTTGACCGCGAACTGAGCTACCAAGACGAAGGCTTCCAGTACGACCAGCTATTTGCCGAGGGTGACCCGCCGGACCGCTCCTTGGCCGCGGCCAACCGGGCCATCTTGCGCCAGCGCATGCCCCGCAACCTGCGGCCCGAGATGGAGAAGGTGCTGGGCCACGAAGGCCCCACGCCGGTGAGGCAATATGTACAGCTGCTGCCCCTGCTGATGTCCATGGACCGGGGGCACGTCTTGGCCAGGGACCAGGAGGGCCAGATACACCTGGCCGGAGTCTTCGCCTCTTTTCCCTCGGACCTGGACGGCGAAATCAAGCGCTTCGGCCGGCGGGTGGGCAAATTCGCCCCGGGCGACAACCAGGCCTACGCCGTCAATCGTCAGTTCGTCTACAACTTCCTCATGGAGCAAACCGGCTTCCCCATCTGCGGCGAGCGCCACACCTCGGCGGCCCTGTTCGCCCGCCGCCTGCTGCGCCACCGGCAGAGCTTCATCGTAAAAGTGCTGGGCCACAGCGACCGGGCCATAACCACCCTCACCAGCCTGGGCGCCCGGGGCCGTCTGCCCCGGGTGGAAAAGGCCGCCTTGGTGCAAACCACCGCCTGCAACAAGGCGGGCCGGAGTCAAATCGCCCAAGGAGGCTATTTCGTAGACCCCCAGCGGGAAGTGGTGCTCCTGCGGGTGCACTACACCCAGCACGCCTATCACCCGGCCAACGTGCTGGAGGACCGTGCCCTGAGCGTGGCCTCCCAGGAGATTATCCACCCCCTCAGCGGCCAGGTGCTTAGGGGCCTGGACGTGCTGGGCCTCAGCCTGGACCGGGTGCTGGTGTTGCAGGACATCGTGCGGGGCGAGCACCAGGGCAGCATCGTCTACAACGGCTTGGAGCGCCTTACCAGCACCGCCGACCCCCAGATGCGCCTGAAGTTCCTGAGCGCCTGGCTGAACAAGCACCGCCACATTTTGGCTGACTACAGCGCCGAGCAGTTCGACCGCTGCCTAAAGGTGATCTACTCCTCTTATTTGGACGACCCGGAGCGGCGGGCGGATATGAAGCGCTATCCGGAGCTTTACGAGGAGGCTCGCCAGACGGTGCGCGACGTAAAGTGGGCCCACCGCCTGCGGCTGTTGGAAAAGCTGGTCAGAAACAGGGCCGACGCCTTTGGCCGCCAGTTCAAGCACGTGCAGATACTCATTATCCTCACCCATGTGCTCAGTCAGGAGGCCGAGGATCTGGCCCAAAAGCACCCCCAACAGTTGGAAAAGCTCTTGACCATCTGCGCCGGGTATCTGAAAAACTCCTACCTGCGGCGGCGCTATTTTTCCCTGGAGCCCCAAACCACGGTGGAGCGGGAGGTGGTGGGCCACCACCGCCTGCTTACCAGCCTAGTGACGCGTTATCGCCAGCAGTTGGCCCGCCGTTGACGGGGCGGGACACTGGGACTAAACTTCATTGCCATTTACATCTCCAGGAAAGAGGCATGACCCCCATCACCCAGTCCATTCCAGCACTTGAGCAACTTGTGGACCGTTTCGGACGCCGGTTGCACTACTTGCGCCTGTCGATCACCGATCTGTGCAATCTGCGCTGCCGCTACTGCATGCCCCCCCAGGGCATTGAAAAGCTGCCCCAGGACATGGTGCTCACTCTGGAGGAGTTGGCCCGGGTTTCGCGCGTCGCGGTGGGCCTGGGGGTGGACAAGATACGCCTCACCGGCGGCGAGCCCCTCCTGCGCAAGGGCCTTCCCCGGCTGCTGGATGAGCTGAAATCCCTGACGCCCCGCCCGGACCTGCGCATCACCACCAACGGCATACTCCTGGCCCAAAAGCTGCCCGAGTTGGCGGCGGGTGGGGTGAGCACGGTGAACGTGAGCCTGGACAGCCTAAAACCAGAGATCTACGCGCGGATCACCGGCTTGGGGGACCCGGCCGGCCGCGAGGCACTGGCCAAGGTTTGGGGAGGCATACAAGCCGCCCTGGCCCAGCCGGGGCTTCAGGTCAAGCTCAACGTGGTGCTCTTGGGCGGGATCAACGAAGACGAGATCGTGGACTTCGCCCGCCTTACCCTGGAGCATCCGGTGGCGGTGCGTTTCATCGAATACATGCCCGTGGGGCGCAACACCCCCTTCCAGCCGGAGCACTTTTTGGCCGCCGAGCAGGTATTGCAGCGCATCCGAGCCCTGGGAGCCGTGGAGCCCCTGGCCCAGCGCCCCGGCGACGGCCCGGCCCAGCGCTTGCGCCTGGCCGGCGCGCCTGGCGAGTTGGGGATTATCAGCGCCCTGTCCAGCCACTTCTGCGCCACCTGCAACCGCATCCGCCTTTCCTCCGAGGGTCAGGTGGTGCCCTGCCTGCTCTCGGACACGGCAGTGGAACTCAAGCCCCTGCTGCGCGGCGGGGCCGATGACGCCGCCCTTGCCCGGGCCCTGCTTGAGGCGGCCCGCCTCAAGCCCCAAAACCACCACCAAGGGGTGTTGAGTCCCCACGCCGCGGGTTGTCAGATGTCCCGCCTGGGAGGCTGAACGCCACCCATGCGCCACGCTGAACACCATTCAGCGATTGAACGCTATTCAGGCGCTTGATTAACCTTGCGAAAGCCTACTGCTTTGGGCTAACATCGAAGTTCAAACCGCAAGGATTCCCTGCCACGGGCCCGGACCGAAACCGGAAGGGCCTGGAGGATAATCTAGCCTTGAGCATGTCCATTTTTGGGAAGCTGGCCGAGGAGCGCATCAAGGAAGCCGCCGAGCGTGGCGACTTTGACGACCTCCCCGGCCGGGGCCAGCCCCTCAAGTTGGAAGACGACTCCAACGTGCCCGAGGAGCTAAGGATGGCCTACAAAATCCTCAAAAACGCGGGCTACGCCCCGCCCGAGCTGCAAACCCAAAAAGAGCTCATGCAAGTAGAGGACCTGCTGGCCAACGCGCCGGACGAAAAGACGCGCTACCAGGCCCTCAAGCGGCTAAATTACCTGACCATGAAACTAAGCCATTTGCGGCCCAACTCCGGGATATTCAACGACAACGACTACAGCGACCGGGTGGTGGACCGCCTGAGCCCCCAACGCAAGGCCGCAGACTCCGACAAAAACAAGACATAGCCTCCGGAGGAAGCCCGCGCCCATGGACATGAAGCGCGACTATTACGAGGACATCCGCCTGCTGGACAGCGGGCCGCAGGTCTTTTGGCTGGTCGTGCTGCTGGGAGCCCTGGTCGCCTTCCCCCTGGTGGCCGATTCCTACCAGATCTACACCATCAACCTCATGGCCATCCACGTCATCGTGGCCCTGGGCCTCAACCTGCTGGTGGGCTACACCGGCCAAATCAGCCTGGGCCACGCCGGCTTTTTCGCCATCGGGGCCTATTCCACCCTGGCCCTGATGATCAACGCCCACCTGCCCTTTATCCTGGCCCTGCCCCTGGCCGGCTTCATCACCGCGGCCTTCGGCTTCTTGCTGGGACTGCCCGCTCTCAGGCTGGAGGGGCCCTACCTGGCCATCGCCACCCTGGGCTTCGGCCTGACCATCACCCAAATCCTGGGCCGCCTGGACGTATTCGGGGGGCACATGGGCTTGCAGGCCCCGCCCCTGGAGTTTTTCGGCCTCAAGGTGACTAGCGACGCCGGGCGCTACGCGGTGATCATGCCCATCTGCGTGGTGCTGGCCTGGGGGCTGCGCAACCTCACCAAGACCCGGGTGGGCCGGGCCTTCGTGGCGGTGCGCGACAGCGACATCGCCGCCGAGTGCATCGGGGTTAACCTCACCTATTACAAAACCCTGGCCTTCGCGGTGAGCGCCTTCTACACCGGCATCGGGGGAGGCCTCATGGCCTTCGTGCTGGGCTTCATCAGCCCCCACACCTTCAACGTCATGGTGAGCATCATGTTCCTGGCCATGGTGGTGGTGGGCGGCCTGGGCTCCATCCTGGGCTCGGTGATGGGCGCGGTGCTCATCACCTGGCTGCAACTGGAGTTGGCCCGCATCGGCGAGTTGCCCCTGGTGGGGCCGGTGCTCACCGAACTGAGTAATCAGGTGTTCACCCTGAGCGGGCTGCCCAATGTACAATACGTGGTGTTCGGCCTGATAATGGTCCTTATCATCATCTTCGAGCCCCTGGGGCTCTACGGCTTCTGGATTCGCACCAAGATTTACTGGCGCACTTGGCCCTTCTAGCGGGGCCCGTACACACAGGGAGCGAAAATACGGCATGCTGGGCCAGCTAATCGCCAGTGGTATCGCCATCGGGGCCACCTACGCCCTCATGGCCTTGGCCATGGTCATAATTTACAAAACCAGCGAGGTCCTGAACTTCGCCCAGGGCGACATGGCCATGCTCAGCGCCTTCATAGCCTACATGTGCCTGAGCACCTACGGGCTGGGCTTCGCCGCATCCTTCACCCTGGCCCTGGCCTTTGCCTTCGCCCTGGGAGCCTTTTTGGAGTTCGCCTTCTTGCGGCGGGCCAAGGAGCCCAACGTCCTGGGCCTTATCATCATCACCCTGGGCCTGGAGATGGTGCTCTATGGCCTGGCCTCCTGGCGCTGGGGCAGCGACCAGAAGGACTTCCCCTTCCCGGTGAGCGACTTCGAGGTGCATCAGCTGGGCGGAGGGGTGGTTATCAGCGAGTTGAACCTGGTCACCCTGGGGGTGGCCTTCTCCCTGATGATCCTGTTGTTTCTTTTCTTCCGCTACACCAAGGTGGGCGTGGCCATGAAGGCCACCCAGCAAAACCAGCAGGCCGCCAGGCTCATGGGCATCAGAGTGGGACGCATCATGATGCTCACTTGGGGAATGAGCGCGGTAGTGGGAGCCTGCGCCGCCTTTTTGATCGCCTCCACCGATACCCTGGACCCCAACCTCATGTGGACCCCCCAGCTCAAGGGCTTTTCGGCCGCGGTGCTGGGGGGCATGACCTCACTGGTGGGGGCGGTGCTGGGTGGCTTCATCCTGGGGGTGGTGGAAAACCTCTTCGGCGGCTACGTGTCCGTGGAGTTCAAGGCGGTGGTGGCCTTCGCGGTCATCGTCTTGATTTTGTGCGTCAAGCCCAGCGGGCTTTTTGCCAAGCATTACGTGCGCAAGGTTTAGGCGGCCTGGTCTGGCCGTCTTTTGTCAGTCTTTTTCGGAGGGAGGGATCATGAAAAAATTTATGGTGCTGACGGTGTTGGTGTTGGCCTTGGCCCTGGCCGGCGTGGCTGGAGCGGCCGAGGTGCAAGGGGTCACCGACACCTCTATCAAGATCGGCCAGTGGGGGCCCCAGACCGGCCCGGCCGCCTTGTGGGGAGCGGTGGCCCGGGGCACCGGCGTGTACTTTGACCTAATCAACTCGGAAGGCGGCATCAACGGCCGCAAGATCGATTACTTCCTGCGCGACGACGGCTACAACCCCAACCGCACCAAGGCCATCGCCAAGGAGCTTTGGGAGCAGGAGAAGATTTGGGGATTCGCCTGCGGCGTGGGCACCAGCCCGGGCATGGCGGTGATGCCCTATATCACCCAAAACAACATCCCCTGGGTGGGCATGGCCACCGGCTCGACCCACTGGGCCTATCCCCCCAAGAAAACCATCTTCGCGGTGTACCCCCTGTACCCCGACGAGGCCCAGATTCTCACCTCCTACGCCATCGACACCCTGGGCAAGAAGAAGATCGCCTTCTTCTACCAGAACGACGACTACGGCAAGGGCGGTCTTGAAGGCGCGGTGCGCGAGCTTAAAAAGCGGGGCATGACCCTGGCCGCCGACGTGCCGGTGGAAGTGGGCGAGACCGACCTGGCCAGCCACGTGCTGAAGATGAAGAAGGCCGGAGCCGACTGCGTGATAATGTGGGTCTATCCCAAGCACGCGGCCATCGTCCTGGGCACCGCGGCCAAGCTGGGCTACAAGCCCCAGTGGATGGCCTGCTCCACCCTGAGCGACGTGGCCCTGATGTTCAAGATCACCAAGGGCCTGTGGAACGGCATGATCTTCGGCAACTTCGCCGAGTTGGCCGACAGCAAGGCCCCCCTGATGGTC
>Ga0180009_10002601_pt1 | contig 21193 bp, 16 predicted proteins | sample OS_PC_MetaG_FD_123537 | JGI IMG/M metagenome (GOLD analysis project Ga0180009, IMG submission 123537) | Groundwater microbial communities from the Aspo Hard Rock Laboratory (HRL) deep subsurface site, Sweden - OS_PC_MetaG | ecosystem: Environmental > Aquatic > Deep subsurface > Groundwater...
AGCTCGTTGAGCCAACCGATCGTCCTCGCCTCCCTGCCGCCCGCTTCCAGTGTCACCTTGTGCGGCCTCTCAAGCAGAAGAACGTTGCGCCAGACCGCCATAACGACGTTCGCGCTCGAAATACTGGGCGATCGCTGCCTCCAGGTGTTCGCGTCCGAAATCGGGCCAATAGGCGTCGAGAAAGACGAACTCCGCATACGCGGCCTGCCATAGCAGGAAGTTCGACAAACGCTTCTCTCCGCTTGTTCGGATGAGTAGATCGGGATCGGGCACCCCGGCGGTATCGAGGACCGTATCGAACAAATCGGCATCGATCCGCGCCGGATCAAGATGCCCGGCCGCCACTTCGTCCGCAAGCCGGCGGGCAGCCCGTGCGATCTCGTTGCGACCGCCGTAGTTGAAGGCAATGGTCAGTGTCAGCCGCGAGTTTTTCGCCGTCAGTTCCCTGGCTTCGTCGATCAAGGCCAACAGTTCGGCATCGACTCTGTCGCGCTCGCCGATCGTCAGGATGCGCACGTTGGCGTCGTGCAACTCCGCCAGATCGCGCCGGATGAAGCGCTTCATCAGCCCCATGAGATAGTCGACTTCGTCGCGCGGCCGCGACCAGTTCTCGGACGAAAAGCTGTAAATCGTCAGGTAGGAAAGATTAAGTTCGATCGCCGCCTTGACGGTGCGACGGACCGCCTCCACGCCTTCGCGATGCCCCATGGTCCGCGGCAGGCCGCGTTGACTGGCCCAGCGCCCGTTGCCGTCCATGATGATAGCGACATGCTGCAGGCTAGCGATTTGAGTGCCGCGAATCGGTTGACTGGGCGAAAGGTTGGCCAAGGGAGCGGACGCGCTTTTTCAGGAGGGTTGCAAGGAACGAGCGAGACGACGCGGGACGTTATGCTTCAAACCGGGGAACCGGACCTCAAACAGTCTGTATTTCCTGTTCCTTGGTGGCCAGCACATCATCGACCATTTTTACGTACTTGTCGGTCAACTCCTGGACACTCGCGGAATTTTTGCGGTGCTCATCTTCGCTGATCTCGCCGGCTTTTTCCAATTTCTTCAAGCTATCCATGCCATCGCGACGCACGTTTCGCACCGATACTTTCGATTTTTCTGCGTATTCATGCGCTACTTTTACAAGTTCCTTGCGCCTGTCCGCCGTCAGTGTCGGGATCGGCAGACGCAGCAACTGGCCATCCATGACCGGATTGAGCCCCAGATTCGATTCGCGGATGGCCTTTTCGACCGCCGATACATTCGACCGGTCCCAGACCTGCACCGAAATCATGCGCGGTTCGGGTACCGACACCGTCGCGACCTGCGACAGTGGCATCCTTGAGCCGTAAACCGTCACCTGGATCGGATCGAGGAGATGGGTGCTTGCCCGGCCCGTTCTGAGCCCGCTCAACTCGCGTTTCAATGCGTCGAGTGACGCACGCATCTCGCTTTCGAGATCTTTCAGGTCGAAGCCTTCAGCCATGACTAATGTTTCCCTTTTCAAACGGAGCCTCAAAGCGATTGAGCTGTCCGTCGTGTAAATCCGATACGGCCCGGGCCTCCGCCCCGCCGCTCGGCCAATCGGCCTCGGCGACCGCTCGCTACGCGCCGATCACGGTCGCACGGGCTTCGCCCTTCAACAACTTGAGCAGATTGCCCGGCTCTTCGATCGAACAGACAATTACCGGAAGTGCGTTATCTCGGGCAAGAGCGATCGCTGCACCGTCCATCACCCTGAGATCTCGCGAAAGAACCTCTTCGTAGGTCAAAGCGTCATAGCGCACGGCATCGGCGATTTTCTTGGGATCGCCCGAATAGACGCCATCGACCTGGGTTGCTTTTACGACTGCATCGCAATTCATCTCCACGGCCCGCAACGTTGCCGCGGTATCGGTCGTGAAGAAGGGATTTCCCGTCCCGGCGGCGAAGATAACGATGCGATGCTCTTCCATGTGCCGCAGTGCGCGCGCGCGGATGTAGGGTTCACACACCGTCGGCATCGGAATCGCTGACAGAACTCGCCCATCGACTCCGATTTGTTGCAACCCTCCCTGCAACGCAAGCGCATTCATCACCGTCGCCAGCATGCCCATGTAGTCGGCGTTGGCCCGGTCCATTCCCGCCGCCGCCCCTTGCAGCCCGCGGAAGATATTGCCCCCGCCCACGACCACTCCGATCTCGGCACCGGCAGCCGATGCATCCTTGATATCCCCCGCCAGGCGCGCCACCACCGAAGTATCGATCCCATAGCCGTTTTTGCCCATCAGGGCTTCTCCGGAAAGCTTCAGTAAAAGCCGCTTGTATTTGAGGTCAGGCAGGTTCTCGGTCATCGCGCGTTCTCGGCTCTTCCATCTGCATCGAATGGCATTTGAGAATTCGGCACTGGTGTAGCCCCTTGGCGCCAGGAGACAAGCCCTAAGGCTCAAGACCCCTATTCAACCATGAGCATCCATAGCAAAACGGCCGACTGCAAACAGCCGGCCGTCTCGATCTGAAGTCGATCGGCGGATTTACTTCTTGCCGGCGGCCGCAGCGACTTCGGCGGCGAAATCGCCGTCTTCGCCCTTATCGACGCCTTCACCCAGCGCATAGCGGACAAATCCGGTCACCTTGATCGGCGCCCCGACCGATTTGGCAGCAGTTTCGACAGCCTGCTGAACGGTCGCCTTGCCGTCGATGACGAAGGTTTGCTGCAGGAGAACGACCTGCTGGAAGAATTCCTTGCGCAGCTTGCCTTCCACCATTTTCGCGGCGATTTCCGGCGGCTTGCCCGATGCAATGGCCTGCTCGGTGTAGATCGCCCGCTCGCGTTCGATCACGTCCTGGTCGAGTTCCTCCGGCGTCAGGGCCAGCGGGTTGGCGGCGGCCACATGCATCGCCAGCTGACGGCCGAACTCGGCAAGCTTGTCCCTATCGCCGGTGCTTTCCAGCGCCACCAGCACGCCGATCTTGCCCATGTCGTCGGCGGCCTTGTTGTGCACGTAGGCCGATACGACACCGCTGCCGACCGAAAGCGCCGATGTCCGGCGAACGTTCATGTTTTCGCCAATGGTGGCGACCATTTCCTTCACATAGTCTTCGACGTTGATGGATTTCGAAGACATCTTGGCCGCGAGCAGCTTGGCAAGGTCGCCCCCGGTTTCGAGCGCGAGCGAGGTGATTTCGCCGACCATTTTCTGGAACTGCTCATTGCGGGCAACGAAATCGGTCTCCGAATTGATCTCGACCACGGCGCCCGAATTGCCGTCCGACTTGGCGCCGACCAGCCCTTCGGCGGCGACGCGGTCCGCCTTCTTGGCAGCCTTGGAAAGACCCTTCGTGCGCAACCAGTCGATGGCGGCTTCCATGTCGCCGTCGTTCTCGGTCAGCGCCTTTTTGCAATCCATCATGCCGGCGCCGGTCTTCTCGCGCAGCTCTTTCACGAGCGAAGCGGAAATCGCAGTCATAATCATTCTCTCTTTTTTGCAAGGCCGTCGGGACGTGCCTAGGCCCGCAGCTTGAAGTTAATGTGACACGCTTCGCCGTATCGCGATTCGACACTCGGTCCGCCGGTAGAAAGCCGGCCGCTCCCGCGACCAGCCTTTCACCTCATGCGGCAGATTGCGCGACAAGCTTCTTGGCCTGTTCGAGCCAGGTTTCCGCAGCAAGGCGGCCGGGCGCTTTCATCGCCACTTCGAGGGCCGTCACATCGTCCGGCTTGAGATCGGCGATCTGCCAAAAGTGGAAGACGCCGAGATCGTTGAGCACCAGTTCCGTTTTGGCATCGACGCCGCGGATACTCTTGAGATCGTCAGGCTCGCCACGCGGTGCTTCGATGCCCGTGAAGCTCGCCGTCACGTCCGGCAGCACTTCTGCAGTCGGTGTTTCCATGGCGCCGAGATCGACCCCGGAGGCAGCACTCGACCGCTCGATGCCGTCGATCGCCGCACGCGCCAGCAGATCGCAATAGAGAGTGATCGCACGGCCGGCGTCGTCGTTACCGGGGATCGGGAAGTCGATGCCGTCGGGATCGCAGTTCGTATCGACGATCGCGATGATCGGGATGCCGAGCTTGCGGGCCTCCTTGATGGCGATCTGCTCCTTGTTCGTATCGATCACGACGAGAAGGTCGGGCGTGCCGCCCATTTCGCGGATCCCGCCAAGCGACATCTGCAGCTTGTCGCGTTCGCGCTGGAGGGTGAGGATTTCCTTCTTGGTGCGCCCATGCGGGTTCTCGAGAATGTCGTCGAGCTGGCGCAGGCGGCGGATCGACTGCGACACCGTCTTCCAGTTGGTCAGCGTGCCGCCGAGCCAGCGGTGGTTCATGAAGTACTGCGCCGAGCGGCCGGCGGCTTCGGCAACGCCTTCCTGAGCCTGCCGCTTGGTCGCGACGTAGAGCACGCGCCCGCCGCCGGCAACGGTATCCGACACCTTCACGAGCGCCTGGTGAAGCAGCGGCACGGTCTGCGTCAAGTCGATGATGTGGATGTTGTTGCGCGCACCGAAGATGAACGGAGCCATCTTGGGATTCCAGCGGTGCGACTGGTGGCCGAAATGAACGCCAGCTTCGAGCAGCTGACGCATATTGAAGACGGGAAGAGCCATCTTGAAGTCGTCCTTGATTTCCGGTTGAACCTCCGCGGACCAATGAAAATCTGGCCCTTGAAGCAGGGCCGAACTCACCGGGGGCATGAAACGGGGCTTTTAATCCGTTTCCGCCGAAACGATCCGCGTGTGGGATGAGCCGCCCCTATACAGCCGTTTGGCACGGGTGGCAAGGCTTCGGCAGCCATTCCACATTCATGGCATTCAGCAAGCCCTCAATGTCATCCCGGGGCTTGCCCCCCAATGTCGGGTTAAAGAAAGCCGGACTTGGTCCGCTGTATGAGCTACACCCACCAACGTCATCCCGCCGGAGGGCGGGACCCAAGTCACGTCTCAAGGAGACGAGCGTAAACACTCCTTGATGTCCCGTCATCCGGCTTGACCATCAACGCCACGACCTTGACAAAACCTATCTATTACAGAGCTTGCTTAGGCCCCCGCCTTCGCGAGGGTGACGGACCTTTTTAGACAGATTGTCGTTTCAATCCGGTAGATTCAATCCCAGCCGGCCGCGTGCCGCCCTTGGAACGATCGCGATCCACGCGCCGTTCGGCGCTTGGCTGACCCACTTCTGCAGCCGCGCCACCGTATCTTCTGATGTCGCGACGCAACCGACAGTCGCGGTCTGTGGATTTTTCCAGACATGCAGAAAAATGCAGGAGCCGGATTTGGCCGCCCTGTCGGTCGGATAGTCGACGACGACCCCGCGCTTGTAGAGCGAGATCTCCCACATCCGCTCACCGCTCGTCCCCTCCGGAATGGCATCAGCCGGCACGATCTGGCTGTACTTTTCCGATCCCGCATCATCGACGCAGAAGTGCCCCCCATCTTTGAGTTGCATATAATGCGGAAGGCCGTCAGGGCTCAGACCGAACGGTCGGCCCAATGGGAAAACACCGGCTGGAGCGCGCTTGTCGCCCTCCATCTTGATCGGTTCGCCGGCAGCGGCGTGATCGCGAAAAGTATGCCCCCACCCGAGCCCATTGCGCCCGACGGTTGCCGGCATGGGCTCTGCGTTGCTTTTCCACTGGTCCGAACCTGAACCCCGTTGGTAGAGCCTGATCGTCGCCCCGCTGCTATCGAAGGTTTCCGTCTCGACCAGCAACAGGTGTGTGGATTTTCCGAAGTTTTCTGGCGCACCTGGCGTCGGCTTATGCGACCGCAATGCGTAGTAGCTTGCAAGCAAGCCAACAATCACCACCAAGCCGGCAATGCGAACCCAACGCAAACCCTAGATCTCCTCGACCTCGACGATCCCCGGCACAGTCGCCAGCCGCCCCGCCATGTTCGGAGAAACGTCATAGCGTCCCGGCAATTTCAGCTCTAGTTCGCGACCGCGTGTTTTTAAGGGCAGCACCAGGTGAACGTCGCCGCCGCGCGTCCCCGCAATCGGCGCCACCAGGTATTCCTTCATCGCTGCAAACAGCTTTTCGCGCGCCGACATGGCGTCAGGATCGCAAACCAGCCGGAGCCCGCGTTCGACGTTCGCCGCCACCTTGTCGAGCGACTCGACCGACTGAACGCGCATTTTGATCGAGCCCTCTTCATCGCGCTCAGCCGAAACCGTCAGCACCACCGGCGTTCCAGCAGTCAGCAAATCGCCGGCCGCCGAAAGTGTATCCGAGAACAGCACCGCCTCGAACTGGCCTGTCGCATCCGAGAACATCGCAAAGGCAAACTTGTTGCCCTTGGCCGACCGCCGCTCACGCACCGAAACGACGATAGCTCCGATTTTGCCCGCCGCCGCGCCCGCCCTTGCGGTGTAGGATTCCATTTTCGCGTACGTCGTGCCGCCGACCTTGCCGAGAACCTTCCCGTAGCTGTCGAGCGGGTGGCCCGAGAGGTAGAAACCGACCGCGCCGAACTCGGCTTCGAGCTGCTCCAGCGGCGTCCATGTCTTTGCCTTCTTCAATATCAGGCTCGGCGCCGATCCAGGCGCCGCGAACAGATCGGACGTTCCATCCGCCGCATCCGCACTGACGCGCTGCGCCAACGCGATGATTTGTTCGGCGTTGGCCTTCGCGGTGGCTCGGCTTGGTTCCAGTGCGTCGAACGCCCCCGACTGCGCCAGCGTCTCGATCGCCCGTTTGTTCAGCGCTTTGGCGTTCAACCGCGAGGCGAAATCCCCCAGCGTCTTGAACTCACCGCCTTCCGCGCGGGCATCGACGATCGTCTGCACCGCCCCCGTGCCGACATTCTTCAAGGCTGCGAGCGAATAGCGGATCGCGCCTTTGACCGGTCCCTTCTGCCCATCCTTCATGGGGAGAGGGTCAGGGTGAGGGGCAGAAATTGGAGGGTGAGCGGCAGCCTTAGCGTTGGCCGGCGGTTCTAATGTCTGCCCGTCTCGCGACTTGCGGGGAGAGGGGGACTGCCGCTCGACAGTGAAGTCCACTTCGGATGCATTGACGCACGGCGGCAGCACCGGCACGCCGAACTTCTTTGCTTCCGCCACAAAACCCGCGAGCTTGTCGGTGTTCGCCATGTCGAGGCTCATCGACGCCGCGATGAACTCCTCCAGGTAGTTCGCCTTCATGTAGGCGGTGTGGTAGCTCACCAGCGCGTACGCTGCAGCGTGCGATTTGTTGAACCCATAGCCGGCGAACTTGTTGACCAGTTCGAAGATGAAGGCTGCGTCTTTCTTCTTGACGCCGCGCGCGACGGCCCCCTCGATGAAGCGCGCCTCGTGCCGCGCCATCTCGGCCTTGTCCTTCTTGCCCATCGCGCGCCGCAGCATGTCGGCCTGACCCAGCGTATAGCCGCCCATCACCTGCGCGATCTGAATGACCTGCTCCTGGTAGATGATGACGCCGTAGGTCTCCGACAGGATGCCTTCAAGCATCGGATGCAGGCAGTCGACCGGTTCCTCGCCGTGCTTGCGGTTGATGTAGGTCGGGATGTTGTCCATTGGGCCGGGGCGGTAAAGCGCCACCATGGCGATGATGTCTTCGAAGCGGTCCGGACGCAGCCGCTTGAGGCTTTCCCGCATGCCTGTCGATTCCAGCTGGAACACCCCGACCGTGTCGGCGCGCGCCAAGAGTTCGTAGGATTTCTTGTCGAACACATCGAGCTTATCGAGTTCGACGTCGATGCCCCGCACCCGCTTCACGAGATCGACCGCCTTCTTCAGGACCGTCAGTGTCTTCAGGCCGAGAAAGTCGAATTTCACCAGGCCGGCGGCCTCGACGAGCTTCCAGTTGAACTGCGTCACCGGCATATCCGACTTCGGATCGCGGTAGAGCGGCACCAGGTCTTCGAGCGGCCTGTCGCCGATCACCATGCCGGCGGCGTGCGTCGAGGCGTGCCGGTAGAGCCCCTCGAGCTTGATCGAAATTTCGAGGAGCTTGGCGACCAGCGGATCAGCCTTCTGCGCTTCCTGCAGCTTCGGTTCGGATTCGATCGCCTCCGGCAGCGTCACCGGGCTTGCCGGATTGTTCGGCACCATCTTGCACAGCTTGTCGACCTGCCCGTACGGCATCTGCAGAACCCGGCCGACGTCGCGCAGCACGGCTCGGGCCTGCAGCTTGCCGTGCGTGATGATCTGCGCCACCCGGTCGTGCCCGTACTTCTGCTGCACGTAGCGGATCGTTTCCTCGCGCCTGTCCTGGCAGAAGTCGATGTCGAAGTCGGGCATCGACACGCGCTCGGGATTGAGGAAGCGTTCGAACAGCAGGCCGAACCGCAACGGGTCGAGATCGGTAATCGTCAGCGCGTAGGCGACGAGCGAGCCGGCCCCCGAACCGCGCCCCGGCCCGACCGGGATACCCTGCGCCTTCGACCACTTGATGAAATCGGCAACGATCAGGAAGTAGCCTGGAAACTTCATGTTGGTAATGACATCGACTTCGTAGGCAAGCCGCTTTTCGTAATCTTCTGTCGTAAAGCCTTGCGCCGGGCCGTGTACTTCGAGACGCTGCGCCAGCCCCTCCTCCGCCTGCCTCTTCAGTTCGCCGGCCTCTTCTTCGATGAGGTCGCCGTCGCTCTTGCCGTCGAGGCTTTTCACAAAGCGCGGCAGGATCGGCTCACGCGTCAGCGGCCGGTAATGGCAACGCCGCGCTATCTCCACCGTATTGGCAAGCGCTTCCGGTAGATCGGCAAACACCTCCGCCATTTCGTCGGCGGACTTGAAGTAGTGCTGGCGCGTCAAGCGCCGGCGGTTGTCCTCGACGACGTAACGGCCTTCCGCGATGCAGATCAGCGCATCGTGGGCTTCGTAATCCGAAGCCGCCGGGAAGAACACTTCGTTGGTCGCCACCAGCGGCAATTCGAGCGCGTAGGCCAGATCGATAAGCTGCGGCTCGACCTGGCGCTCGCGCTCGCCGCCATGGCGCTGGATCTCGACGTAGAGCCGGTCGGCGTAGGCCGCGTGCAACCGGCGCAACCTGGCTTCGGCTACGACCGCGCGCTGATCGCCGATCGCCCGGTCGATCGGCCCGTCCGGGCCTCCGGTCAGCGCAATCAGCCCCTCGGCATGCGCTTCCAGCCGCGAAACAGAGACATGCGGGGAAGCGCCGTCCTCAACCGTGAGATGCGCCGCGCTGACAATCTTCATCAGGTTCCGATAGCCGGCCTCGCAGGCCGCCAGCAACGCGACGTACCCATCCCGCGCCAGACGCTGATGCTCGCTTTCCCCCGAGCGCGGCTGGCGGCCGTTTGACAACGGATCGTCCTGCCCGTCCCCCTCGAAATCGACGGCAAGCGTAACCCCGACGATCGGCTGCACGCCGGACTTGGCAAGCTTCTCGGAGAACTCGAGCGCCCCGAACAGATTGTTGGTATCGGTGAGCGCCAGCGCCGGTGCGCCCTGCGTCTCGGCAATCTTGGCCAGAGCCGGGATCGGCAGCGCGCCTTCAAGCAGTGAATACGCCGAGTGCACGCGCAGATGCACGAACCGCAAGCGGTTCGCGGCGGTTTGCTGGTCGGCATGCAGGGCCGATACAGCTTCGGATGGTCGAATCGGAGCGTTCATCTCCCCAACCTATCCTGGCGTTCCGCCAAGCGCATCGCCCGCGAATGCGCCTACCCACAATAGATTGAACCAATCATCAGCGATGCAACCGCTCGCTCGACAGGCTGTAAACGTCGTCCGGCGTCATCACCAGGTCCGAAACCATGCGCAATCCGACCAGCAGCACCAGCCCACCCAGCAAAATACGCAGCGTTTCCGGCTTCAGCTGACCGCCGAACTTAACCCCCAACTGCGCCGCGACCACGCTCCCCAGCATCAACGGCAGCCCGAGCAGCAGATCGACGTTCTGGTTGAATTGCGCTTGAACCACGGTTGTGAAACTTGCCACGCACAGCACTTGAAGCGACGAGGTTCCCACAGCCACTCGCGTATTCACACCGAGCACGTAAACGAGCAGCGGGATCAAAATGAAGCCTCCGCCGGCGCCCATGATGGCCGTGAGAAACCCGACAAACGCTCCGACTACCAGAGGCGGCAGCACGCTGATATACATTTTCGCGCGGCGAAAGCGCATCCTCAGCGGCAGTTTCTGGTTGAAGCTGCGTGAGCGCCGTCTCAACGTCCCCGGTGCCAGCACGGCCGGATGCGCCAGCCGGTGCCACGCCCAAAAGCCCTCCGCGACCATCACGCTGCCGATCACGGTCAGAATCGCGGCATAAGTCAGCGAAGTGAAGAGTTCGAGTTGGCCCAGTTGTTCCAGGATCGACTGCAGCTGGGAGCCCAATGTCGAACCGACCAGGCCCGCCGCCGTCAGCACAACGCCCATACGGACATCGACATTACCGCGCCCCCAATGGGCAATCGCTCCCGAGACCGACGAAGCGATCACGATGGCAGCCCCCGTACCGACGGCCACGATCGGCGGAACCCCCATGACCATCAAAATCGGCGTGAGGATGAATCCGCCGCCCACTCCGAACATGCCCGACAAGAAACCGACCGCCAGCCCGAGGCCCAGCAGCGGCAGCAACGGCAGCGGCATGCCGGCAATGGGAAGATAGATCTGCATTTCGGTCCAGAACACACGACGGCTTTCACCGCCTTGGAAATAACGGGCGCATCCCGATTGATAGAAGGCGAACCCGCAGGCCTTTAGAACCACGTTTACCGCCGCGCAGGAACGACCGGCCAGACCGCCCATCGCCTCGCGCGCAATTGACGCGGAAAGATCGAAGGCTTCAAGCCGCCTGCCCCGGCGTCACCTCGACGAGGTGCCCGTCGGCCAGCCGGATGATCCGGTCCATACGCGCGGCAAGGTCATGGTTGTGGGTGGCGATAAGAGCCGCGACACCGGTCCGGTGAATGAGTTCGACGAGTGACTCGAACACCCGCTCGGAGGTCCTCGGATCTAGATTGCCGGTCGGTTCGTCCGCCAGCAGCAGCCGCGGCTGATTGGCCAGCGCCCTGCAGATCGCGGTGCGCTGCTGCTCGCCCCCCGACAGTTCCGCCGGCCGGTGATGCAGCCGCTCGGCAAGCCCCACCGACGACAACAGCGACGCCGCCCGCTCGCTCGCCCGACGCTTGCTGCGGCCCAGGATCATCTGCGGGATGATCACGTTTTCGAGTGCGGAGAATTCCGGCAGCAACTGGTGGAACTGATAGACGAAGCCCATTTCGCTGCGACGGACCCGGGTGCGCTCGCCATCCGACAGCCCCATGCATTCGCGCCCGTCGATGGCGACACTGCCCCCGTCCGCGCTCTCGAGAAGCCCCGCGATATGCAACAGCGTCGACTTGCCCGCCCCTGAAGGCCCGACAAGCGCCACTGCCTGGCCGGGGAAGATCTCTATCGACGCCCCGTCGAGCACCTTGATCTCGCGCGGCCCCTGATGGAACGAGCGGCGCAGACCGGCAAGCCGCAGGATCGGGGTTGGCCTGTGCGAAGCATCCATCATGGTTCTACTCATACCTCAGCGCTTCGACAGGATCGAGCGTCGAAGCCCGCCAAGAGGGATAGATCGTCGCCAGGATCGACAGCCCGAGTCCCATGGCAACGATCATCGCCGTCTCGTTGGGATCGATCTGGGCCGGCAGCTTCGTCAGATAGTAGATCGACGGGTCGAACAATTCCGTGCTGGTCAGCCACGCCACGAACCCCTTGATGGCATCGATATTCCAGCAGAACACGACGCCCAGCGCGAAGCCGGCCAGCGTCCCGACCACGCCGATCGCGGCCCCCGTGATCAGGAACACCCGCATCACCGCCCCGCGCGAGGCTCCCATGGTGCGCAGGATGGCGATGTCGCGGCTCTTGTCCTTCACCAGCATCATCATGCCTGAAATGATGTTGAGCGCCGCCACCAGAATGATGAGCGACAGGATGATGAACATCACCAGGCGCTCGATCTCGAGCACCTTGAAAAACGTCTCGTTGCGCTGCTTCCAGTCGGTCGTCTGGAACGTGCGCCCGATCTCGCCCTTGATTTCCGCTTGATAGGCCGCCACGCGCTCGGGATTGTCGACCATGACTTCGATGAAGTCGACCGCATCGCGCTTCGAGAAGAATTTCTGCGCTTCGCCGAGCGGCATAAAAATCACCGTGCGGTCGTACTCGCTCATGCCCATCTCGAAGATGGCCTTGATCTGGTAGGCCTTTGTGCGCGGTGCGGTGCCGAACGGCGTCGTCGCTCCGCGCGGCGACACCAGTGTGATGGTATCGTCGAGACCGGCGCCCAGCGCGTTGGCGAGCCTTGTACCGATCGCTATTCCAGGCGAGGTATCGAAGCCATCGAGCGTCCCGAACCTGACGTTGCCCGAAACCAGCGACAGCGATTTGACACCATCTTCGGACATGCCGCGCACCAGCCCCCCCGTCGCCTGCACCCGCGACGACACCATCACCTGGCCTTCGATCAGCGGCAATGCGTGTTGCACGCCCTTGACCTTTTCGATGCTCTTGGCGACTGCGTCGAAATCCTTGAACGGTTCGCCGATCTTCAGGACCACGACATGGCCGTTGAGACCGAGGATCTTTGCAAAGAGGTCGGCGCGAAAGCCGTTCATCACCGCCATGACGATGATCAGCGTCGCCACGCCGAGCATGATGCCGATGAATGAAAAACCCGCGATGACGGAGATGAAGCCTTCCTTGCGCCGCGCGCGCAGATAGCGCAACGCCAGCATCCATTCGAACGGCGCGAACGGCCCCGTTTCCTTGCTCGGCTTGTCCAGTGCGTCCGCGCTGTGACCGGCTGCCATGTCTTCCCCTTAGCGTTACCCCGGGCGAAACGCCCTTCGCCCCGTCTGCAGCCCATTTCATTGCCCGCAAACGCTTCGAGCATCTGCCTAAACGAGGCTGCGCTGAGCCTGCACCGCCGCGATGACGTGATTAAGTCCGGCTTCCGTTGCCAGCGTCTCCCGCTCGCCGCCGGCGCGGGCCTTGATCTCGACCTCGCCGCTCTTGACGCCCTTCGGACCGACGATCAACTGGAAAGGCAGTCCGATCAGGTCCATGGTCGAGAACTTCGCGCCCGCCCGCTCGTCGGTATCGTCATAGAAAACCTCGATACCGGCTGCCGCCAGCTTCCGGTAGAGGTCCGCGCAGGCAGCATCGGTAGCCGCATCCCCTGAGCGCAAATTGACGAGCCCCACCTCGAAGGGCGCGACCGGCACCGGCCAGATGATGCCGTTCGCGTCGTGGCTCGCCTCGATGATCGCTCCAGCGAGCCGCGATACCCCGACCCCGTAAGAGCCCATTTCGGGCGTCACCAACTGCCCGTCGGGCCCCTGCACCTTGGCGCCCATGGCAGCCGAGTACTTGGTCCCGAAATAGAAGATGTGACCGACCTCGATGCCACGGGCCGTCACGCGGTCGGCTTCCGGCACCTCTTTTTCGAAGCGGGCCGCGTCGTGAATTTCGTCCGTTGCCGCATACCGCGATGTCCACCGCTCGACGATGCCCGAAAGGTCGCCGAAGAAATCGGTATCGGCCGCCGGCACCTGTTCGTGGAGAAGATCCTTGTGCAGGAACACTTCGCTCTCGCCGGTTTCGGCCAGGATGATGAACTCGTGGCTGAGGTCGCCGCCAATCGGTCCGGTATCGGCCTTCATCGGCACGGATTTCAGTCCCATCCGCGCAAACGTCCGAAGGTAGGCCGCAAACATCCGCTGGTAGGTTGCCCGCGCGTCGTCCTTCGTCAGGTCGAAGGAATAGGCATCCTTCATCAGGAATTCGCGTCCGCGCATGACGCCGAACCGGGGCCGGATCTCATCGCGGAACTTCCACTGGATGTTGTAGAGGTTTTTCGGCAGGTCCTTGTAGCTTCGCACGCTGTCGCGGAAGATCGCCGTCACGACCTCTTCGGCGGTCGGCCCGAAAAGCATGTCGCGCTCGTGGCGGTCGACGATGCGCAGCATTTCCTTGCCGTAGGCTTCATAGCGGCCGGATTCGCGCCACAGATCGGCCGATTGGATCGTCGGCATGAGAATCTCGATGGCCCCGGCGCGGTTCTGTTCCTCGCGCACGATGCCCTCGATTTTCTTCAGGACGCGCAGTCCCAGCGGCAGCCACGAATAAATCCCGGCTGCCGATTGTTTAATCATTGCAGCCCGCAGCATCAGCTGGTGCGAGACGATCTCCGCTTCCTTGGGCGTGTCGCGAAGAACGGGCAGGAAGTAGCGGGAAAGGTGCATTGGTGTCCTATGAAACGGGTATTGCCGGCAACAGTAGGCAACTCATCGCAGTATCGCAGGGCCAGAAGCGAGCGAATCGATCCGCCGCCGCTCTTAGCGAGAACCGCGCGGCGGCGCAATCCTGACGCGACCGCCCTCACCAGCCCCCTTGGCACGCACCGATCCGATCCAATGCCTAACAATCGCACACCGCCCGGAAACTTAGCAGGCAAACTACGACTATTTGTCAGTGACAGACGGCCACACCTCGTCTATAACGCCCTCGTCAACGAAGGGGTAAAAGCCGCATGACGTATCGGCATAAAGCCCAGGTCTAGGGAAGGACGCTAAAGAGCTGAAATTGGCTCACCAAGCCTGCACTTCCCCAAAACCTGGATGAAGATGCAGAACAGTATCGGTTTCGGCCGGCGTTCAAAAGAGCAGGATTTCCTGCTCTTTTGTGTTTTTAGGGCTCCGCAAACCATAGTGAACTAACTTCATGTGCTTTGAACCCGGCAGTCCGTAGACTCCATGGCGATGGCAGCAAAGAAACCAAAATCCGTTGCAAGAACAATAAGACCCGTCGCTGAGCCGGCAGGCCGAAGTGCTGCTGCGAGAAAGACGCGTCCCTCCAACCCGGCGGCAAAACCGAGAGCCAAACCGGGAAAATCGGCGCGCGCGCCCTCGAAAGCCCATGAAACCGCTGCCCGCAAGGCGGTCATCGCGACCGCGCTTTTGATGAGCCGCACCGCGCTGTCGCCGGGACGCTCCGGCAACGTCTCGTGCCGCTGGCGCGAGGGCATGCTGATCACGCCGACCGGTATGGCCTATGAAGAGTTGCAACCCTCCGACGTCGCCTACGTCGCGGCCAATGGAGCCTATAACCGCGAAGGCCGCAAGCCCTCCAGCGAGTGGCGCTTTCATCTTTCGGCTTATCACGCCCGCCCCGAAATCGGTGCCGTCGTCCATACCCACTCCCTGCACGCAACCGTGCTCGCCTGCGCCCACAGGCCGATCCCCGCCTTCCACTACATGATCGCCATTGCCGGCGGCACCGACATCCCCCTCATCCCCTACGCGCCCTTCGGCACGCAGGAACTCGCCCAACTCGTCCGCGGCAGCCTCGCCGACCGATCCGCTCTGCTGATGGCCAACCACGGCCAGATCGCCGTCGGCAACGATCTCGCGGCCGCCCTCGAATTGGCCCGGGAGGTCGAGGTCCTCGCCGAGCAGTATTATAAGGTCCTGACGCTGGGAAAGCCGAAGCTTCTGGGTGCCGAAGCAATGGCCGACGTTCTCGAGCGCTTCAAGGGCTACGGGCAGAACGCCCAATCACGCGGCAACCTATCGAAATAACCGGGGCCGATGACGGCCGCAATCTCACAGCTTGGCTGCGAACTCCCCGACGAATTCATCGAGCCGCGCCCAGTCCGTCAGCACCGTCGTTCCCGATTGATCGGGCTCTTCATCATGCTGGCGCATGATCGAATGCAGAACCGTCCGCTCGATCAGGTTGAGTTGGCGGTCATAGACCGCCCCCGCCACATGCTCGACGAAATCCGGCTGCCAGCCCGCTTCGAACAGGAAACGCTGGGCAATTTCGTTGAGTGCCGCGACCTCGTGGGGATCGTGCGAAGCCGCCGTCAGGCTGACCGGCAGGAAGGCCGAGGCATGCGACCTTACCGCCGGTCCATGGCGCATGAGAAAGCTCGTCAGTTCGCCCGCGAAGTTGCCCCTGTGGATCGAACCCGCGATGATCGCGGCATCGTATTCGTCCGCGCCAGCTTCTCCCTCGCCTGCCGTAAGGTTGATGAGCCGGACCATATGCCGGCGATCTTCGAGCTTGCGCGCGACATGATGGGCGATGAGTTCGGTGTGCCCCTCGCGTGAGGCAAAGGCGATGAGGACGCGGGCCATAGTCTGTTGATACCTGCACGTTCTGCGAAACTGGACAATAGCATTTGCTGCAATCGAGCTTCGCGTTGTCTTTGTCTGGAATCAATTGCCGACGAACAATTAACGCGGCCGAGCCGGGCTCCCTAGTCGCCCGACAAGCAGCCAGCCGCCGACAAATCCGCCGATATGCGCCCACCACGCGATGCCCTGGCCATACCAGGGTGCCAGCAGTTCGCTGACGCCTTGCAGGATCTGCATGGCAAACCAGATCATGGCAAACATCATCGCCGGCATCGCAAAGAAGAATGGAAAGATCAACACCGGCACCACCACCTTGACCCAGCCGTAGGGAAACCGGACGGCATAAGCGGCAATCGTCCCGGCGATCGCGCCGGATGCACCGAGTGCGGGAATTGGCGACGTCAGGTTGAACAGCGCGTGCGCCGCGCTGGCGACGAAGCCGGCGCCAAAATAGAGCACCAGGAACCGCGCCGGACCCAGCCGGTCTTCCAGCGCCCGGCCGAAGATCCATAGTGTCCACAGGTTGAAGCCGATATGCAGGAAGCCGCCGTGCAGGAACATGTTCGTCACGAACGGCGAAAAATCGAGGCTTGAAAGCCCGTTCGCATTGGCCCAGGCCGGATCGAAATAGCGCCGCGGAACGAGCGCATGCTGCAATAAGAACACTTTCAGTTGCGCCGTACTGAGAGTGAGCTGATAGGCGAACGCCGCAAGGTTCGCGGCGATGATCGACCAGACCGCCATCGGTCTCGATCGCGTCGCGACGGTATCTCCAATTGGAAACAATCGACCAAAGCTCCTGTTGGCGCTGCCCATGTCGATCACTGGATCGCGCACAAGACGAAGCATGAACGCTATACCTCTGCGTGTCGTTCCGCCATCGATCGGCGCAAGCCAGGCGCGCCCCTTGCGATCGCCGCCGCAATTGCAGCGCAAATGACACGGTGGCCTGACGAAACGGCTCCGCTGGCGCGGGGATGCCATCAACCTTTCAGAAGGGTTCTGCCAGAATAGTCCCCGCCAGCGGGTTAGCCGCGTTTGAGGTAAGCGATGGCGCAAAGCAAGGGGGGACGCCATGCCGGACAGTTCGCGGATCACAGGACGCAAAACGGTGTGGGAGCATGCCTCCCGGAAATTCCGCATTGATGAGATCACCGTCGAGCAGGACGGCTCTGACTCCCTGCAGTGGGTTTCTTTCGAGCGTGGGGATTCGGTCGCGGCCCTCATCGTCAACACCGACACCAACCATGTCATCCTGGTCCGCCAGCTGCGCCCTTCGGTAGTCGAAATCGAAGGCTCGATGGACGGCATCGTCGAAACCGTCGCCGGCATGATCCGACAGAACGAAGTTCCGCTGCGCTGCCTGCAAAGGGAGATCGAGGAGGAAACCGGCTACCAGCTGACGTTCGATCCGGTGACCGGTCGTCTCGGCGGCACCGAGCACATCTGCGATTACTATACCTCGCCCGGTGGCTCCTCCGAACGCATCCACCTCTACTACGTCGCCATCGACGGAAAGACGCAAAAGGCGGCCGGCGGCGGCGTCAGAGACGAGGGTGAAAACATCGAACTCGTTGTCCTGCCAGTCGATGAATTCTTCGAGCAGGTCGGCAGGGGAGCATTTCACGACGCCAAGATCATGATTGCCGGCCAATGGCTGCAAAAGCGCTGGGGCAACCGCAGGTCTAGCACCCATGTGAGACAGGAATTCACTCTACGCACCGATGCCGAATATAGACCCGGCAAGCAACCGCGCATCGTCGGCTACTACACGACCGATATCGGCCACGTCAAAGACATCGACGTCTGGGTCAACTCCTCGAACGCCGAATTTCTGATGGACACGATCTACCACAAGACGCTTTCGGCCCGCATCCGCACGCTTGGCGGCAAGCTCGCCGGCGACGTCATGGTCGAAGACACGATACAGGAGCTGCTGACGCGCCGCATGGGCATCGGCAAGGGCCTCGACATCGGCAATGTGCTGGAAACCGACCCCGGCCACTTGCGCCAAGACCATAAGGTTCGCTGCCTCCTCCACGTGGCCAGCGTCAAGGCCCGCATCCAGCCGAACGGCTTTGCCAGCCCGGTGACCAGCATTGCCGACCTGGAACGCTGCGTCGTTCGCGTTCTTGCCCGCTGCGACGAACTCAATGCCCGTAGGTTCAGCCTGAGCCGCCGCATGCTTGGCCCATATAGATCGATCCTGTTGCCGCTGTTCGGCGCCGGTGTGGACCGCGATCCCAACCTGCTCAAGACCAAGAAGATCTGCGAGGCACTCATTCCGGCCGCCGTGAAATACCTTCAGGACAACCCCCGCTCCGAAATCGAGAGGGTCTACTTCCTCGCCTATAAGGAAGACGAAATAGAAATCTGTGACAGCGTTTTCGCACGCATCTCGGACCTCGAGCGCATCCGCAGCGAAGAGCGGGGCAGCGAAACCGACGCCGCGCCAGCGGCGCCATCGACGACACCCGCCGACCTGCCGCCGCCCGCTTCGCCAACCGCCGGCACCACCACCGGCTCGAACTAGGAGCGGCCAATGAAACCTATCGTAGCCGCCTTTCACTGGCTCGCCCCGCGCGCTCGGTTTCTCCAGCGCCTGCAAGGCTCGATCCTGGTGTCCCCCCTCCTCATCATGGGCGCAATCTGCCTTTTCCTCGCATTCAACAAGCAGATCGCCGAACTCCTCATCTTCGTCGTCGAACCCCAAAACGAACGCTGCGCCATCCACCTCGGCGCCGGCTTCATCGCCATGACGCTACTCGCGGTCGTCGTCTTTTACGGCTACCTGTCGGGTTGCGTCGTGCTCCGCAAGACCGGGATCGGCTACGGCAGTTCCCTCTTCTACAAGGAGGCGGTCGAACTGCATCGTGACAGGAAGATCGTCTGGTACCGCAATGCCCTGGCCCTTGCCTGCGCTGTCGCTCCCCTTGCCGTCATCCATTGGGTCTTCCAAACCGCGAGCGGCTATGCCGGCCTTCGCCAGGTCGCTGCGGCACCGCAGGCCGGCACAGCCGCACCGTGGTTGCCGGAGCGGTTCTGCGCGCTCAACGCCGATGCGCTCCCCCAGCACTTGTCTCAGGTCGGCAACGTCTGGCTCGTCTTGAGCCTCCTCGTCGCGCTCGCCCTCCATCTCACGGCGCAACTTTCTTTCGACCGCCGGCAAGGCGCCCGGCGTCTGTCCTGGCGATCGACAAGAACCCGCCAGGGCAGAACCATTGCGGCGCTCGCCATGCTTGTCCTCATGGCCCCGGTACCGTTGATGTTTGCAGCAGCTAACCTGCACGAAGCTCTGTACCTTTGGCTTGGCCCGTTGGCGACCCTCGGCCTCGTCATGATGGCAACCGCCTGGCTGCTGTTCGTTGTCGCGGAAGGCTCGAAGCGCTCCGGCATCCCGTTCTTCCTGATCGCCTTCATCGTGGTTTTCGGCATCGGCCTGTTGAAATGGGCTTCCCCGGCCCCATTGCCAGAACTTGCAGCCGATTTGCCCACACCAAAAGAGCGGGACGAACAGAAGCAAAAGGCACTCACCGAGGCCGAAAGGCAGTTCGCCGCCACTTTCAAGGACTGGCTTGACGCCAGGCGTCCGCCCGGCTCGGACCGCGCCTATCCGGTCTATATCGTCGCCGCGCCCGGTGGCGGCATCTATGCGGCCAACTACGTCGCCGGCATCATGGCTCGCCTTGAGGACGACTGTCCCGGCTTTTCCGAGCACGTCTTTGCGATCAGCGCGGTGTCGGGCGGTGCCATCGGCGCAACCCTCCTCAATGCCGCCACCCATGGCAGACTGCGCAAGTCCGCCGTCGATTGCAGTGGCGCAACGCGCGATGCAGCGCGCTCCAACTTACTCAAGACCGTCCTTTCGGCCGATCACCTCTCGCCCACGATCGCGTCCACGGTACCCGACATCCTTTTGAAACTCGGCCAGATCGTCGTCTACGAAGCGCCACTCGCCCTCAACGGCATCCTGACGTCGGTTGGATTCGAATCCTATTTCGATCCCGATGCACCCGACATGTCGGGAGGACGGGCCGAAGCCCTGGAGCTGAGTTTCTCCCAAACCTGGAACCGGGCAGCCTCCTCGCTTCCGATCTCCAGGGACTGCAAATCGCCCTGCGACCCGCTCAACGAAACGACGGCCGAATATTGGAAACCGGGAATCGATGCCGCCCCCGCCCTCATCCTCAATACGACCTGGGCCGAGACAGGCAATCGCATCGCCTACGCGCCTTTCGCGCTCAAAGGCATCGGCGACGGCTCGCTCGAGCGGATGAGCGACCTCGACGGCCGCCCCGCCCGGCTCATCGAGGCAGCCGTTGCCAGCGCAAGGTTCCCCGCCATCCTCCCCGCAAAGGTGCTCAACCCGCAGCAGGAGCGAAAGCTCTGGTGGAATTTCGTCGACGGCGGCTATGCCGATGCGTCCGGCACGACAACCGCGCTCGAAGTCTACAACGCGCTCAAAAGGATCTCACAAGCCGGCCTCGGCCAGGACGTCGATCTCAAGCTGCTGATCATTACCGAAACCGGCAGCGAGGACACCACGAGGTCGCAATCGGGATCGGGCCTCGTCCACGCCATCTCGCCGATTACGACCCTTCTCACCATCCGCGAGCAGATTTCGCGGCGCGCCGTTCTGCGTGCGGTCAGCGATCTGGCCGAATACCCGCGCACGGCGATCGAAGGCCAGCCCGGCTGCTGGCAGGCCATGCGCCTCGTTGCGGATCCAGCCGACCTGAAGCTGCCGCTCGGCTGGCTACTCGCGCGCAGCACAGTCGAAGCCATCGACGAGAAGCTGCAGAACGACAATTCCGAAACGCTCGCAGCCATCAAGCAGAACCTCACAGGAAACGACACATGCACAGCAGCGCAAAAATCCGCAGGCCTCGCAACCGCTGGCACGAAATAGACCAGACGGTGCTGTCGCGCCGTCACCTGTATGGCGGTGCCCATGGATGGGAACGAACGTCGCCGTTCCTCCGTGAGGGGAAGTAAATATCTCCCGGCAAAGCCGGGGGCTTTAAGGTTGGGGCCGCCCGGGGCGGCTTGCGGGGTCGCTGACGCGGCCCCTGAGTTTTGTGCCACCTGAAGGTGGCAGGTCAGCGCCAGAGGTTCAACTGCTCC
>Ga0180009_10002602_pt1 | contig 21192 bp, 24 predicted proteins | sample OS_PC_MetaG_FD_123537 | JGI IMG/M metagenome (GOLD analysis project Ga0180009, IMG submission 123537) | Groundwater microbial communities from the Aspo Hard Rock Laboratory (HRL) deep subsurface site, Sweden - OS_PC_MetaG | ecosystem: Environmental > Aquatic > Deep subsurface > Groundwater...
GCCAAGGAAGCCGGCAAGCCGGAAGCCATGCTGGAAAAGATCGCCGAAGGCACGGTGCAGAAATTCCTCAAGGAAGTCACGCTGCTGTCGCAGCCCTTCGTCAAGGACGACAAGCAGACCGTCGAGCAGGTGCTGAAGGCCAAGAACTCGCAGTGCCACGGTTTCATGATGTACGTGGTGGGCGAGGGTATCGAGAAGAAGGTGTCCGACTTCGCCGCCGAAGTGGCCGCTGCGTCCCAGGTCTGACCGGACATGGCGCCTGCCCGACGTATCCTGCTGAAGCTGTCCGGCGAGGCCTTGATGGGGCCGGAGGGCTTCGGCTACCACGCTGAAACCATGGCCGGTTTCGTCGGCCAGATCCGTGACGTGGCGGCGGCCGGTGTGCAGGTCGGCATCGTGGTCGGCGGCGGCAACCTGTTTCGCGGCGCGACCGGCGCGCTGTCCGGCATGAACCGCGCCAGCGCGGATTCGATGGGCATGCTGGCCACGGTGATGAATGCGGTGGCGCTGAAGGATGCGCTGCAGCAGGCCGGCGTCGATGCGCGGGTGCAGACCGCGGTGCACATCGCCCACCTCGGCGAGGACTTCGAGCGCGACACGGCGGTGCGGCATCTGGAGGCCGGGCGGGTGGTGATTTTCGGCGGCGGCACCGGCAACCCGTTCTTCACCACCGACACCGCGGCGGCGCTGCGCGCGGCCGAGATCGGCGCCGACCTGCTGCTGAAGGCAACCAAGGTCGATGGCGTCTATACGGCCGACCCGAAGAAGGACGCGGGCGCCACGCGCTACCACAGCCTGTCGTTCGACGAGGCCATCGAAAAAAATCTGGGCGTGCTCGATACCGCCGCGTTCGCGTTGTGCCGCGAACAGAACCTGAACCTGGTCGTGTTCAACGTCTTCAAGCCCGGCGCGCTCAAGCGCGTGGTGATGGGCGAGGACGAAGGCACGCGCGTGACCTTGAGTTCGTGATCTACACGTAGAGGAGTTGACATGGCTGAACCCACCATCGCCGAGATCAAGCAATCCGCCGAACAGAAAATGGGCAAGACCCTGGATGCGCTGAGGAACGACCTCGCCAAGGTGCGCACCGGACGCGCCCACACCGGCATCCTCGACCACGTCATGGTCGATTACTACGGCAATCCGACGCCGGTGCCGCAGGTGGCCAACGTGTCGCTGGTCGATTCGCGCACGCTGGGCGTGCAGCCGTACGAAAAAAACATGGTCGCCAAGATCGAGAAAGCCATCCGCGATGGCGACCTCGGCCTGAATCCGGCGTCGCATGGCGACATCATCCGCGTGCCGATGCCGTCGCTGACCGAGGAGCGCCGCCGCGACCTGATCAAGGTGGTGCGCAACGAAGCCGAAGGCGCGCGCGTCGCGGTGCGCAACATTCGGCGCGATGCCAACGGCACGGTGAAGGAAATGGTCAAGGCCAAAACCGCGACCGAGGACGAGGAGCGTCGCACCCAGGACGACGTGCAGAAGCTGACCGACAAATTCATCGGCGATATCGACAAGATGCTGGCCGACAAAGAGAAAGACCTGCTCGCAGTCTGAGCAGCCCCGCGTGTCTACCCCGACCCTGCAAGCGACTCCGGCCAACCCCGATGTGCCGCGGCACATCGCCATCATCATGGATGGCAACGGCCGCTGGGCGAAACGGCGGCTGATGCCGCGCGTCGCCGGCCACCGCAAGGGGGTCGAGGCGCTACGCGGCGTGATCCGTGCCTGCGCCGAGCGCGGCGTGGCGCATCTCACGGTGTTTGCCTTCAGTTCGGAAAACTGGCGGCGCCCGCAGGACGAAGTCACCCTGCTGATGGAACTGTTCATGCGCGCGCTGGAAAACGAAGTCGCCAAGCTGCATGAGAACGGCATCCGCTTCCGCGTCATCGGTGACCTGTCCGGATTCTCCGAGCGCATCCAGGCCCTGATCCGCGACGCCGAGGCGCTGACGCGCGACAACACCCGCCTCGTCCTCACGGTGGCAGCCAATTACGGCGGCCGCTGGGATGTGGTGCAGGCGGTGAAAAAGCTGATGGCCTCGAACCTGAATGCGGCGGACGTGAGCGAGGAGTTGCTGGCGCAGCAGCTCAGCATGGCCGACATGCCGGAGCCGGATCTCTTCATTCGCACCGGCGGCGAACAGCGCATCAGCAATTTCCTGCTGTGGCAGCTCGCCTACACCGAGCTATATTTCACCGATGCCTTATGGCCCGATTTCGACAATAAAGCGCTCGACGCCGCGATTGCTTCCTATCGTGCACGCGAGCGCCGCTTCGGCCGCACCAGCGAACAGGTACGCGCCGCATCGTGATGGCATGCCGGATGGTCCATCCATGACGCCATTAGCCCGTCGGGTGCTTACCGCCATGCTGCTACTGGCCGTATTCGTGCCGGCAGTGTTGTGGGCACCGACGTGGCTGTGGGGCGTACTGATGGCGGGGGTGGTCGGCGTGGCGGCGCACGAATGGGCGCGGCTGAGCCATTTCCCACCGGTCTCCGCGCGCCTCTATGCGGCGCTGCTGACGCTGTGCGCACTGGGGCTGCCGTACCTTCCCGGACTCGACTGGCCGACGTTTCAAACCGGCTTGATCGCGCTGGCCATCGCCTTCTGGCTGCTGGTGGTGCCGCTGTGGCTGGCGGGGCACTGGCGCGTCGAAGCGCCATTCATGCGCGCCATGGTCGGTGTCGTGGTGCTGCTGCCTACCTGGGCGGCCTTGCTGGATCTGCATGCGCGCGGCCCCGCCGTGCTGCTGGGGGTGATGGCGGTGGTCTGGGTCGCCGATACCGCGGCCTATTTTTCCGGGCGGCATTTTGGTCGCCACAAGCTCGCGCCCACCATCAGCCCCGGCAAGACCTGGGAGGGTGTAGCGGGCGCGCTGGTCGCGCTGGCGCTGTACGCCGCCGTGGTGAGCGCAAAGGCCGACATGCCGTTTGTCTCGCTGTTCGTCCTGATCGCCGTGCTGCTGTATCTGTCGGTGCTGGGTGACCTGTTCGAATCCTGGATCAAGCGCGTCTCCGGCATGAAGGACAGCGGCGACATCCTGCCAGGCCATGGCGGCGTGCTCGATCGCATCGACGCGCTGACCGCCACCCTGCCGATCGCCAGCGGCATGCTGATGTGGCTGGCGCGCGCTGCATGAATGCCCACCGCATGAAACCGCGCGTGCTGACCATCCTCGGTGCCACCGGCACCATCGGCGTCAACACGCTCGATGTGGTGGCGCGCCATCCCGACCGCTTCGAAATCTTCGCGCTGACCGGCGCCACCCAGGTCGAGCGCATGGTCGAGCAGTGCCGCGTCCATCGCCCGCGCTTTGCGGTGATGAGCGAACTGGTCGCCGCCGCTGCACTGCGCGAGCGGATTGCCGCCGAAGGTCTCGACGTCGAGGTGCTCGAAGGCGCTGCCGCGCTTACCCAGGTGGCCACCGCGCCCGAAGTCGATACGCTGATGGCCGCGATTGTCGGCGCCGCCGGCCTGCCGGCCACGCTGGCGGCGGCCCAGGCCGGCAAACGGATTCTGCTGGCCAACAAGGAAACCCTGGTAGTGTCCGGCCAGCTGTTCATGGATGCGATTGCCGCCAGCGGCGCCGAGCTGCTGCCGATCGATTCCGAGCACAACGCCATCTTCCAGGCGCTGCCGCGCGATTTCGACGGCGACTTCGAGCAGGCCGGGGTGAAGGCGCTGTGGCTCACCGCGTCCGGCGGCCCGTTCCGCACGCTGTCGGCCGAGGCGATCGCCGCCGCCACCCCGGCGCAGGCGGTGGCGCATCCGAACTGGGTAATGGGCAAAAAGATTTCGGTCGATTCGGCCAGCCTGATGAACAAGGGCCTCGAAGTGATCGAGGCGCGCTGGCTGTTCAACGCGCGTCCCGAACAGATCAAGGTGGTGGTGCATCCGCAGAGCATCGTGCATTCGATGGTCGAATATGCCGACGGCTCGGTGATCGCGCAGATGGGCACGCCCGACATGCGCACCCCGATCGCCTACGCCCTGGGGTTTCCCGAGCGCATCGAAGCAGGCGTCCCGGCACTGGAACTGATGAACAGACAGCTGAGCTTCGAGGCGCCCGATACGGCGCGCTTCCCATGTCTGCAGCTGGCGTTCGACGCGCTCGCCGCCGGCGGCAATGCCGCGGCGGTGCTGAACGCGGCGAACGAAGTCGCGGTGGCGCGTTTCCTCGACGGCGCGGTGCCGTTCGGCGCCATCGCCGCCAGCATCGCGCATACACTGGAGAAACTGGCCGGGGGCGCTGCCGCCACCCTGGAGGATCTGCTCGAAGCCGACCGCCAGGCCCGCAGCGTGGCCGGTATGTATCTGGGAGCCTTGCGCGCATGAGCCTGTTGCATACGATCCTGTGGTTCCTGATCGCCATCGGCATTCTGGTGGTGGTGCACGAATTCGGCCATTACCTGGCGGCGCGCTGGGCCGGCGTCAAGGTGCTGCGTTTTTCGATCGGCTTCGGCAAGCCGCTGCTGAGCCGCCGCTTTGGGCGCGACCAGACCGAATGGACGCTGTCGGCGTTGCCGCTGGGCGGCTACGTCAAGATGCTCGACGAGCGCGAGGGCGAAGTGCCGGCGGCCGAAGCGCATCGCAGTTTCAACCGCGCCAGCGTGTGGCGGCGCATCGGCATCGTCCTTGCCGGGCCGGCCGCCAACTTCCTGCTCGCCATCGTGTTTTACTGGGCGCTGCTGCTGAACGGGCTGCCGGCGCTGAAACCCATCATCGGCGAACCGCCCACCGGCACGCCGGCGGCGCAAGCCGGCCTGGTGGCGGGCGACGAAATCCGTCGCGTCAATGGCACCGATACGCCGTCGTTCCAGGATTTGCGGCTGACGCTGCTGCGCGTGGGCGTGGCGTCCGAGGCGATCACGCTGGAGCTGACCGACGGCCGCAGCGTGCGGCTCGATGCCCAGCCGATGCAGACCGAGAATCTGGAGCAGGACAACCTGCGCCCGCTCGGCATCGTGCGTTACGACCCCGTGATCGCGCCCGTGATCGGTCAGGTGCTGGCGGACGGGGCCGCTGCGCGCGCAGGCATGCAGACCGGCGACCGCCTGCTCGCGGCAAACGGAAAAACCGTGGACACCTGGCAGGGCTGGGTGCAAGTGGTTCGCCAGCATCCCGCCCAGGCCCTGCGCATCGAATTCGAACGGCAGGGGCAACGCAGTGAGTTGACCGTCGTTCCCTCCGCGGTGGACGAAGCGGGCCAGCGCGTCGGCAAGATCGGCGCCGGTCCGCAGGTCGACGAATCCGTGCTGGCCATGCTGATGACCGAGGTGCGCTACGGTCCGTTTGACGCGCTGTGGCATGGCGCGATCCGAACCTGGGACATGAGCGTGTTCACGCTGGAAATGATGGGCCGCATGGTGCTGGGGCAGGTGTCGTGGAAGAACCTGTCCGGCCCGTTGACCATTGCCGATTACGCAGGGCAGAGCGCCACACTCGGCTGGATCAGTTTTGTGAGTTTCCTGGCGCTGGTGAGCGTGAGCCTCGGCGTGCTGAACCTGCTGCCAATCCCGCTACTGGACGGCGGACACCTCATGTATTATGTTGCCGAGGTTTTGACCGGCCGGCCGGTGTCCGAGCGCGTCATGGAAATGGGCGCGCGCGTTGGGATGGTGCTCCTGCTGATGCTGATGTCGTTCGCCCTGTTCAACGATTTGCAACGCCTGATAAGCGGATAAAACAACCATGACCCTGAACCGTTTGACGCTGGCCCTTATTTCCGTATTTGCAGCACACTCTGCTTGGGCCGAAGCGCCTTTCGTCGTCAAGGACATCCGGGTCGAGGGCATCCAGCGTACCGAGGCGGGCACGGTCTTCAGCTACCTGCCGGTCAAGGTCGGCGAGGTGATGACCGACGAGAAGACCGCGGCGGCGATCAAGGCGCTCTACGCCACCGGCTTCTTCAAGGATGTACGGCTGGAAGCACGTGACGGCGTGGTGATCGTCACCGTCGAGGAGCGTCCCTCGATCGCCAAGATCACGCTGAACGGCATCAAGGAATTTTCCGACGAAGACCTCAAAGCCGGCCTCAAGCAGACCGGCCTGGCCGAGGGCCGCGTGCTGGACCGCGCGTTGCTCGAGAAATCCGAACAGGAACTGCAGCGTCAGTACTTCAACCGTGGCAAGTACGCGGTCGAGATCAAGTCCACGCTGACGCCGCTGGAGCGCAATCGCGTTGCGGTCCAGTTCGACGTGGTCGAAGGCGACAGCGCAAAGATCCAGCAGATCAGCATCGTCGGCAACCAGGCATTCAAGGAAAAGGAACTGCTGAAGCAGTTTTCTTCCACCACGCCCGGCTGGCTGACCTGGTACACCAAGAGCGACCAGTATTCCAAGTCGCGCCTGGGCGGCGACATCGAAGCCCTGCGTTCGTTCTATCTCAACCGTGGCTACCTCGAATTCAACGTCGATTCCACCCAGGTGTCGATCTCGCCCGACAAGCAGGGCATCTACGTCACCGTCAACGTGACCGAAGGACCGCAATACAAGGTGTCCGACGTCAAACTGGCGGGGCAGATGCTGGTGCCCGAGGCGGAACTGCAGAAGCTCATCACGATCAAGCCGGGCGAAGTTTTCGTGCGCGACCGCCTGACCGAAACCACCAAGAAAATCGGCGACCGTCTCGGCAACGACGGCTATGCGTTCGCCAACGTCAACGCCGTGCCCGAGCTTGACAAGGAAAAAAGCACGGTGGCCTTCACCCTGTTCGTCGACCCGGGCCGGCGCGTGTATGTGAACCGCATCAACGTGGCGGGCAACGCAAAGACGCGCGACGAAGTGGTGCGCCGCGAAATCCGCCAGATGGAAGGTGCGTACTACGACGCCGAGAAGATCAATCGTTCGCGCGAACGGCTCGACCGCCTCGGCTACTTCAGCGAAGTCAATATCGAAACGCCGGGCGTGGCGGGTACCACCGACCAGGTCGACGTCAACGTCAGCGTGGCCGAGAAGTCGACCGGCAACATCATGCTGGGCGCGGGTTTCTCCTCGTCCGAAGGCCTGGTGCTGTCGGGCTCGGTGTCGCAAAGCAACGTGTTCGGCACCGGCAACCGGCTGTCGGCCCAGCTCAATTCGGGCAGCGTCAATACCGTGTATTCGCTGTCTTTTACCAACCCGTACTACACGATCGACGGCATCAGCCTCGGTTATGACCTGTACCGACGCGACGTCGACGCGACCGAGCTCGACAACGTCGGCGATTACGAGTCCTCGACCTACGGCGCGGGCGTGCGCTTCGGCCTGCCGGTCAACGAGCGCGATTTCATTTCCCTTGGCCTGACCTACGAACAGACCTCGCTCACCATCGATCCCGCGACGGCCCCGGTGCAGTATGTCGATTTCGTCAATGTGTTCGGCAATGACAACGATACGCTGCGCCTCGATACCGCCTGGGCGCGCGATACCCGCAACAGCGCCCTGTTTCCGACCCGGGGGATATTCCAGCGCGTCGCGGCCGAAGTCGGCACGCCGATCGGCAGCCTGCAGTACTACAAACTGTCGCTGCAGCATCAGCAGTATTTCCCTATGAGCCGGAATTTCACGCTGATGCTGAACGGCGAGATCGGTTTCGGCGACGGCCTGTCCGGCAAGCCGCTGCCGTTCTTCAAGAACTTCTACGCGGGCGGAACCAGCTCGGTGCGCGGCTTCGAAAGCGGCTCGCTGGGCCCCAAGGCCAGCAATGGCGATGCATTGGGCGGCAACAAGCGCATCGTCGGCAACGCGGAACTCTTCTTCCCGCTGCCGGGACTCAAGGACAACCAGTCCCTGCGCATGTCGGCGTTCGTCGACGCGGGCGCCGCCTATGGAACGGACGAGGAGTTTTCCATCGACGGCCTGCGTTATTCCGCCGGCGTCGCGGTGCTGTGGGTATCGCCGCTCGGACCGCTCAAATTCAGCCTGGCGCAGCCGCTGGTCGAGAAAACGGGCGATGAATCCGAAGTGTTCCAATTCACCTTCGGCAATGTGTTTTGATAGGGTCTGAAGGTAAGCCGTTTCTGGAGTATTCAATGATGAAGTTCAAGCAACTCGCCGTTTCCCTGCTGCTGGCGTCCGCGTTCGTGGCGGCGCCCGTTCTGGCCAACACCAAGATCGGTTTCGTCAATACCGAGCGCCTGCTGCGCGAAGCGCCGCTGTCGATTGCCGCGCAAAAGAAGCTCGAGCGTGAATTCGCCGCCCGCGATCAGGAGCTGCAAAAGCTCGCCAAGCAGGCGCGCGACCTGCAGGCCCAGCTGGACAAGGATGGCGTGACCATGTCGGATACCGACCGCAAGGCCAAGGAGCGCGATCTCGGCAACCTCAATCGTGACCTGCAGCGGCAGGGACGCGAATTCCGCGAAGACCTCAACCTGCGTCGCAACGAGGAACTGGGCCAGATCCAGGAGCGCGCGCGCAAGGCGATCCAGGAGATTGCCCGCGCTGAGAAATTCGACCTGATCGTTGAGCAGGCCGTCTTCGTCGACCCCAAGAGCGACATCACCGACCGGGTGATGAAGGCCCTGGGTGGCAAGTAAGTTCCGCCTCAAAATTCGGTCCATCCGATGGCCGTGACGCTGGCAGCGCTGGTCGCCCGTTTCGGCGGGGAGCTTGTCGGCGACGGGACGCGGTCGGTGCAGCAGGTGGCGCCGCTTGAGCGCGCCACCGCGGACGAGATCGCCTTTGTCTCGCAGAGCAAATATCTTGCCCAACTGGCGGACACCCGGGCGGGCGCGGTCATTCTGCCGGTGGATGCGCGCGATGCCACCGACCTGCCACGCATCCTGACCCCCAATCCCTATCTGTATTTTGCGCGCGTCTCGGCGCTGCTGAATCCGCAGTCGCGCCCGCCTGCGGGCATTCATCCCGCAGCCAGCGTTGCGGCCGATGCGGATATCGCCGCCGACGCCAGCATCGCCGCCGGTGCGGTGATCGGCCAGGGCGCGGTGGTCGGCGCGCGGAGCGTGATCGGTCCCAACTGCGTCGTTGGCGAGCAGACCCGCATCGGCGCCGACTGCCTGCTGCACGCCAACGTCACCCTCTACCACCGTTGCGAGATCGGCGACCGCGCCATTCTGCATTCGGGCTGTGTGATTGGTTCCGATGGTTTCGGCTTTGCGCCGGATGGCGAGCGCTGGGAGAAAATTCCGCAGATCGGCCGCGTGCTGATCGGCAACGACGTCGAGATCGGCGCCTGTACCACCATCGACCGCGGTGCACTGGAAGACACGGTGATCGGGGAGGGCGTCAAGCTCGACAACCTGATCCAGGTTGCGCACAACGTGGTGATCGGTGCGCACACCGCGATTGCCGCCTGCACCGGCATCGCCGGCAGCGCCAAAATCGGCCGCCACTGCACCATCGGCGGCGCGGCGATGATTATCGGCCACATCGAGATTGCCGATAACACCCGCATCTCGACCAACACGCTGATCACCAAATCGCTGCCGCAAGCTGGCACCTATACGTCGACACTGCCTTTCACGGAACACGAGACCTGGCAGAAGAACGCCGTTCACATGCGTAATCTCGACAAGTTGGTGAAGCGGGTCAAGGCGCTCGAACAAAAAATCGGAGAACTGGAAAAAAAATGATCATGGACATCGAGCAGGTGATGCAGTACCTGCCGCACCGCTACCCCTTCCTGCTTATCGATCGCGTCACTGAGCTCGAGCTCGGCAAATCGATCACCGCTGTGAAGAACGTCACCATCAACGAGCCGTTCTTTCCGGGACATTTCCCCGGAGCGCCGGTGATGCCGGGGGTCCTGATCCTGGAAGCGATGGCGCAGGCGGCGGCGATCCTGTCGTTCAAGACCAAGAACTACACGCCGGAGCAGATCGGTATCGTCTATTTCGCCGGCATCGACGGCGCGCGCTTCAAGAAGCCAGTCAAGCCGGGCGACCAGATGGTGCTCAAGGTCGGCATCGTGCGCGAAATGCGTGGCATCTGGAAATATACCGGACGCGCCGAGGTCGATGGCGTGCTTGTGGCCGAAGCCGAACTGATGGCCACGCTGCGAGACAAGCCCTGACATGAGAAAGATTCATGAAACCGCGCTGGTCGCGCCGGGCGCGCGGCTTGCTGATGACGTCGAGATCGGACCCTATTCGATCATCGGCGAGCACGTCGAGATCGGCGCCGGCACCACGGTCGGTGCGCACGCCGTGATCACCGGCCATACGAAAATCGGTGTGCACAACCAGATTTTCCATTTCGTCTCGCTCGGCGAGGCGCCGCAGGACAAGAAATACGACGGCGAACCGACCCGTCTTGAAATCGGCGATCACAACGTGATCCGCGAGTTCTGCACTTTTAACACCGGCACCGTGCAGGACCGCGGCGTCACGACGATCGGCAGCCACAACTGGATCATGGCCTACGTCCACATCGCGCACGACTGCGTGGTGGGCGACCGCACCATCTTCGCCAACAATGCCTCGCTGGCGGGCCACGCCGAAATCGGCGACTGGGCGATCCTCGGCGGCTTCACCGGCGTGCACCAGTTCTGCAAGGTCGGTGCGCATGTGATGACGGGTATCTCCAGTGTGGTGTTCAAGGATATCCCACCCTTCATCATGGCGTCCGGCCAGCCGGCCGCGCCGCACGGTCTCAACAGCGAAGGCCTCAAGCGGCGCGGGTTTTCCGCCGAGGCGCTGGTGGCATTGAAGCGCGCCTACAAGATTCTCTATCGCGAGGGTAATACGCTGGCCGAAGCGCAGGCCAAGCTCGCGCCCGAGGCGGCCAAGCATGCCGAAGTGCAGCAGCTGCTCGACTTCCTCGCACGCGCCGAGCGCGGCATCATCCGCTGATGGATATTGGACTGATCGCCGGCGAAGCGTCCGGCGATCTCCTCGGCGCGCATTTCATCCAGGCCCTGAAAGAGCGGCATCCCGGCCTCACCGCAGCCGGCATCGCCGGCCCGCGCATGGTCGAGGCCGGCGTCGAGGCGATCTATTCGAGTGACAAGCTGGCGGTCAACGGCTACATCGAGGTGCTGCGCCACCTGCCGGAACTGCTGTGGATCCGCTCGCGCATCGCGCGCCATTTCCTTAACGACCGGCCGCGCGTCTTCGTCGGCATCGACGCCCCCGATTTCAATTTCGCGCTGGAAGCGAAGCTCAAGCAGGCCGGCATCCCCACCGTGCACTTCGTCAGTCCGTCGATCTGGGCGTGGCGGCCCGAGCGCATCCATCGGATCAAGCAGGCGGTGTCGCACATGCTGGTTGTGTTCCCGTTCGAGGAACAGATCTACCGTGACGCCGGCATCCCGGTCACCTATGTCGGCCATCCGCTGGCCGACGTGATTCCGATGGAGCCCGACACCGCCGCCGCGCGGGCTGCACTGGGGGTGCAGGGCGAACCGGTCATTGCCCTGTTGCCCGGCAGCCGTCTCGGCGAAGTGTCCCGCCACGCACGCCTGATGCTCGATGCCGCACGCCTGATCGTACAGCGACATCCCGGTGCGGTTTTTGTGCTGCCCGCCGCGAGTGGCGATGCGGCCCGACGGGTGAGGGAGGCGTCGCAAGGGCTGAATCTGTCGCTGCATATCCTGGACGGGCGCGCCCACGACGCGCTGGCGGCCTGCGATATCGCGTTGGTGGCGTCCGGCACCGCCACGCTGGAAACGGCGCTGTTCAAGAAGCCCATGGTGATCACCTATCGCACGAATGCACTTACCGCACGCATGATGCTCAAGCAGGCCTTGTTGCCATGGGTCGGCCTGCCGAATGTCCTGGCGCACGACTGGGTGGTGCCGGAGCGCATTCAGGATGACGCCACGCCGGAGAACCTGGCCGCCGATGCATTGGCCTGGCTCGACGATGCGCCGCGCCGGGCTGCAACGGCAGAAACCTTCTGCACCCTGCACCTGAGCCTGCGGCAGAACGCCAGTGCGCGCATCGCCGAGGCGCTTGAGCCGTATCTGGAGCGCACATGACGGTGCGTCAGACGGTCATCCTGCATGTCGGCCCGCTGGGGCTGTGCGGCGTCGACGAAGCCGGGCGTGGCCCGCTGGCGGGGCCGGTGACGGCCGCGGCCGTCATGCTCGATCCCGAACGGCCGATCGACGGCCTGCGCGATTCCAAGAAGCTGTCCGCCGCCGCGCGCGAACGCCTGGCCGATGCGATTCGCCAGCGCGCCGCCGCCTGGTGCGTGGCCGAGGCCAGCGTCGTCGAGATCGACCAACTCAATATCCTGCACGCCACGATGCTCGCGATGCAGCGCGCCGTCGCCGGTTTGCAGATGCCGCCGGACGAGGTCTGGGTCGACGGCAACCGCTGCCCGAACTGGATGTGGCGTTCGCAGGCCGTGATCAAGGGCGACGACAAGGTCGCCGCGATCGCCGCCGCGTCGATCCTCGCCAAGACCGCACGCGACCAGTACATGTGCCGTCTGCACGAAGACTATCCGGCCTACGGGTTTGCAAAACACATGGGCTATGGCACCGCTGTGCATCTGGCCGCATTGAAGGCACACGGCGCCTGTCCGCAGCATCGCCGCAGCTTTGCACCGGTCAAGCGCGTTCTCGATCAAGCCGTTTTATTCTGAAAGGAAAGCCATGAGCCTGTCCCTGTTCCTGCATGTATTGAGCGTCGTCATCTGGGTCGGCGGCATGTTCTTCGCCTACATGGCGCTGCGCCCGGTGGCTGCCAGCGTGCTCGAACCGCCGCAACGCCTCACCCTGTGGGCTGGCGTGTTCGGCAAGTTCTTCCCCTGGGTGTGGGCGTCGGTGGCGCTGATCCTGGCAACCGGCCTGCACATGCTGATGGTGTTCGGCGGCATGGCTGCGCCGCATTACGCCTTGGCCATGTTGGTGCTGGGTGTGCTGATGATGGTGATCTTCGCGCACGTTTTTTTTGCGCCCTACAAGAAACTCAAGCGCGCCGTCGCGGCGCAGGACTGGAAAGCCGGCGGCGCCGCCCTCGCCCAGATCCGCATGCTGATCGGCATCAACCTCGGCATCGGATTGCTCACCATCGCGGTAGTGTTCCTCGGGCGCGCTTTGGCCTGACCGACGGTTAGGGTTCGTCCTGCGCCGCTGCTTCTAGGAGGCGGGGCACGACTTCGCGGATGATGTCGTGCCGAGCCTCGCACTGGAGTTCGGCGTGAAAATGGCCATCGCGATAGAGGTAGATCGTCGGCAGGTGAAAAATGCCGAAATAGCGCGCCACCCCGGTGGCTTCGCCAACGTCGACTTCAAACAGACTGTCGCCGAGGCCGGCCAGCGCTGCCGGCAGCAGACGCTTCCAGGCCCGGCAGGAGCCGCAGTGCGGCGCGCTGAACAGCACCACGGAGACCCCTGAAGTCGCCGCGAGGCGGCGGTGAAAGTCGCCTTCGGTCAGGCGCGAAAAAGCGGGTAGGGCGGCGTGCTCCAGGCTGCTAGAATCGCGCCTTTCCTCCGGGTGGGCTGTCATGCTCTTTCTCGAACTCTTTGGCTATCTGCTGCTCATCCTCGTGGCGGCGGAAGTCTTTGTCAACGCGCTCGAGCACCTGGGCGAAAAACTCCACATCTCGGAAGGCGTCACCGGCTCGCTGTTTGCCGCGGTCGGCACCGCCATGCCAGAAACCCTGGTGCCGCTGCTGGCGATTTTCGCGGGTACCGGCAACGTCGAGACCAATCACGAAATCGGCGTCGGTGCAATTCTCGGCGCGCCGCTGATGCTGTCGACGCTGTCGCTGTGCCTGATGGGCGTGGCGGTGCTGAAGCGCCGCGGCATGCAGGGCCATCTGACTCCGGAGAAGACCGGCCTCAAGCGCGACCTCGATTTTTTCCTGATGGCCTTCCTGCTGGCCTTTGTCGCCATGTTCATCCCGCATGGCGAAGGCTGGGTGCGTGCGGGCATCGCCTTCGTCATGGTGACGATCTATTTCGTCTACGTGATGCTGACGCTGCGTGCATCGAGCAAGCTGGTGGAAGACGGCCATGCCACCGAAGCCGGCTCGCCGATGCTGCTGACCCGCCTCGGCCTGCCACAGAACCTGCTGTTCATCATCGTGCAGCTGGCGCTGGGCCTGGCGCTGCTGATCACCGGCGCCAAGGGCTTCATTCACGGCGTGGAAGAAGCCGCGCCCATCATCGGCATTTCCGCGCTGCTGCTGTCGCTGCTGATCATCCCGATCGCGACCGAGCTGCCGGAAAAGGTGAATTCCATCCTGTGGATCCGCAAGCGCAAGGACACGCTGGCGTTCGGCAACATCACCGGCGCCATGGTGTTCCAGGGCACCCTGCTACCCGCCATCGGTATTTCGCTGACGCCCTGGATGCCGCAAAAGGAAGTGCTGCTGGGTGTGCTGATCACGCTGATCGCCGCGTTCTGGCTGCGCTGGGCCGCGCTCAACGGCGGCCTGCGCGTGTGGCACCTGTTCGTCAACGGGGCGCTGTATGTGACCTATCTGACCGCGGTGCTGGTTTAAGCCGAACCGTTCGGCGGTTCGCGGCGGAACGGGCCTTCCATTTCGTCCATGTAGTGCGCGATGGCGTCGGTTTCGCGTTCCAGGAAACGATCGACCGCCTCGCGGAATTCGGCGTTCTCCAGCCAGTGCCAGGAATGCGTGGCGGTGGGGACCAGCCCACGTGACAGTTTGTGCTCGCCCTGCGCGCCGCCTTCGAACACCTGCAGGCCCTTGGCAATCGCGTATTCGATGCCCTGCTGGTAGCAGGTTTCGAAGTGCAGGCCAGGCACGTATTCCAGCGTGCCCCAGTGGCGGCCGTACAGGCGCTGGCCGTCCTGGATGCAGAATGAGCAGGCGACGGGCTCGCCGTCTTTGTCGGCGATGATCAGCAGCAGATTGTCCGGCATTGTCTCGCGCAGGTTCGCGAAGAACGCGCGGTTCAGATGCGGCTCGCTGCGGTGGCGGGCGTAGGTGTCGGCGTAGCAGCGGTAGAAATGGTCCCAGTCGGCGTCGGTGCTCGCCGCGCCTTCCACCCAGCGAAACGTCACGCCCAGCGTGTTCAGCTTTTTTCTTTCCTGGCGGATTTTCTTGCGCTTGTCATGCGTCAGCGCGGCGAGAAAATCATCGAAGCTGGCGTAGCCCGCATTGTTCCAGTGGAATTGAAAACCGCTGCGATGCAGCAAGGGCAGCGCATTGAGCGCCGCGTGATCCGCCTCGGTGGGAAACAGGATGTGGAACGACGAGCAGTTGAGGTCGCGGGTGAGCTTCAACGCCGCCTGGATCAGCGTGGTGCGGTCGGTGTCGTTCCGTGCCAGCAGCCGCGGGCCGGGCACCGGCGAGAAGGGCGCGCAGCACACCAGCTTGGGATAGTAGGTAAGCCCGTGGCGGCGGTAGGCGTCGGCCCAGGCCCAGTCGAACACGAACTCGCCCCAGGAATGGTGCTTCACATACAGCGGCATGGCCGCTTCCAGCCGGTCACCGCGAAACAGCGCCAGATGCACCGGCTCCCAGCCGATCTCGGCGCCGACGCAGCCGGTGACTTCCAGCGCATGTAGAAAGGCATGCTGCACGAAGGGCGAATCGCCGGCCAGCGCGTTCCAGGCGTCGGCCGGCAATTCCGCAATGCGGGTCACGACGCGGATGACAGGCTCCGCAGCCTCGGCTTCCGTCGCGGGGGGCTTTGCTTCAAAATGCACGTTTTGGCGGCTTTCAGAAAAAACAATGAACCTGCACGAATTTCAGGCCAAACAAATTTTGCGCTCGGGCAACATTAACACGCCGCGCGGTCTTGCTGCGTCGAGTGCCGACGCCGCGGTCGATGCCGCCAGCGAACTCGGCGGCGACGCCTGGGTGATCAAGGCACAGATCCACGCGGGCGGCCGCGGCAAGGCGGGCGGCGTCAAGGTCGTGCATCGCCTGGACGACGTGCGCGCCATGGCCGCTTCGCTGCTGGGCAAGCCGCTGGTGACCAACCAGAACGCGCCCGACGGCCAGCCGGTGAACCAGGTGCTGGTCGAGGAAACGCTGCCGATCGCGCGCGAGCTGTACCTGTCGCTGCTGGTCGACCGCGAAACCGAACGCGTCGCCATCGTCGCCTCCGCCGCCGGCGGCATGGACATCGAGGAGGTCGCCCACGCCACCCCGGAAAAAGTCCTGACCGAAACCTGCGATCCGCTGCTGGGCGTGCAGGACTTCCAGTGCCGCGCGCTGGCCTTTGCGCTGGAACTGAGCGGCGAAGCCTACAAGGATTTCTGCCGTCTGCTGCCCGCTTTGTACCGCGTGTTCATCGCCAATGACCTATCCCTGCTCGAAATCAACCCGCTGGTGGTGACGACCGACAACCGCGTGCTGCCGCTCGACTGCAAGATGAGCGTCGAAGACAACGCGCTGTACCGCCGCAAAAACCTGGCCGAGCTGCGCGACGACAGCCAGATCGATGCCAAGGAAGCGGCGGCCAACGCGGCCAACGTCAACTACGTTGCGCTGACCGGCAACATCGGCTGCATGGTCAACGGCGCCGGCCTCGCGATGGCGACGATGGACCTGATCCAGCTCGAAGGCGGCACGCCCGCCAACTTCCTCGATGTCGGCGGCGGCGCCACGCCGGAGACGGTGGCGCAGGGCTTCAAGATCATCCTGCTCGACCCCAACGTGCGCGCCGTGCTGATCAACATTTTCGGCGGCATCGTGCGCTGTGATGTGATTGCCGAAGGGATCATCCAGGCGGTGAAGGAAGTCGGGGTGAAAGTGCCGGTGATCGTGCGACTGGAAGGCACCAACGCCGAACTGGGGAGAAAGCTGCTGGCCGAATCGGGGCTGGCGATTCTTGCGGCCGAGAGCCTCACTCAGGCGGCGAGACTCGCGGTGGAGAAAGCAGCATGAGCATCCTCGTCAACCACAACACCAAAGTCATCTGCCAGGGCTTCACCGGCAAGCAGGGCACGTTCCATTCCGAGCAGGCGATCGCCTACGGCACCCAAATGGTCGGCGGCGTCACCCCCGGCAAGGGCGGCCAGACGCACTTGAATCTGCCAGTCTTCAACACCGTTCGCGACGCAGTGCGCCAGACCGGCGCGCAAGCGACGATGATCTACGTGCCGGCCGCGTTCGCCGCCGACTCGATACTGGAAGCGGCCGATGCCGGGATCGAGGTCATCGTCTGCATCACCGAGGGCATTCCTGTTCTCGACATGCTGAACGTCAAGGCCGCCCTGCGCGCCAACGGCGCCAAACTGATTGGCCCCAACTGCCCCGGCATCATCACCTCGGGCGAATGCAAGATCGGCATCATGCCTGGCGTCATCCACCAGAAAGGCAAGGTCGGCATCGTCTCGCGCTCCGGCACGCTCACCTACGAAGCGGTGCACCAGACCACGCAGCTGGGGCTGGGCCAGTCGACCTGCGTCGGCATCGGCGGCGACCCGATCAAGGGGCTGGATTTCATCGACTGCCTCGAACTGTTCGAGGCCGACCCGCAGACCGAAGCGGTGATCCTGGTCGGCGAAATCGGCGGCAGCCGCGAGGAAGAAGCGGCCGAGTACATCCACTCGAACATGAAGAAGCCCGTCGCCGCCTACATCGCCGGCCGCACCGCGCCCAAGGGCAAGCGCATGGGCCACGCCGGCGCCATCATCGCCGGCTCTGCCGGAACGGCTGATGCAAAAATCCGCGCACTCGAGTCGGCCGGCGTCGTCGTCGCGCAAAGCCCGGCGGGGCTGGGCGAGGCGGTGCAACTGGCGCTGGGGGCGCGTTAGCAGCATGCATGTCTGTCAGCAGACGGCCCCCAGCCTCAGCGGCAACATTGATCTGGATTTGTGGCAAGCTAGGCAGGATTGGTTTCCCAATAGGAGCGCCCCATGAACCCCTCACTTGAAACCTTGCAGGCAGAAGTGTTGCTTTTGTCGTCCTCTGATCGAGCAAAGCTGCTCGACAGCCTGATCGCCAGCCTGGATGAGGATGCGGAGGTCGAGGCAGCCTGGGATGCCCTGGCAGACGCACGCGAACAGGCCTTGCGCGATGGTGCAGTCGATACGATTCCGCTGGAAGATGTCATGGTTCGTCTTGAGGCACGCTTTCCTGGATGATCGTCCGGCTCCATCCTGCCGCAGAACAGGACATCTCCGAAGCAGCCACGTTCTACGGGAACGCCGGTTCGGCGAAGCTGGCAGCGCGTTTCGTTGCCGAATTCAAACGCCTTGCGGGCATCCTGCTGGAGCATCCGCATATCGGGGTGCCGCGGGCAAACGGCAAACGCGGTTTGACCATGAGGCGTTTTCCCTACACCGTGATCTATCGTGTCGAGGGTGAATGCATCACTATTCTGCTCGTCAAGCATGACAGCAAACATCCAAGCGATGGCAGTCAACGTTCCTGAAGCCCGTTGCCTTTGTCACGCATGAAACTCTCCATCGCCCAGCTCAACCTCACCGTCGGCGACATCGCCGGCAACGCGGCCCGGATTTTGTCCGCGGCGAACGCGGCGCACGCCGGCGGGGCGGCCCTGCTGTTGACGCCCGAAATGTCGATCTGCGGCTACCCGGCAGAGGACCTGGTGTTGCGGCAGGATTTCACCGCGGCGTGCGACGCTGCAGTCAAAAAGCTGGCCGCCGACGCGCCGCCCGACCTGGCCCTGATCGTCGGTTATCCCGAGCGCAGCGACGCCGGTCTGTTCAATGCCGCAGCGCTGCTGCGCGGTGGCAAGGTCGAATCGGTGTACCGCAAATACCACCTGCCGAACCATTCCGTCTTCGACGAGCAGCGTGTGTTCGACCGCGGCGATTTGCCGTGCGTGTTCGATTGCGGCGGCCTGAAGTTCGGCCTCAATATCTGCGGTGACCTGTGGGAGGCCGGCCCGGCAACCTGGGCGATGGGCGCGGGCGCCGACTGGCTGCTGGTGCCGAACGCCTCGCCCTATCACCTCAACAAGGAGCGCGAGCGCGTGGCCGTGGCGCACGCGCGGCTGGCCGAAGCCGGCTTGCCCATCATCTACGCCAACCTGGTGGGCGGGCAGGATGAACTGGTGTTCGATGGCGCCTCGTTCGCGATCAATGTCGACGGCGACGTCGTCGTGCAGTGCCCGGCCTGGAAGGAAGGCTTGTTCTATCTCGACCTCGACCGCGACACCTGCACCGGGCCGCAGGAAGCCTTGCCCGACGAGGACGCTGCGGTCTACGATGCGCTGGTGCTGGCGGTGCGCGATTACGTCGACAAGAACGGCTTCAAGGGCGTGCACCTTGGCCTGTCGGGTGGCATCGATTCGGCGCTGACGCTGGCGATCGCCGTCGATGCGATCGGCCCCGAGCGTGTGCACGCGGTGATGATGCCGTCGGACTACACGGCCAACATGAGCATCGAAGACTCAAGAGACATGGTGAAGCGGCTCGGCGTGCGCTATTCCGAAATCGCCATCGGGCCGATCTACGATGCCTTTGTCGGCCAGCTTGCGGGCGAGTTTGCTGGCCTGGCGGCCGACACCACCGAAGAAAACCTGCAGGCGCGCACGCGCGGCACGCTGCTGATGGCGCTGTCCAACAAACTGGGCACCCTGGTGCTGACCACCGGCAACAAGAGTGAAATGGGCACCGGCTACGCAACCCTCTACGGCGACATGGCCGGCGGCTTCGCCGTGCTGAAGGACGTGGCCAAAACCCGCGTCTACCGGCTGTCGAACTATCGCAACAGCCTGTCGGCCGTCATCCCGCATCGCATCATCGACCGCCCGCCGTCGGCCGAACTGCGCCCCGACCAGACCGACCAGGATAGCCTGCCGCCCTACGAAGTGCTCGATGCCATCCTGTCGGCCTACGTCGAGCGCGACCTGTCCGCGCGCGACATCGTCGCGCAGGGCTTCGACGCTGTCATCGTGCGCCGCGTCATCCGCATGGTCGACCTCGCCGAGTACAAACGCCGCCAGGCACCGCCCGGGCCGCGCATCACCCCCCGCAATTTCGGCAAAGACCGCCGTTACCCGATCACCTCGAAATACCGACCCGAAGGAGACTTGCCGTGAAGAAAATCGAAGCCATCATCAAGCCGTTCAAACTCGACGAAGTGCGCGAAGCCCTGTCCGACATCGGCGTGGCCGGCCTCACCGTCACCGAGGTCAAGGGCTTTGGCCGCCAGAAAGGCCACACCGAACTCTATCGCGGCGCCGAATACGTGGTGGATTTTCTGCCCAAGGTAAAGCTCGAAGTGGTGGTCGCCGACAGCCTGCTGGAACGCGCGATGGAAACCATCACCACCGCCGCCCGCACCGGCAAGATCGGCGACGGCAAGATCTTCGTCACGACGGTGGAGCAGGTGGTGCGGATTCGTACCGGGGAGTCGGGGGAAGCGGCGATTTGATCTCTGGCCCATCGGTCAAAGCGACGATGGGGATGCAGGCCGCACGCGACCTGAGCTGCAATACCGTTACCGACCCAATTCCGAGTTCTGATTTCGAACAGCCCCCTGATTCAGGGGGCTGTTCTTGTTTGGCGATATCGGTTTCTAACCTCAAGCGGCCCGACTGATAGCAATGTACTACGACTAAAGTTGTATAGACGGCTTGCACAAGACTGAGTCACAGTCCCACAAAACCCTCAGGCGCAATACTTGGGGATCAGAAAAATACAGGGGGAAGTGATGTATCGCAAACAAAATCACCGCGAGGGTAGCACGCGGGCGACTCGACTGAGTTTGCAGCCGCTATCCGCGTGCGTGTGGAATTTCGCACCTGGCGTATCGACATCGCTGAACCCACCGCCGGCTGAGATCCGCGTAGACAACGACGAACTGCTTGGCAATTCTGGCAACGGGGTCGGCCTTAAATCGTGTCCTCCCCTATTTGTCCACCATGTGAACGAGGCCCAATTGGACGGGCAGTATCACGGCAGCGACTACCTGGGTGGCGACGATAAGGACGAATGGAAACTCGAAGCATGAAACAAACGTTGATGATGAAGCACTGGGCTATAGCAATTTCACTGGTGATGTTGGGAGGCGGCATGAGCGCGTGCGCGGACGGAACAAGCTGGAAGGAAGAAGTGCTCCTGCATGACGGCAAGAAGCTGATCGTCGAGCGGTCGGTTGTTCGCAAAGGTCGAAGCGAACCCTTCCAGCGATCACCCATCGGCGAAGAAAGCCTGAGCTTCGAGCACCCGGTCACCCATGAGCGCATTCACTGGAAAGACAAGTATGGCGACGATGTAGGCATGTCCAACTTCGGACTGATGATGCTGGAAATCGACCAGACGGCTGCCTATATCGTCGCAGAGCCGAGGGGCTGCCTGTCGTACAACAAATGGGGCCGGCCAAATCCGCCTTACGTCGTA
>Ga0180009_10002603_pt1 | contig 21178 bp, 19 predicted proteins | sample OS_PC_MetaG_FD_123537 | JGI IMG/M metagenome (GOLD analysis project Ga0180009, IMG submission 123537) | Groundwater microbial communities from the Aspo Hard Rock Laboratory (HRL) deep subsurface site, Sweden - OS_PC_MetaG | ecosystem: Environmental > Aquatic > Deep subsurface > Groundwater...
CAAGGAAAGGTGGAATATCGATTGCTCCATTATGCCTCGCATGCCCTACACGGCAGTTTGCTCGATTCGGGAGTTGAGATATACGAATACCACAAGAGCCTTTTACACGCCAAAGTTGCCGTGATTGATGAGCATTGGTCCACAGTCGGATCATCAAATCTCGACCCTTTCAGTCTCCTGCTTTCACTCGAGGCAAATGTCGTTATTGACGATGAAAACTTTGCATGCACACTAAAGCATAGTCTTAATCAGGCTATCAATACCGGAGCCCGGCGGGAACTTCAAAATCAATGGAGAACCCAGCCCATCGTGTTACGGCTGGCAAGTTGGTTAAGCTACTTTCTGGTTCGATTCATGATAGGCATTGCGGGGTATGCCTCAAATCCTGTCCCTGCCCAGAAAAATTCTTGAAAGGTGATATACAATGAAGATTCAAGTCGTTATATAATTCAATGGTTCCAGAAATACATTATCAGGGAGGCCTCGTAATTTCGCAGTGTTACATCCCTCTTCATTCATTTACCAAACGACCGGCTTTTCCAATGAAAATCGACCAGTCTGTCCCGTTTCCGGGGAAGACATTTAAGACCTTCCCTTGGGGAAACTCCCGATGGACCGTCCTTTCAGCATCGCACCCGGAAATCGAGGTAGTCCCTTTGGTCGACGTTGTCATTATCCCGTCTCTATCAGACTTGCCTGGCTTTGGCTGGATGAACTGCCTTGCACTCTGAATCGGGTTTTCCCCCACTCCTTCCGGGCCAATGCTTCGGCGTCGTAAGGACTCTTCCATCCTTCAGGCCTAGCCCATTTTCATGGTTCGCCGGGCTTCCCTGATCGCGGGGGCGACATACAACTCAGCCTTTCGGCCCCTTTTCCGGGCCTTCTTCAGACCAGCGGGTCCGCTGGGGGTCATTGGTTTCGAGTTGTCCTATCCGCGGGGAATCACCACATGTCTTTGACGTATCCCTTTATGGAGACAGGGAACGGTTGACGCCTCGACGCGGCTCGGGTAATGCTATGGGGGTATGAACTCATGGCCGGACATCTGGACCCGGGCCACCCGGGCCCGGCTGCCGCGGGCGGAACTCTGGCTGGCCTCCTCGCTGCTGGAACGGGCCGGCCTCGAGGACACGCCGGCCGGGCATGCCGCCTTGCGCCGGCGGCTGGGCATGGACGCCCTGTTCCTGCCCGTCGCGGAAACGCCGCGCCTGGCCCTGGACCTGGGCTACCGCTACTTCGGCCCGGAAACCGTCATGGAAACAGCCACGACCCAGAACATGCCCCTGGGCCTGGTCCTGGACGGGCCGGTCCAGAGACTGGCCGACCGCAAGGGGCTCATGCCCCTGATGACGGACTGGATGCGCGACGAGGCCGGCATCCGAAAGGCTTTGGAGGCCGAAGCCGAGGCGGTCCTGGGTCTGCTGGATTCATGCCGGTCAAGCGGCGCGGCGGTCGCGATCCTGACCGACGACCTGGCCGGGGACCGGGGCACCTATTTTCACCCCGACCAGATCGCCGAATACCTCGACGGCCCCTACCGACTTATCGTGAACGCGTCCCGCCGCCTCGGAGCCCCGGTTCTGCTTCATTCCTGTGGCGATTTTTCCCGGCTTCTGCCCTGGCTCGGCTCGTGCGGCTTCGAGGGGCTGGCGGCCGTCCAGACCCGGGTCCTCGACCCGGCCGAAGCCGGCAAGGCTCTGGGAGAGGACTTTTATCTGCTGGCCGGCATCGAAGCGGAGCAGCTCCAGGCCGATTCGTTTTCGGAATCCGAGGCCCGTCGTTTCAAGGCCGGCCTCGAACGTCTGACCCGGTCCGGCCGTCTGATGCTCTGTTCCTCGGCCGGCCTGTATTCACCCGGATTTCTGGAAAGGCTCGAACGCCTGTATGGTCTGGCCGACGGACCAAGGCACTGAAAGGAGCATGGATGACGATCGAAACGGTGTGCGTGATCGGTATGGGCACCATGGGTTCGCAGATCGGCGTGGTCTGCGCGCGGGGCGGATTCTCCACGATTATGGTCGACGTGTCCGACGAGCGCGTGGAACGGGGCTGGACCGCCATCCGAGGCTTCCTGGCCGGCCAGGAAAAAAAGGGCAAGCTGGACGGCGCGGCCTCGGAAGCCATTGTCTCGAGGATTTCGGCCCGGACCGATCTGGAAGGGGCCCTGGCCGAAGCCGACCTGGTCGTGGAAGCGGTCTTCGAGGACATCGAGGCCAAGCGTCGGGTCTTCGAGGTCATGGACCGGGCCGCTCCGGCCAAGGCCGTGCTGGCCACCAACACCTCGACCCTTTGGATCACGGAAATCGCGGCGGCGACCCGGCGGCCGGAAAAGTGCATCGGCACGCATTTCCTGATCCCGGCCGCCCTGACGCCCTTGGTCGAAGTCATCCGGGGGGTGGTCACGTCCGACGAAACCCACCGGACGGTCCTGGAATTCCTGAAACAGTGCGGCAAGGAGACCGTGACCGTAGCCGACTCGCCGGGCTTCGTCATCAACCGGCTCTATCTGCCCATGGTCAACGAGGCCTTCGTGGCCCTGGAAACCGGGCTGGCCAGCCCCGAGGACATCGACCGGAGCTGCACGCGCGGGCTGAACCTGCCCCTGGGTCCCCTGGCCGCGGCGGACGCCTTCGGCCTGGACATCCTGCTGGCCTGCATGCAGACCTTCCACCGGGAGCTGGGCGAAAAATACCGCCCCGCCCCCCTGCTGGTCAAACTGGTCAAGGCCGGCCACCTGGGCCGCAAGACCGGGCGGGGCGTGTACGAATACGGCGGCTAACCGATTGGGATCAGACTTTTTTCACCCGCAGCGTGACCTGGTTGACCTCGTCGACGCACTTGAGCGTCATGCGGTCGGCCTTGGCCCAGGGAAACTTGCCCCCGAACTGCATCACGCTCAGGGAGGGGAAGATGTCGTGATAGAAAAAGCCGCACAGGCCGCCCGAGTCGTAGCAACTGACTTCCATCTTGTCGCCGACCTTGTGGCCCGCGCTGCAATCTCCCTTGACCTCCACGACTTCCGCACTGAAACGGTCGAAATCCTTGGGTGTCAACGCCATGGTCAGACCTCCTCGTTCTTTTCCGGTCCGGCCCTTCAGCCGGCCGTCTGTTGGACTTCTTCGGGTTTCTCCCCGACCCGCCGCAGAAAGGCCTCCCGTCTGTCCTTGCTCCACTGGGAGCAGAAGGCGGGCTTGCCGGCCATGACCCGCTTCATGCAGAGCATGCAGGTCGGCTCGCAACGGGTGATCGGTTCCGCGATCTCCCCCGCGGCCTTCTTGGGCCAGAGCGGATCGGCCACCAGGACCCGGGCCAGGCCGATCAGGTCGGCCGTGCCGGCTTCGAGGATGGCTTCGGCGGTCGGGGGGGACTGGATACGGCCGGCGGTGATGATCGGCGTTCCGCGAGCCGCCTTTTTGATTTCGCCGGCATAGGGGGCCATATAGCCTTCGGTCCGTTCCCTGGCCACGTATTCCGGCAGGAAAAACGAATCGTAGGTCCCGAACATGACCGAGAGGTAGGCCACGCCCCGCTTTTCCAGTTCCGCGGCCCAGAGCCTGGTTTCGGCCGGTCCCAGGCCGCCGGGCAGGGCTTCGTCGGCCAGCAGACGGTGGCCGACCGGAAAGCCGGGACTCACGGCCGCCTTGACCGCCTCGAAGACCCGCAGGGGAAAACGCAGCCGGTTTTCCAGCGATCCGCCATACCCGTCCCTGCGCCGGTTGATCAGAGGCGAAAGGAACTGGTCGATCAGGTATCCGGTCCCCCCGTGGATTTCCACCCCGTCGAAACCGGCCGCCTCGACCCGGGCCGCGGCCGAGGCAAAAGCCTCGACGGCCCGGTCGATATCGGCCGGGGTCATTTCACCGGGAGGTCCGCCATCCGCACCGGCCGACGGGGCCAGACGTTCCTTGGAAAAACCGAAACGGCCGGCATGGTTGAGCTGCTGGACGGCCACGGCCCCCTGGTCCTTTATGACGCGGGCCAGACGGCCCAGGCCTTCCACAAAGCGGTCATCATCGGCCCGGATGGTGAAAGGCGAGCCCGAGCCGATCGGATCGACCGAGGCGTTTTCCACCACGATCATGGCCGCGCCGGACGCAGCCATCTCCCGGTAGTGATCCAGGACCAGGTCCCCGACCATCCCGTCCGCCCCGGCGTAGCCCAGGAAGGTCGGGGCCATGGTGATCCGGTTTTTCAGTTTCAACGACTTGATCTCAAAGGGTTGGAACAGGATGGAGGTCGAGGTCATTGAAGTCCTCCTTTTTTCGTCTTGATTGGTCCCCGTCAGGCCGACCGGCAGCAGCGGAAGCCGACCAGGTTGCGGTCGTTGTCCGTGACCAGCATCCCTCGGTTGACCAGCCTGCGCCAGCGGGTCATTTCGAAAAAATCGCCTCCCCGGATGACCTTGTACATGCCCGTATCCGGCCCCCGGGGGTTCCGGGCCGGCGAGCGGGCGTAATAGCCGTCCTGGTACCAGTCGGCCGTCCATTCCCAGACGTTGCAGCCCATGTCGAAGCAGCCGAACCCGTTGGAGGGGAAGGTCCTGACCGGAAAGGCGTCATAGCCCGGTTTTTCCACCGGGCGGTCCGCCAGGGGCTGGGGCCCGCCCAGGCCGCCCCGGGCCGCTTTTTCCCATTCCGCCTCACTCGGCAGCCGCTTGCCCGCCCAGGCCGCATAGTCCGCGGCCTCCCGCCAGGAGATCATGGTCACCGGCAGGTCCGGTCCGGTCAGATCCGGGGCCAGGCCGTAACGGGGCTCCAGGGCCCCGGTTTCCCGGCAGAATCGGAAGAACTGATCGTTGGTCACCGGCGCGGCGTCGATATAAAAGGCGTCCAGATAGACCGCGTGCTCCGGCCGCTCGTTCTCCGGGCCCCGATCACGGCCCATGACGAACTCCCCCGCCGGAATCAGGACGTCCTCGCTCATATTCATCCTCCTTGGCGCGGAGTAACTCTTCAATGGTTGGTGGCATCCCAGGACCGCCCTGTCGCGGCCTTTGGCCTCAGGACTCCGGCTGCCGCCTTTTCCATATATACCGAGGGACTCGGCGGCAGAGTCGTCCTTCGGCCAAAGGCCGGGCGGGCGGCTGAATTATGGTCTGCCCCGATTCACTGTAAGGGTTACGGCGTGGACCCATATTAGCTTGAAGTCTCAATAAACTCTACTCTAAAATGCCCGTCTGCGTTATGATAGGCTTATCCCTTAAGACCGAAAGGAAGGCCGTGCAATGGACGTGGCGGAGTACGATCGTATCAAGGAACAGGCCCTGGCTGATTTCGCCAAATACGTCAACCCCCAGAAGGCCCGCATCCTGAAAAACGCCGGCCTGGACATCATCGAGGGCCGCCGGGAAGGCGCCTCGGTCTGGGACCTGACCGGCAAGCGGTACATCGACTGCATCACCTCGGCCGGGACCTTCAACGTGGGCCGCCACAACCCGGAGATCGTCGAGGCCCTGAAAAAGGCCCTGGACGACTACGACCTGGGCATCTTTCTGCTCTGCCGCAAGCCTCAGGCCGACCTGGCCAAAAAGCTGGCCGAGATCACGCCCGGCGACCTGCGCTACTCCATGTTCGGCTGCGGCGGCGGCGAAGCCAACGACTTCGCCCTCAAACTGGCCCGGGGCTTCACCATGAAGACCGAAATCATTTCCACGACCAAGGCCTATCACGGCCACACCGGCCTGTCCCTGGCCGCCATCGGCCGGGAGGAGTACAAGAAGCCCTTCCTGCCCCTGGCCCCCGGCTTCACCCTGGTCCCCTTCAACGACCTGTCGGCCATGGAAGCGGCTATGTCCGACCAGACCGCGGCCGTGATCATCGAGCCGGTCCAGGGCGAGGGCGGGGTCCACCCGGCCGGCGACGACTACCTGCGCGGCCTCCGGGCACTGTGCGACCGCCGCGAGGCCCTGCTGATCTTCGACGAGATTCAGACCGGTTTCGGCCGGACCGGCCGGATGTTCTGCGCCGAACATTCCGGCGTGGTCCCGGACATCATGACCGTGGGCAAGTCCCTGGGCGGCTCCCTGTACCCGATCACGGCCACCATTTACCGGGAGGAGCTGGGCGACTTCCTCATGACCAATCCCTTCATCCATCTGTCCACCTTCGGCGGTTCGGACCTGGGCTGTATCGTCGGTCTGGCCGCCATCGACTATATCGTCAGGAACGACCTGCCGGGAAACGCCCGGCTCATGGGCGAACGGTTCCAGGCCGGTTTCGACCGGCTCCGGGACCGGTACCCCGAAGTGCTGTTGGAGACCCGCCGCAAGGGGCTGATGATGGGCCTCCAGTTCACCAATCCCAGCCTCGGCCCTCGCATGAGCTACCAACTCGCCCAGAACGGCGTCCTGGCGATCTACTCGGGCAACGACCCCTCGGTCATGCGGCTCATGCCTTCCCTGGTCATCCGGGCCGAGGAGGCGGACGAGGTCATCGAGGCCCTGGACCGGTCCATTGCCGCGGTCGTGGAACAGGGCGGCGTGGAGCAGTACTGAAACCATGTCCCGCAAATGCATGGCCTGGTTTCCGCTCGTTCCCAGGCTCCGGCCCGGGAACGCCTCCTGGCCCTGAAGCGCTGCTTGAACGCCTTGTTGAAGTATCACATGGTTGTGGGCGGAAACCGCGCCATGACTGAAATGGAGGGAAGCCGGAGCTTCCAGGACCAGGTTCCCAAGCCAGGGGAACCCGTAAAATAATCCATCATTCCGGGAGGACGACATGGCCACTTCTCAGGAGATCATGGAAGCCCTGATCGACTTTCAGCAGCAGTGCAACGACAACAAACGGCTCCGGCGCATGCAGCGGGACTGGACCAGGCTCCTGCACTACGTGGCCACGGACACGGGTGACGCCTTCACCATGCGCGTGGTCGCCGGTGAAACCACGGACATCAAACCCGACCGGGACGGCACGCCGGACGTGATCATCGAAACGGACAGCGAGACCATGTGCGACATGTTCTGGGGCGACATCAATCCGACCCAGAAATACATGCGGGGCGAGATCAAGGTCAAGGCCAGCCAGGAGGACGTCATGCGCATCGACGCCATCACGGCCGTGATCTGGCCCGAGGTGTGAGATGGGCATCGTCGACCGGATTCTGTCCCAGACCGACCCGGAGGCGATTCGCCGGGAGGCCGAGGAGAACTACCGGGAATACGTCAACCCCTTTGCCCTGCGCATGCTCAAGAACGCCAGCCTGGACGTGATCGAGGGCCGCCGCGAGGGGGCCAGCGTCTGGGACGTGTCCGGAGAAAAGTACATCGACTGCGTGACCGGGGCCGGCATATTCAACGTGGGCCGCCGCAACCCGGTCGTGGCCGAGGCCTTGAAAAAGGCCCTGGACGTCATGGACATGGGCGGCTGGCTGAGCGTGGTCCGGGAACGGGGCCTGCTGGCCAGAAAGCTGGCGGAAATCACCCCGGGGACCCTGAAGTATTCCCTGTTCTGCTGCGGCGGGGGCGAGGCCATCGAGGTGGCGGTCAAACTGGCCCGGGGCCACACCGACCGGACCGAGATCATCTGCATGGAAAACGGGTACCACGGCGTGACCGGGTTCGCTTTGCCGGCCACGGGCCGGGACGTGTACAAGACGCCCTTCGCCCCGCTGGCGCCGGGATACAAACACATCCCCTTCAACGATCTGGAGGCCGCGGCCGCGGCGATCACCCAGGACACGGCCGCCTTCCTGGTCGAACCCATCCAGGGCGAGGGCGGCATCCGGCCGGCCGACGACGAGTATCTGCGGGGACTGCGCCGGCTGTGCGACGAACGGGAGATCGTGCTCATCTACGACGAGGTCCAGACCGCTTTCGGCCGCACGGGCAAGATGTTCTGCGCCGAACACAGCGGGGCGGCGCCGGACATCATGGTCCTGGCCAAGTCCCTGTCGGGCGGGTTCCAGCCCATCTCCTGCGCCGTGTTCACCGAGGAGATATCGGATTTCCTGGTCACCCATCCCTTCATCATCATCAACTCCTTCGGCGGCACCTCCCTGGCCTGCCTGGCCGCGCTGGCGACCATCGAATACATCGAGGAAAACGACCTGCCCGGGCGGGCCGAACGCATGGGCCGTCGGTTCATGGACGGGCTGGCCGCGCTTCGGGCCCGGTATCCGGACCTGGTCGTGGACGCCCGGGGACGGGGCCTGATGATCGGCATCGAGTTTCCCGAGGACAGCATCGGACCGCGCATGGCCTACCAGCTCAGGCAGAACGGGGTCATCACCATCTACACCTTCAACAACCCCCGGATCATCCGCATCATGCCGCCCCTGGTCATCACCGAACCGGAGGTGGACTTCGTCCTCGAAGCCCTGGACCGCTCCCTGGCCGAAATCCGGGCCCAGGAGGCCCGGCTGCGCAAGTGAACCGATTGCGAAAGGACCTGACATGACCCAGCTCAGACGGGCCCTGGGCCTGCGAACCATCGTCTCCACCGGCGCGGGCATGGCCCTGGCCACGGTGACCTACATCTCCCTGATCGAAGCGGCCAGCTACCTGACCGGCAACTCCTGCTGGATCGCCATCCTGGTCGCCGGATTCATGGCCGTCATGGCCGGCTCCTGCTTCTGCGAACTCAACTCCATGTACCCCACGGCCGCCGGCATCAAGCTCTACATCGAAAAGGCCTTCAACGAGCGGGCGGCCATCATCATCGCCGGCGTCTACGTCCTGGGGCAGCTTTCCATCATCGGCGCGGAAATCTACATCCTCTCCCAGTGCCTGGCCCAGGGCTTCACCACCATCCCGCCCCTGGTCTGGGCCGCGGCCTTCATGGCCGTCCTGCTCTTTCTCAACTACCGGGGCATCCGCATCGCCGGAATGACCCAGGACATCATCGCCTACACCATGTTCATCGCCCTGGTCGCGGTCTCGATCTACGGTCTGGCCCGGATCGACTTCCGGGTTCCCGATCCCCTGACCGTGGGCAGCATGGACGGCTTCATCCAGGCCGTGGCCATCGGCATCACCTGCTTCATCGCCTTCGAATGGGTCGTGACCATTTCCGAAGAGGTCCTGGACGTCAAAATGGTCCCCCGGGGCATGATGATCTCCCTGGGCGTGCTGACCGTGGTCTACGCGCTGTTCGGCCTGGCCATGACCTCGGTCCTGGACCGGGAGACCCTGCGCTGGGTCCTCGATCCGGGGGGGCTGCCCATCCCGCACCTGCTGTACGGCCAGAAGCTCCTGGGGACCTTCGGCCTGTATTTCATGATCATCATGGCCATCATGGCCTCGCTGACCTCGATGAACGCCGGAATCATGACCTCGTCCCGCTTCATCTACGCCATGGCCCGGGACTGGTCCCTGCCCCGTTTTCTGGCCAGACTGCACCCGAGGTACGCCACGCCCTGGGCGGCCATGCTGGTCGTGACCGGGTACTCGACCATCGTCATCGCCTACGCCTTTCTGACCCACTACATCCTGTCCATGCTCTTCATCATCGCCGCGGCCGAATGCCTGATGTACGGGGTCATGGCCCTCTGTGTCCTGCGGCTGCGCAAGAAGGAGCCGGACGTGGAACGGACCTTCAGGATCAAGGGCGGCCCGGTCGTGCCGGTCTTCGTCATCGTGGTCTACGGCATCGTGGCCGGTTTCGTCCTCTTCGGCCCGGTCAAGCCCCAGGACGTCATCGACCAGCGCATCTGCCTGTTCTTCCTGCTGGCCCTGATCCTGCTCAACACCCTGTACGCCTACCTGGTCTGGCCCCGGCTGCGGGCCAAGTACCAGAAGATCGCCGCGGCCCGGCAGCCCCGCCGCCGGCGGCCGCCGCGGGACGGCTGACCATGAGGCAGCCCGCCCGGTCCCCAAAGCCCGGACCGGGCCGTCTTGCATCCAGGAACGATTCCATCCCGAACCCATGTCCGAAGGATGAGACATGAATCCGTCCAGACTCAAGCAATGGAAGCACCGGCTCGGCCCCGTTTCGGCCCTGGCCCTTCTGTTCCTCCTGGCCCTCCACCCGGCCCCGGTCCGGGCCGAGGCCGCCCCGTGCCTGGCCGACTGCGCCCGGATCGACGACGACGCCCGGCGTCTTGAATGCTACGACCGGGTGTCCGGGCGGACGGAACCCGCCGGCGGAGCCCCGGTCCGGCCGGAGAACGGCACGCCCTCCGACGCATGCAGCCCCCGGTCCTACCTGACCCGGCTGTGGGATCTGAACGAGGACGAAGAGCGAAACCCCTTCACCCTGATGCCCCACCGGGGCAACTGGTTTCTGCCGGTCACCTACAACAATCTGCCCAACCGGACCCCTTTCCAGGATGTGGTCCGGTCCGACGACGTCCAGGAGACCGAGGTCAAGTTTCAACTGAGTCTCAAGGTCAAGCTCTGGCAGGACGTGCTGGGCGGGAACGGGGACCTCTGGTTCGGGTACACCCAGCGGTCGTTCTGGCAGCTGTACAACGTGGAAGACTCGGCCCCGTTCCGGGAGACCGACTACGAACCCGAGCTGCTGCTCAACTTCCGGACCAACTACCGGTTTCTGGGCCTGACCGGCCGGACCGTGACCATCGGCTTCAATCATCAGTCCAACGGCCGGTCCGAACCCTTCTCCCGGAGCTGGAACCGGCTCGTGGCCAACCTGGGCTTTGAAAAAGGCGACTTCGTGCTGGAGGTCAAGACCTGGTACCGGCTTCCGGAAAACGAGGCGGAAGACGACAACCCGGACCTCGACGACTTCATGGGGCCGGGTGAAATCTGGGGGCACTACCTCTGGCGAGGCCACCGTTTCGGGGTGATGCTGCGCAACAACCTGCGCTCCCGCGACAACCGGGGCGCCCTGATGCTCGAATGGAGCTTCCCGCTTCTCGATCACGTCAGCGGTCATCTCCAGTATTTCACGGGTTACGGCGAAAGCCTGCTGGACTACAACCACGCGGTCAACCGCATCGGTTTCGGATTCATTCTCAAGGAATGGGAATGAGCCGGGCCGGCCCATGGGCCGGCCCGGTTTCGCGAGGGCCGGGGCGGGATCAGATGGCTTCCCGGCCGGTCTCTCCGGTCCGAATCCGAATCACCTCTTCCAGCGGGTACACGAAAATCTTGCCGTCCCCGATCTTGCCGGTCCGGGCCGCGTCCTGGATCGCCTCGAGGGCCTCGTCAAGCTGTTCCGTGTTCAGGACGATTTCGATCTTGACCTTGGGTACGAAGTCCACTTGGTACTCGGCGCCCCGGTAGATTTCCTTGTGCCCGGCCTGGCGGCCGAAGCCCCGGACCTCGCTGACGGTCATGCCCTTGACCCCGATCCGGTCCAGGGCCTTCTTGACGTCATCCAGCTTGAAGGGTTTGACAATGGCTTCGATCTTTTTCATAAGGGCTCCCCTTGCTCCCGGGCCGACGGCGCCGGGAGCGCTCCCCGGTTAGTCGGTGTAAGCGGTTTCCTCGTGCAGGCTCAGGTCCAGGCCGGCCAGTTCGCCGGTCTCGTCCACGCGCAGCCCGACCAGCTTGTCGACGACCTTGAGGATGATCCAGGTCACGGGCAGGGTGTAGGCGATGGTCGCCGCCACGGCTATGGCCTGAATGCCCAACTGGGAGGCATGGCCGAAAAACAGACCGTCGGCCCCGGCCGGGTTGATGGCCCTGGAGGCGAACAGGCCGGCGGACAACAGGCCGATGCAGCCCCCCACGCCGTGAATGCCCACCACGTCCAGGCTGTCATCATACCCGAAACGGTTCTTGGCCATGATGCCGTAATAGCAGCCCACGCCGGCCAGCAGACCGATCATGGCCGCGCAGAACGGTCCGACGAATCCGGCCGCGGGCGTGACCGTGGCCAGTCCGGCGATGACCCCGGAGGCCGCGCCCAGGGTCGTGGCCTTGCCCGTGGCTTTGTACTCCATGAACATCCAGGCCAGGCCGCCCGTGCAGGCCGCCATGTGCGTGGCCACAAAGGTGCTGACCGCCAGCGAGCCGGCGGACAGGGCGCTGCCCGCGTTGAAACCGAACCAGCCGAACCAGAGCAGGCCGGCCCCCAGCAGGGTCATGGGCAGATTGTGGGGCCTGAGTTCCTGGGTGCCGTACCCCCGGCGCCGGCCCAGCATTACGGCCGCGACCAGGGCCGCCGCCCCGGAACTGACGTGGACCGCCACCCCGCCGGCGAAATCCAGGGCGCCCAGCCCGGCCAGCCAGCCGCCGTTCCCCCAGATCCAATGGCAGAGCGGACTGTAAACGAAAACCGCCCAGAACAGGCTGAACAACAGAAAGGCCCCGAAACGCATCCGCTCGGCAAAGGCCCCGGTGATCAGGGCCGGGGTGATGACCGCGAACATGCACTGGTAGACCATGAAGGCCTGGTGCGGAATCGTGGTCGCGTAAACCGCGTGGGGTTCCAGGCCCACGCCGCGAAGGCCCACCCAGTCCAGTCCGCCGATCAGGCCCCAATGGTCCGGACCGAATGACAGGGAATAGCCGATGACCATCCATTCGACCGTGATGACCAGAATGATGGCCAGACTCTGCATGATGGTGGCCAAAGCGTTTTTCGAACGGACCATGCCGGCGTAAAACAGGGCCAACGCCGGAGTCATCATCAGGACCAGGGCCGCCGAAACCAGTACAAATGCCGTATCCGCCGCGTTCATAAGCTTCCTCCATGGTTCGACTGAATCGAGGTTGGTCCTTGCAATAGTCGAGCCGTGAAATTAGCAATTTAAATTGTCATATTAATTCATGATGTTATAAAACTTAGTCCCTTTGAAATCATCCGATTTTCCTACATATTTGTCGCTAAATTACGCGGGTCCCGACAAATGTGTCGTCAGGCCCCATCCGCCGAAAGCGGGCCGAAGGAAACATTATAATACATATGGCTGATATAATTGACTTTTACAATGCATTGCCGGATGGGGCTCCCGGAAGGCCTTTCCGGTCCGCGGAGCGGTTTTGGGGACCCGGCCCGGGAGCCTGAAAACCCCTTGAAGCCATTTAAATGTTTTTTATATTTATATCAGACTGTTAAAGGAAGGCCTTTAGCGGGTCTTGTAAAGACCCCATCTGGAAAAGCGGCGATTTTGGACAATAATGTCCGGAATTCAGCCTGTTCGGCAAATCATTTCCGACCGGCAAGGCCGCTGGTTTGTATTACCAATCCATGGTCTCGGGCCACTTGAGGGCCTTTGGCGGGCGCCGGCCCGAACCGGGTCGCCCGGTCGGGGACTTGGCTATAATAATTTGATTATATTGTTTAAATAAAATATTTCCCGGATCAGCTTCAAAATCCTCTTGACAGACCGGCGGATTTCGATTATTTTTCGCTCAAAAAACCGACTGAGCACTCAGTCTAAATATCCAAGGGCAGACTCGAATTGTCCAAAAAGCAAGCCATCCTCGATGCCGCCATCCGGCTCTTCGCCGAAAAGGGCTTCAAAGACACGCCCATGGTCGAACTGTCCAAAATGACCGGCGCGGCCGAAGGGACCATCTTCTACCACTTCAAAAACAAGGAAGACCTGTTTCTGGCCACCCTGGAAAACACCCGGGACGACATCATCGGCCAGTTCGAACAATACGCCGCCGGCCAGACCTTTGCCGACGGCCTGACCATGCTCGAGGGCTTCATCTCCTTCTATCTCTTTCTGGCCGGAACCATGGAAGACCGCTTCCTGCTTCTCCACCGCCACGACGCCTATGAAATCGCGGAAGGCAACGCGAGTTGCCGGGCCTATCTCGAGGCCATTTACAACTGTCTGCTCGACCATTTCGAGCAGGCCATCGTCCGGGGCATGCATGACGGGTCCATTGACGAGGTGTCCTCGCGCAAGACGTCCTTGATCCTGCTGTCCATGATCGACGGACTGGCCCGTTTCCGGACTTTTCGGCTTTACGATGCCGGCACGCTGCTTGACGATCTCCTGGTCATGTGCCGCAAAATGCTGCGGCCCGCGCATAAAAAAACCGAAGGTAGGAACCATGTTGCTTAGATTTTTCCCCTTTTTGAGTTGGTTCAAGGACTACAGCCTGACCGCCTTTCGGGTGGACGCCATCGCCGGGCTGACCGTGGCCCTGGTACTGATTCCCCAATCCATGGCCTACGCCCAGTTGGCCGGCCTACCGCCCTATTACGGGTTGTACGCCTCGTTTCTGCCGCCCATGATCGCGGCCCTGTTCGGGTCGAGCCGGCAGTTGGCCACCGGGCCGGTGGCGATCGTCTCGCTGATGACGGCCGCCTCCCTGAGCCCCCTGGCCACGACGGGCAGCGAGGGCTACATCGCCTACGCCATCCTGCTGGCCCTTCTGGTGGGGGTCTTCCAGTTGGCCCTCGGCCTGTTCAAGCTGGGCGTGGTGGTCAACTTCCTGTCCCACCCGGTGGTCAACGGTTTCACCAACGCGGGCGCCATCATCATCGCCTCGTCGCAGTTGTCCAAGATGTTCGGCGTGTACGTGGACACCGCGGAGCATCATTACGAGACGATCGCCCGGGTCGTCGAGGCCGCCTTTCATTACACCCACTGGCCGACCCTGTGGATGGGCGCCCTGGCCTTTGCCGTTATGTACGCCTTGAAGCGACTGGCCCCCAAGGTGCCCAACGTGCTGGTGGCCGTGGCCCTGACCACGCTGATTTCCTGGGGCTTCGGCTTTTCCCACAACGCCAAGGTGGATGTCTCGACGATCCAGTCTCCCAAGGCCCGGCAACTGGTGTCGGACTTCAACCAGAGCATGAAGGACATGGAGCCGCTGGCCGAGGCGCGCAAGGAGGCCACCCTGCGGATCGAAGCGGCCAAGGCCGAGCACGACCCCATCGCGATTCTGGACGCCGAGCACGAGGCCAACGTGCTCTCGGCCCGGATCGAGGCCCTCAAGCATAAGGCTCATGAGTACCGGGAGCAGATTCGTTACATGCTGTTCGGGGGGGTGAAGGCGCCGGACGGTTCGCTCGCGTTCTACGAAAAGGGCGCCCTGCCTCAGGGGGCCGAGGGTGACGGGCGGACCTGGCGGATTCGCGTGGGCAACAACGCCCTGGCCCCGGCGGCCCTGACCATGACCGGCGGCGGGGCCGTGATCGGAGAGATTCCGCGCGGCCTGCCTTCGCTGACCGTGCCCAGGCTGGACGTGCGGATCATACTGCATCTCCTGCCTTTCGCCGTCATCATCTCGCTCCTGGGTTTCATGGAGGCCATTTCCATTGCCAAGGCCATGGCCGCCAAGACCGGCCAGCGCCTGGACCCGAACCAGGAACTCATCGGCCAGGGTCTGGCCAACATCCTGGGGGCCATCGGCAAGAGTTATCCGGCCTCGGGTTCGTTTTCCCGGTCCGCGGTCAACCTCCAGGCCGGGGCGGTCAGCGGGCTGTCCAGCGTGTTCACCAGCCTGACCGTTGTCATCGTGCTGCTCTTTTTCACGCCGCTGCTCTTTTTCCTGCCCCAGTCCGTGCTGGCCGCGGTCATCATGCTGGCCGTCATCGGTCTGATCAACGTCACGGGTTTCGTCCACGCCTGGCGGACCCAGTGGTATGACGGCGCCATTTCGATCATCAGCTTTATCGCCACTCTGGTCTTCGCTCCGGATCTGGACCGGGGCATCATGATCGGCGTCGTGCTCTCCCTGTGCGTCTTTCTCTACAAGAGCATGCGGCCGACGGTGGCCTCGCTGTCCCGGCACGAGGACGAGGCCTTCCGGGACGCCCTGGCCTTCGGGCTCAAGGAGTGCGAGCACATCGACATGGTCCGTTTCGACGGCCCGTTGTTCTTCGCCAACGCCAGTTATCTGGAAGATCAGATCACCGAGCGGATGATGAAGAAGAAGGACCTCAAGCACATCATCATCGCGGCCAACGGCATCAGCGACATGGACGCCTCGGGCGAGGAGACCCTGTCGCTGCTCATCGACCGGGTCCGGAGCGCCGGAGTGGACATATCCTTCAGTTCGCTGACCGAACCGGTGATGGAGGTGTTCAAACGAACACATCTACTGGAAAAAATCGGTCCGGATCATATATACTCCACGCGGGAAAAGGCCCTTCGGTCGGTTCACGAAACGGCCCATCAACAGGCCGACGAACAGACCTGCCCGCTGACCACGGTTTGCCGTGTCGTCTGAGGCAGATGGGAAGAGGTGGAATAAAAATGTCCAGCATCACGTTGTTCAACGGTATCTTCTGCAAGGAAAACGCGGTTGCCCGGGAACTGCGGGCCGCCACGGAACTGCCGCTGATCAAGGACGGCGAAATCGTGGCCGACGCGGCCAGGCGGTCCCATATGGCAGAAAGCAAGATCGCCCGGGCCTTTTCGGCCAAGACCTCGGTCTTCAACCAGTTCACCCATGAAAAGGAACGGGCCGTGGCCTGGCTCAAGCTGGCCCTGGCCGACCGTCTTCTGGACGGGCCCATGCTGCTTTGGGGGTTTTCCGGGCAGCTCATCCCCAGGGAGATCAGCCATTTCCTTCGCGTCTGCCTGATCGCGGACATGAGGTTCCGCCTGGCCGCGGCCTCGGAGGAACGCCGGCTGTCCGAAAAGGAGGCCCTGAAGATCATCCACAAGGAGGACGAGGAATGCGCCCTGTGGATGAACTCGATCTTCCAGCAGCCCGATCCCTGGCAGGCCTCGCTGTACGACATGCTCATCCCCATGAACAAGACGACCGTGCCCGAGGCCGTGGGCCTGATCACCGCTCAGTTCGGCCAAGGGATCATCGAGCGCACATCCCAGTCGGAAAAGGCCTTGAAGGACTTCCGGCTGGCCGCCGAGGTCGAGCTGGCCCTGTCCCGCGAGGGACACCACGTGGGCGTCACCGCCCGGGGCGGCCGGGCCGTCCTGACCATCAACAAGCATGTCCTGATGCTCCAGCGCCTGGAAGATGAACTCAAGGAGATCGCCCGAAAAGTGGCCGGGGTGGAAGACGTGGAAACACGGGTCGGACCGGATTTCTACAAGGCCGACATCTACCGCAAGGTCGACTTCGCCACCCCGTCCCGGGTCCTGCTGGTGGACGACGAACGGGACTTCGTCCAGACCCTGTCCGAGCGCCTGCTGATGCGACAGATGGGCGCGGCCGTGGCCTACGACGGGGAATCGGCCCTGGACATGGTCCACGAGGACGAGCCGGACGTCATGATTCTCGACCTCAAGATGCCGGGCATCGACGGCATCGAGGTCCTGAGAAGGGTCAAGGAGAGCCACCGGAACATCGAGGTCATCATTCTGACCGGCCATGGTTCGGAGGCCGACCGGGAGGTCTGCATGGGCCTGGGCGCTTTTGCCTACCTGCAGAAGCCGGTGGACATCGAGATTCTCAGCGAGACCCTCAGGCGTGCCCACGACCGGATTCGCGAGAGACAGGAAGCGAAAAACTAGACCAGCCGCCCCGGACCGCGGCCTGCGCCCGGCTCCGGGGCCCGGAAATCAGGCTCCATGTCGCTATTTCCGAAAATCAAACCGGCCTTTTGGGACATCGGCTACCGGGAAGCCGGACCGTACCGCCACTCGCTGCGCTTCAGGCGAATGTGGTATCTGGTCGTCATCCTGACGGCCAGCGTATCCATCGGGCCGCTGATTGCCATGGCCTTCTTCGACTACAACGTGACCCGAACGGCCGCGGAATCGGAAATCATCCTGCGGACCGCCCGCCTGGTGTCGAACACCCGGCGGACGGTCACGTTTTTCCTGGTCGAGGGCCAGTTCGCCCTGGATTTCGTGGTCCGGGACAACACCTATGAACAGCTCAGCGACCGGTATCGGCTGGCCGCTATTTTGGGCAGCCTGAAAAAGACATTCGGAGGGTTCACCGACCTGGGCGTGATCGATTCCAAGGGACTCCAGTTGTCCTATGTCGGGCCCTACGTGCTCGAGGGCGTCTTTTACGACGATCAGGCCTGGTTTCACGAGGTGGTCAAGCGGGGCAAATACATCAGCGAGGTATTTCTCGGCTACCGGCACGTACCGCACATGATCGTCGCCGTCAAACAGCCGCTTCCGGACGGCTCGTTTTTCATCCTGCGGGCCACGGTGGACACGGAACGTTTCAACTACCTGCTCTCCCACCTGGAGGTGGACGGTTTCGGCGACGCCTACATCATCAACCGGCACGGCATCCTGCAGACGCCTTCCCGGAGCCACGGCAACATCCTGGAAAAAATGAGCCTGGAAGTCCCGCCCTACTCCCCCAAGACCCAGGTATACGAGACCCGGAGCCCCGACGGACTGCCGCTTCTGGTGGGGTACGCCTACATCGAGGAGACCAATTCGATCCTGATGATCGTCAAACAGAAGGACGCGCTGATGAAACCGTGGTACGACACCCGGAAGTTCATCATCGTCTTTCTGGTCGTCGGTATCACGATCATCCTCATCGTCATCCTGGGCGTGACCACCTTTCTGGTCAACAAGACCTTTCAGGCGGATGAAAAGCGGGTCATGGCCCTGCACCAGGTCGAGTACGAGGCCAAGCTGGCCTCGATCGGCCGTCTGGCCGCCGGCGTGGCCCACGAAATTAACAATCCCCTGGCCATCATCAACGAAAAGGCCGGCCTGATCAAAGACCTGTTCAACTACACCCAGAACTACCAGGCGGACGAGAAACTGATCGGCCTCTTGGACTCGATCCTGTCATCGGTCGAGCGCTGTTCCAGGATCACCCGCAGGCTGCTGGGATTCGCCCGCCACTTCGACCTCTCGGTCCAGCGGATCGACCTGGCCGAGATCATCGATGACGTATTGGGCTTTCTGAAAAAGGAAGCCGAATACCGGGGCATCCAGGTCCACATCCACATCGACGCCGACGTCCCGAACATCGAAAGCGACCGGGGCAAACTACAGCAGATACTTCTCAACCTGATCAACAATTCCTTTGCCGCCATGGATGACGGCGGGACCCTGGAGGTCAAGGCCCAGACCAGTCCGGGCTACCGGGCCACGATCAGGATTTCCGACAACGGCTGCGGCATCCCCGAAGCAAATCTGAACCGCATCTTCGAGCCGTTTTTTTCCACGAAAAAGGAGTCAGGTGGAACGGGCCTCGGCCTATCCATCACCTATGGTCTGGTTCAGGAGTTGGGAGGAGAAATCACGGTTCAGAGTGAGGCGGGCAAAGGAACGGCTTTCACGATCATCCTGCCCGTCCGCCTTGCGGTAAAGGAAAGGCCAATTCAATGAAGGTGTTGCTCGTGGATGACGAACGGGAACTGGTATCGGCGATGGCGGAACGCTTGACCATCAGGGGCATCGAGGCCGACTGGGTCAGTACGGGGTCCGAAGCCCTGGAACTGGCCGACCGCGAAACTTACGACGTGGCCGTGCTGGATGTTAAAATGCCGGTGATGAGCGGCCTGGAACTCATGAAGGAGATGGAGAGAAAGAATCCGGACCTGAAATTCATTTTCCTGACCGGTCATGGCTCGGAAAAGGATTTTCAGACCTACATGGCCGAAGAGGGGACCTCGTTTTACCTGGTCAAACCCATCAGGATCGAGGAACTCATCGCCAAGATTCACGCGGCTTTGGGGATGAAGGAGTAAACCATGGCATGCGAGTGGCCGATCGTCGGCCCCCAGGGGCTGCGATTCTGCGAAAAGATCACGGCATCGATCTCCCATGACTTCAAGAACATGCTGGCCATCATCAACGAAAGCGCGGGCCTGCTGGGAGACTTGATCGTCATGTCCGAGGGGGGCCGGCCCCTGGACCTGGGCCGGGTCAAGACCGTGGCCGATCGGATAACCAAACAGGTCTTACGGGCCGACAAACTGGTCAAGCACATGAACCAGTTCGCCCACAGCTATGGCGATCCGGTCAAGAGTCTGAACCTGAACGAACTGCTCGACATGATGTCCGCCCTCGCCCTCCGCCTGTCCTCCATGGCCGGAGTCACGCTGGTCCCGCCCCCCCCCGGTTCGCCGGCGGTGGCGGTCACGACCTGGCCCTTTTTCCTGGAGCACATGGTCTGGCGCTGCCTGGAACTGGCCATGGGCGCGGCCGGGGCGGGCAAGGAGGTCGGGCTGGAGGCGGAAACGACCGGGACCGGGGCCCGTATCCGCTTCACGCGGCTTGCCGGGCTGGCCGAGGCCTCCCTGGATGGGTTCCCCGGGATCGGTGGGCAGGCCCTGCTGGACGCGCTCGAAGCGGACGTCCGCGTGGACGCGGAGGCCGGGGAGATCGTGCTGAGCCTGCCCCAAAAAATTGAGGCCTGAGGCCCGCCTTGCCCGGACGATCCGTGATGCGGCGCGGCAGATGAGTCATGAACCGTTCGGGCTAGTAGATGTCGGGTGTCCGGACTTTAGTCTTAAAGCCAAGGAGAAGGACCATGGAAGAAAAAGTGTTGATCGTCGACGACGACCCGGATTTCCTGGAGGCCCTGGCCGACCGGATGCGGGCCAACGGCATGAACGTCACGACGAGCATGTCGGCCAAACAAGCCATTGAAATGACCGCCACGCAGGCCTTTGACGCCGTCGTCCTGGACCTGATCATGCCGGAAATGGACGGCCTGGAAACCCTCGAGGCGCTGAAAAAAACACGCCCCGACCTCCAGGTCATCCTGCTGACCGGTCATGCCACGGTGACCAAGGGCATCGAGGCCATGAAGCTCGGGGCCATGGACTTTATCGAAAAACCGGCGGACCTGAAGACCATCACCGAAAAAATCAAAAAGGCCCATGCCCGGCGGATGATCATCACCGAAAAGCGGACCCAGGAAAAAATCCAGAAAATCATTCAGGAAAAGGGTTGGTAGCCCCACGGGCCGGAGACCCGGCCCCTCCCTGATCGTGACGACCCCGATGCGGTCGGCCGGGGGCCGGGGATTACCCGGCCGCCGACCGCGTCCGCACCCGTCCGCAACCCGGATTCAGATAAGCATGTTGGGTTACCCTTTGCCATAACCCTGCATGACTACATGACCGACGTGGGCGCCCCGGCAACCCGATCCGCCGTGAGTGACGGCGCCTGCGCCAGGAGGCCTCGGGCGTCCACCTCAACGCCATCCTGCTCAAACACCCGTCCCGCGCCCGCCAGGGCTTTCTTCGGCCGTTTCAATCTTCAGCTTTCCGGCCACAATCACCGGGGCCTGATTTTATCCGTCAACTTCGTTACTTTCCCAATCTTTATGTTTTCTCTTGCCTCCCCCCTCCCCCAAAACCGCTCCAACACCGCTTCCAGCCCCTTTCGTCCACTGACTCTCACCGGCCGCCATTCTCGGGGGAGGAGCGCGCGGTACTGGGTCCAGGAAAAGCGTTCGTCGATGAGGAGG
>Ga0180009_10002604_pt1 | contig 21170 bp, 16 predicted proteins | sample OS_PC_MetaG_FD_123537 | JGI IMG/M metagenome (GOLD analysis project Ga0180009, IMG submission 123537) | Groundwater microbial communities from the Aspo Hard Rock Laboratory (HRL) deep subsurface site, Sweden - OS_PC_MetaG | ecosystem: Environmental > Aquatic > Deep subsurface > Groundwater...
CGATCCTCCTCGCGGAAGGACAGGGCCTCCAGCAGCTCGGGCGTCGGGTCGTCGGCGAGGTAGAGGGTGGTGATCCGGAAACCGGCGAAGCGGTCGAGCAACCAGGCGCCGGCCAGGCCGGTGGCCGCGTAGTCGGTGGAAGACTGGTCGAGCGCTCGAGCCAGCGTTCCCAGGAGCGCCTCACCGCTTCGAGCGGCTACGTGGCCGCGCAGGATTTGGTGCTTCGAGAACCGATAGTCCTCACTCCAGGCGTCGAGAAGGAGGTCGGGATCCCGAGGGGTGATAGCCCCGCTGTCGCTCCGGACGATCAACCCGTCGGCCTCGAGCTTGCTGACGATCCGGCTGGTGTACCCCTCACCCGTGTCCGTTGCCCGGGCGAGCTCCCGCTGGGTCACGGGCGCGTCGGGGTGCATGAGCAGCCAGCGCGCGATCCGCGAGCTCTTGGGCGCGAAGGCTGACGAAGGGCGCCCGCGCCTCTTATACCGGTCGGGCTTGCCCTCGACGACGATATGCAGTCCGGGGGCGTGGATCTGGGCGTTGCCGGACAGGTCCAACCAGGCGACGTCGGCCTCCTCACAACGCCGCCGAGCCACCTCGCTCATGAAGGGCACCACCAGCAACGCGATGGCGGAACGGCCGCTGTCTCGGCTGGTCCTCTGGATCTGCTCGATGGCCTTGGCTACCGGACCAGCCGCGCCGGACTCCTTCCAGGTGACGGCGAAGGTGAACGCTCCGGCCTCCACGATGGAGTCGGCCTGGCCAGCTTCGCGGGGCGGACCGGTGCGGACCTCGCCCAGCTCGACGTGCACGAGCTCGGCCAGACGCTCAGCCACCATCTGCATTGCCGACTGTTCGGAGGGCACCTTCATGCTTTACTAAATAAGCCAGCTTTACACATGTGTCAAGTCTTTGAATTTAGTCAATCAGGTATATCGTTCCTCGCTACTCGATCTTGGTGGCCTGGCCCGGGGCGTTGCCAATCGGCGCACAGGTTGTGCCCCAATTTCGGGCGGCAGGCGCTCCGGTCACGAGTTGCCACTTTTTTGCCTAAAAGCTTTTCAACGGGCTTGTAAGGCTTTGAAACCTTTTATACGAGATGAACACGAGGATTCGGGGCAGGTGCGGGGAAGGGCGCGTAATAATTGCGGTTTCTAAATCATCGGGTTAGGTTCAATTCCCGGTGGGGTCAAGTAGTTAGTTAAGGAAAACGCCCGGTTACGACCGGGCGTTTTCTGTTTGTGCCCAAAAGTTGCCCAAATGTTTGAGATTTAGCTTTTTCGGTCTAATGATTTCGGGGGGTTGGTGCACCAGGTGGGCGAATCCCGGGGTCATTTCCCGGTGGGCTCTCCTGGGTTGGCGGCAATGGTGTCGGCTTGGCTTTTCGCCGATAAACTATGACAATACAGCTGGTTAGACGTTAGGTCGTTTCCTTCCAACGCGCCTGCCTCTTCAGAATTCGTAACACGACTTCCGGGTTCGTGATGGCTTCGATGCTTTGCCGAGGGCGTGTTGTCGTTGGCTCGATCAATCGCCGAGCCGAAGCTCCATTCCGCTCCCCGGAATTGCACAGGTGGTGTTTCGACTCCTGGTGAGCGCGGGCGACCGGCGGGTGCATGCGTCATAATCGTGTCCACCGAGCCAGTACCTCCTGAACCCTGGGTCGCACCTCAGACCGGGCTTGGTGTCGGTCCATTCCTCGGGAGAGCTGCTCATCGTAGTCTGTTTCTTCGTGCCGGATGTGCGCGATAACGGCCAACCGTATGGCCTCCTCGTCCAATGCCTTCGCCGCCGCGGTGCGCCCCACCCGGCCGCTGTGTTTCAGACAGGCGTGCTCAGCGATGAGCTTCTCCATGCCCTGCGGGCACCCGGGAAACAGCCTCTGTAGCTGCTGGGCGAATCGATCGACATACTCGCGATCCAGGCCTGCTCGGCGGGTGGCGGCTCGCTCCCGCTGTCTAGCTCGTGCGTCTTTGTCCGAGAGGCACTCCGCTTCCCGGTTGGTGATGAACACCTTCAGCTCGTCCTTTATTGCCATGTGCTGCAACCTCCCTGTGATCGTGGCTGCGACTGTCCGTGGCGATTGTCCCGCGCTATTTCGGAACCCATCCCATATTTTCTCAGCCACATATTATAGTCGGCCAGCGAAGCAAGCTCACGCGATCTCGATAGCCTAGCCAGGAGCTACGAATGACCAGGAAGACTTCCGGGAAAACGGTGCCGTTACCTCCTCTGTCAGAGCACCCGCTCGCAAGCACGGAGACCTATGAGACGTTGACCGCTGCCGCGCGCCGACGCACGGGGGCCATCCCGCATGAGCTCTTTGTGCGGCAGGCGCTGGGCGCGGCACCCGGCGGCGACTGGCCAGTGCAGCGCGACGGCCTCGAGGCGTTGGTCCGGCGTCGTGGATTCTGTAGGCGCGACGGTTTGAGGGTCCACGGCAGACCGCCCAAAGGACAGGTCCTCGGTGTGTACGCGACGCGTCGCCCCGGAGTGCGCGGCCGGGCCAACAGCGTGACCAGGCGGCCCTATCGCACGCTGCTGCTAGGCGTCGATCCATTGGTGACCAGCTGTGACTGCCCCGACTTCCAGCGGAACGCGCTCGGGCTGTGCAAGCACGGAATGGCCGTGCTGGAGCATCTCGCGGAGCACCCGCGGCTTTGGAAGAAGGCGCTGCGTGAGCAGGCCACGCCGGAGAGTCGCATGGGCCCCCGGTTGCGCTAGGATCCAGTGCGCCCGCTCACGGGCTCGGGAGACTGGCTGGAGCGTGTCGTCTGGCTGCCCGCAGACACGGGTCGCGAAAAGCGCAAGGTGGCCAAGGCTGTCCAGGTTGTCCAGCGGCTCTTCCGAGCCGAGGGCTCCGACGACATGGAGGTCTGGTCCCTGGCAAATGGGCACGGAGACAATCCCAAGAAACGCCTGGCGCTGGTGGAGGCGCTGCAGGCCTTTTTGCGATACGAGGATCGGAGTGTGGCGCGCACGGGTCGCCTCCCTTCGGATACCGTGCTGGCGCCGATGCTCGCCGCCGAGGCCGAGCGCCTGGCCCAGCGGATCGGCCTGGCCCGGTTGCGGCGGCGGGTGGACCGCGCCGTGGCCACGCTTCATCATCCGATCTACCCCTACCAGCGGGAGGGCCTGGATTGCTTCATGCGCACGGGGACCCTGCTACTGGCCGACGACATGGGTCTCGGCAAGACCGTACAGGCCATTGCCGCCGCCACCACCTTGTGGCGTCTAGGCCAGGTGAAGCGAGGCCTGCTGTTGGTTCCCGCGGCGCTCAAGACCCAGTGGCTGCGGGAGTGGGAGGAGTTCAGCGACGCCCCGGCGCAGGTTGTGGACGGTCCTCCAGAGGCGCGCGCGCGGCTGTACCGAGGCACCAGGGAAGGGTTTCTCATCGCCAACTACGAGCTGGTGCTGCGAGACCTGGCCGGCATGCGTGGCTTTGCGCCGGAGTTGATGGTGCTCGACGAGGCGCAGCGGATCAAGAACTGGGCCACCAAGACCGCCGGCCTCGTCAAACAGCTCCGGCCTCCCTACCGCCTGGTGCTCACCGGCACGCCCATGGAGAACCGGCTCGAAGAGCTGGCGTCCATCATGGACTGGGTGGATGGCCGCGCCTTAGAGCCCAAGTGGCGACTCGTGCCCTGGCACACCACCGCCGCGGACGGGCGCAAGGCCATCATTGGGGCGCGTAACCTGGACACCTTGCGGGAGCGGTTGTCACCGGTTCTGCTCCGTCGTGTCCGACAGGAGGTGCTCTCCCAGCTCCCGGAGCGCACCGACACGCGCGTGCCCGTGACGTTTACTGAAGCCCAGTTCGACGAGCACCAGGCCCTGGCTCAGCCCATTTTGCGCCTGATGCGACGCGCCGAGAAGCGACCGCTCACCCAGGCGGAGTTTTTGCGCCTGATGTCGCTTCTCACCCAGCAGCGCATTATCTGCAATGGGCTCGCGCAGCTTCAGTTTGCGGAGATCTGGCCGACCTATTCCCAGGTACGTCGCCCCACGCCGGCGCAACTGCGTCGGCTGGACAGTCCCAAGCTCCTCGAGTTTCGCGAGATGATGTCCCTGATCGTCGGGGAGCAGCGGCGAAAGGTGGTGGTCTTCAGCCAGTGGCGACGCATGCTGCAGCTCGCCCAGTGGGCGGTGCAGGACGTGCTGGCCGATTGCGGGGTCCGGGGTGCGTTCTTCAGCGGCGGCGAGAGCCAGAAACGACGCACTCAGAACATCGTGGACTTTCACGACGACCCGGACATGGGCGTGCTTTTCTGCAGCGACGCCGGCGGCGTGGGCTTGAACCTGCAGCGCGCGGCGAGCTGTCTGATCAACCTGGATCTCCCTTGGAATCCGGCCGTGCTGGAGCAGCGTATCGGGCGCATCCACCGCCTGGGGCAGACGCAGCCGATTCAGGTCTATCACCTGATCTCCGAGGCCGGTATCGAGGCGCGCATGGAGTCCACCATCGGGGTCAAGAAGGCGCTCTTCGACGGCCTGTTCGATGGCTCGAGCGACGTGGTGGAGTTCGACCACTCGGCGTCGTTTCTGGATCAGCTGGAACAGGTTCTCGATACAGAGGAGGATCATGCGGGCGATGGAGAGGCCGCTGCCGACGACGATCCGGATCTGGACGATTTCGAAGAAGCGCTTGGTGGTGGTGATACCGACGAGTGGGAAACGCCAATCGGTGAACTGGCCCAGGCTGCTCCCGGGCGTGCCGCGGAGAGCAGTGGCAGCGATCCCAGCTCCGACGGCTTGGGGAAGGCTGATACCGACCTTGAAGCCTCTGCAGACGCCGGCACGGGGTTTCGCGCGGGCGTTTCCACCGACCCGGTGACTGGCCCCCAGATCGAGCGGCTCTTCGAGCGGTTGGAGATCCAGCGTAAGCCCGACGGAGGGGTAACCATTGACGCTCCGCCCGAAGCCGCTCAGACCCTCGCCGCGCTCTTCACCGGCATGGCCCGGCTCATCGCCGAGGCGGCCCCACCCACTACCGAGGACAACTGATCAGGATCCGTCGGCGACGGGGGCGACGGGGTCGCAGCTCCCGATATGCCCGCCCCTGCAGAGCTACTTCTTCCGGCGCTTTGCGTTGCGCGTGGCCCGGCGGGACTTCTTCTGCTTGGCGAGTGCTCGCTTGCGCTCCTTGCGGGCAGCGAAAATGCCGGCGGGGCGAGGGCCCTGTGTGCGCCTGTTCGAATCTGTGCGATCGTCACCATCCTCTGCCGGCAGCCCGAGCTGACGACGCATCTCCGCCAAGGGTGGCTCGATGACCATGCCCCCCGGACCCCGCGAGGGTGGATAGGTACGAAGGAGCTGCTGCACTTGTCGTCGCCCATCCGGAGTGCCGACCGCCTCGCGCGGGGTGCGTCCCCCGAGCATGGGGATCTTCTCGTCGACCCAGCGCAGCATCATCTGGCGGATGTGGTCCCGCAGCGAGCCGAGGTCGGCGGCCGAGAGGTTGGGTTCCGCGGGCGGGGCCGCGGAGCCGCGGTCGCCTTGGGGGGTGGCCGCCATGACCTGCTCCATGGAGCCGGCCTCCTGGCGCTTGAGGTCCTTGAGCTTGGCATCGGGCAGAGCGCGCTCGACCCACGCCCGGGCGCGCTGCCAGCGCGGCGCGGAGTTCGTGGAGAACAGCAGGCGATCGCCTTGAAGCCGAAAGCGTCCCAGCACCACGGGGCTGATGGTTTTGCCGGGGCGCGGCTCGAGCCAAACCCAGTGCCCCGACTCCGGATCGTGATCGAAGTCCGGGTGGCCACGAAGCGCCGCGGCGGCGGCCTCGGGAGAAGAAACACGGAAGGATCCGTCGTGCAGGACCAGCTCCTCCCCGTCGGTGTTTTGCAGCAGCGGCATCTTCGGCTGGTCGTAAACGAAGTCCCAGAGCCGACCAAACAGGTGGGCGCCTCGCCGAAGGGCCGCCGGGGTGGTCTTGAGCCCCCAATCGCGAAGCTGGTCCAACGCCCGACTCACCAGCATCGGCGGGATCACCAGCCCGGCTCCCGATACGAAATGGAAGTCCCCCACGGCGAACACCCGGGCGGGAAACACCAGGTCCTTCTTCGCCGAGCTTGCGAGCGCGCGGTCTGTCACCGGGCGCTGGCCTCCCCGGAGCACGTCCTCGACAACGAGATGCTGCTCTCCGGAAATGGAGACGACGCGCTGCAGGCTCATCGGTGCGGCGCTCAGGGACTCCAGCCAGACACGCTCAGCGCGGGGAAGCGGCGTCTCCACCTCACCGCTCAACATGCGCTCGGCGAGGGTCGGCTCGCGGTTGTTCTTGCGATAGTCGAGCCAGAGCCACTCCTGGAAGGCCATGAGGGCGGGAAGCTCGGGGGACTCCTCCAGCAGCCAGAACACGCGATCCCGAGCGTCGGCGCCGCCGAAGTAGCGGGCCGTGAGGCGCTTAGTGCCCGCGTCATAGAGGTCGGCCGCGCGCATGGCTCGTCGAATGAGGCGATTCTCGACGGCCTTCCAGGCCGATGCGTCGTCGGCGGGTGGGAGCTCGTCGATCCGCCGCCCTTCCATTGGAGCGAGCTCAGCAGGATCGCCGGACCACGAGTCTTCCAAGAGCTCGTCGTGGTCTCCGTCATATCCAGGTGCCGCCGGAGGAGCCACACTGGGTCCCGTGCGGGCCAGGTGGTCTCGCAAGCCGTCCACGAGCGCCTCAAGGGCTGGAGACAGCCACGTGACGTACCGGCAGCTCCTGCACCGCCTTCAACGGCTTCCCTGCCATGACGATGTGAGACGCGAAGGTGCCCTCTGTGCCAACGTGGATGAGACAGCCAAATTTGCGTAGCCCCGCCGCCTCACGCGCTCGTTTCAGGCCACCCCACGCCTCCGACCTGGTGAGCATACTTCCGTCATCCTTGCAACCGCGGATGCTCAACCTCGGCGGGTTCGCTTCGAGCTTGCGCTGGTTGGCCCTGGAAAGCAGATGACGGATTCGAATCATGGTGACCATGCTATCGGTATCTCTGCCTCAGATCAGTAAATGTAATGTGATTACAGGCCAGACGAAGGAGGTAGCCACCACAGCCCGGTTCAGCGTCTCCACCGCCCTCCGCCGCACCTCGGGCGACAGGTGCGCGTAGCGCAGGGTCATCTCGATGGTCGCCAGTGAGGTTACGGTACCTGACGGGCGATCCGGGGACGGGCGTTCCGGAATCAGAGGTCCTTCGGACGTTTTCGCTTGTGGACCTCCCGCGTGGTGGACTGGACGGGTTTGCCGGGCACGATCCGCACCACGGTTCGCAGCAGCCCCCAGTTTTTGTGGTGGAAGAACTCCAGCCGAAAGGAGCCCTTGCCGGCGGAGACCAGGCGGGCGCCGTGAAACTGCTTCATCACCGCGGGGACCTTCTCGGTCTTCTCGAGCCACGATGGGCCGGTCAATGGACGCGTCTTGTATATCCACTCGAGTAGTACGAGCCACTGATCCCACGTGATGGGCGCGAGCAGCTTTGCCTTTGCGAGCCCTGCAACCAACCACGTGAGATCGCCGTCGGGGCCGGCCGCCGAGTAGCCCGACCGGTGCGGGCCTGAATCGCCAGGTCCCTTGTGCATGAGCCACTCGCCTCTCAGGACCCGTAACTCCTCGCCCAGGATCACAAACCGTTTTCCGCGGCCGGTCCGCACCAGCCACAGCCCCCGGATCTTCAGCCGTTGCGGGTGCATGACGAGGTCCTGTTTCCTCTGGGTGCTGCCCGCGGCCCGCAGGTGCCGCAGCACGCGCTCGGCCACATGGGAGGGCGGTGTACCAGTGTGATAGACATCGGATTCCTTGTGGCTCACGGTGTTGTCTGGGCGGACAACGACCTGATCGAGCACGACCCGGGAGGAGTGATGTCCAAAAACATGGTGGATCCTGACGGTAGCGCCCCCACTCTTGCCGTAGGTTACGCTTGGCTTGAGGATTTGCGCCTCAAGCTTTGACGGCAGATAGGGGAAGTCTTCCCGCAGTCGGCTCCCCCACTGATCACCGGGTTTCGGTGGGCGGTAGAGTCTCAGGTTGAGCAACGTCGTGACGAGCTTCACCCACGCGGCTTTCCCGAGCCTCCTGGGCTGGCTCCCTAGCCCGAAACGTTTCACCAACCACCGCAGCGGCTGCAACCCCTTCCAGCCCGAGCCGCAGCGCACCGCGGCGCCGATCACCGCGCAGGCTCCGGGCGTGGCTGGCGTCGACGTGAGCGCGTACCACTGCACTAGGGCCACGCCGCTCAACCCGCGGATCCGGTGAGTCTGCATCATACCGATGTCCGACGACCTGATGGGAGTGAGCGTGATGCGCGTGTCCACCTGTTCGCCGTACTTCGAGCGCCTCAGCGCCTCCTGCTCTTTGCGGTTGCGTTCCACCAGGTAGGACTTCACTTTGCGATGGAGCTTGCTCGTATCCACCGCGGGCGCGGCTGGCTTGTTCGACTGCTTCTTCCGGGACTTGCCGCAGCCCCACACGAGCGTCGTCGCCACAACACAAACCGTTAGGACCCGCATCTCGTCTCCTATCCGCTTGCGCAACCTTCGGCCACCCGGGCTCGTCGCGCACTCGACGACGAGCTGGCCGTGGTTCATCGGGAGAACGACAGTATCAGACCCGGCTCCCATGATGCCAGCTGAAGCGCCTATCGTGCTTGTTTCCGGCAATCGGTCCACCCTTCGATGTGCGCGCAGCATCAGCGGTCATCCCAACAGCGGCTCAAATACAGGGCTGCTGAGGCCTCGAAGGATCCGAGACGGTCGCCGAGCTCGAGGCGGGCGGCGTTGGTGAGCAAGTACAGGAGATCGGCGCCGTGGTAGAACCACTCCTCGGTGCGCCAGATCTCAGCGCCATCGGACAGTCGTACGAAGTAGGGATAGGGCTCATTGTCTCCCAGCTCGAGCAGCAGGTGGACGCTGTCGGCGCCGCTTTGCTCGCGCAGGGCCTTCCGGAAGGACTCCAGTAGACCCTCGCGCCACTGCTCGTCCTTCTCCCGGTCGGCCGCGGCCCGAGCGCGGAAGCGAGCGATGGCCGCCCTCGCGGATCGACGCACCTCGTTGCTAGGGGCCTCCCGCACGAGGTCTGGTAGCTTCTCCTCGTGCAGGTGCTTCTCAGTGTCGTTGAAGGTGTCGTACACACCGCTGCACTGCATCAGCGAGGCGCCGAATACAGTGTGGCAAATGTGCCATAGTTCGTCCTCCACCGAGTAGGTGCCGCCCGAGAAGTCGGAGCGCACCTCACCGTCGCTACCGAGCAGGTAGTAGCGGTGATAAGTGGTGAGCGGATGCCCTCCCGGGTCGTAGATGGCGTCGCCGCCGATGATCGCGTCGGTTTCATCGGCGTCCTCCACCAACAGGTCTCCGTCTGGGGTACGCCACATCCGTCGGGGGAGGGCTGGCGCTGTTGACGAAGCCGGCGTCGCGCGCTGATCAACGCCCCCATGCGCCGATTCGCCCGGCGGTGAGCCTTCGTCGCGGGCCTCCATTCGCGCTTCGTCCGCAGCGGCCATTCGCTCGGCGAGGGGGGGCTGTCTTGCGCTGGTGCGCTCGATGGGCGGTGAGGAGCCTGCGCGCGGGCTCGTCTCCGGCGCAGCGGTGACTGCGAGCCAGTCGCTGGAGGCGCGATGGAATCCGGCGAGGTGGACCGGGCCGTCCATCGTGCCGCACTGGCCGAAGAAGCTCCCGCCGTATTGATGCCAGGCGGCGGACTCGAGGAGCCCGAGGGCGTTTCGGGCCGACACCCTGGCCGTCTCGGTCTCGGTGAGCAAGCAACGGTACCATTGCCCCGAGCCGGTCTCGGATGCATCCTCCAACAGGTAGGTGAGCCAGACCCTGCCGCAGGCACGGCAGCGATCCATGGAGACCTCGGCGTGACGCCCCCCCCCGGGATCGTTGCCGAGGTCCGTGGTCTCGTAGTCTTCGTAGCTGGGCCAGTCTTCGAGCAGGATGCAGTGGCACTCGCGGCCCCCATCCCGGCTCGTGGCGTTCCCCGTGCTCTCGGCCGCTACGCCGGGCGAAGACGGAATCACCCGCCGCCATTGCGCGGGGGGGAGCTCGGGGGCTCCGGGCAGGGCAGGGGTGATGGTGCGGAGCACCTCGACGGCTTCCGAATGATGCTTGATCTCAAGTTGAGCGGGAGCGAATCGATAGGGCTCCGGGATCTCGGTGGCGTCGCCCACAGGATCCAGCGTCGCTGGAGGGACATTCAGCTCCCATGGCTCGATCCCCCCCAACATCCGAGCGGCCATGTTGATACCGTCCCCAATGAGGTTCTCGGCGCTGTTGATGTCCCGGATGGAGAAGGCCAGGCCGCGGTTCATGCCAAAACGGAGACGAAGCTGTCGTCCCGTCTCCTCATTGGTCTGCTCGATCCGATGGCGCAGGCGGCCAGCGAGGGTCAGCATCGACCCCAGATCCGCTGGATTCGCGCTCACGAAGCAACCGTCGCCGGTGGGAGAGAATACCAGGCTTTCCCGCCAGGGGAGTCGCGAGACAGCGTGGCGCAGGTGCTGGTGCAGGCGCAGCAACTCTGCGACCTGCGCATAGGTATTGAGCGTCGAGAACGCGACGATGTCGATTCCGAGGAACAGTCGTTCGCGGATCCGGGTGCCCAGGGCGCTGTGTGTGAAACACGAGAAGGGGCCACGTGATCCGCCCAAGTACCGGAGCAGATCGAGATCCAGAGTTCGCCCGGGCCCCAACTCTTTCGCCGCGGCTTCGGGCGTTGTGAACCCCCAAAAGCGATCCGTGGCGCTGAGCAGCGCGATGGGAGTCGGCCGGCGTAGAGCGACGTTGAACAGCTCGAACACGTAGCGCGTGGTGCCCACATCAGAGACGCCTTGACCTAGCGGACGGATTTCCCCAATCGCGTCCGGCGGACACATCAGGCGGCGGAAAGCGCTCACCTCCATGGGCCAGCCGGGGAGCGGCGTCACCGCGGCGAGCAGGCCGCGCCCGGGCAGACTTCCGGGCGTCCGGAGGCGCGAGCGCTCAAATAGCGCCACTTGGCCCTCGGCTGAGACAACGTAGGCCACCATGAAGATCAGGTGCCCCTCCTTGTCGGTGCGAGTCTTGAACTCGCGTCGGTCGGCCAACTCGTAGAGCTGCTCGAAGTCGAGGCGCATTCGGCGCGCCAGGGCCTGCTCCACTCGTTGACCTTCGACGCTGTCACGGACGAGGGTCAGCTTGCGATCTCCAGCTTCTCGCAGTACCGCCAGCTGGGTGAGCAACCGGTGTACGCGCAGCTCCTCCGCCGAGTCACCCAGCAGCGGCAGGATCTGTGCCCGCGTTTCCGCGAGGTACTTCTTTCGGCGGTCCTCGGGGATCGTCAGCAGGTTGTGGAAACGGTCGATGCCCTTGATGGTTCGCACCGGGCCGGGGGCTGCGTGCAGCCGCTCGAAGTAGGGGTCGCCGGGTGCCCCCGACTTGGTCAACAGCGCGACATGCTCGGCGACCCTCGAGCCGACCTCCTTCGCGAGATCCTCCTGCGTGTAGCCACTGTCCTCCAAGACGTCGTGCAGGATCGCGGTGGCCAGACCTTCTGGGTCACGGAGCCCCAGCTGTATGGCAATCGCAGCCACCGACAGCGGGTGGAACAGGTAGGGGACGTCGGTGCCGTCCCTGAGTTGCCCGGCGTGTGCGCGCGCGGCGATTTGCACGGCGCGCGCGAGCAGGGGGTCTCGCATGGCCAGGCGGCGCGACAAATCTGCGAGGTCGCTGGGCTCGGGGAGCGTAGGCCAGAAGTTGCGGTTGGGCGAGTGCGTCATCGGGTGGCTCCTGACCGGAGTTGATAGGCTTCAGGAGTTGATAATCGGTTCTGCCTCCCGTGACTGCAAGAGCAATCTTCCCCGAGCGCGACGGCGTGAGCGGGTCACAAAAACCGAGGCAATGAGCATGGCGCCGGCGCCGAGCGATGCTCGCCGACACCGTTTGAATTGTGATAGGTATCCGGTGCTATCCAAGCCGAGTGATCAGCTGCCCGATGAAGCCCACGACGTCAGCCTGGATCACGTCATCGGGGGCTCCCGAGAGGAACTCGGCCACCCGTGATCAGCGGCGGGGGCCGACTCCGTAGTGTGCGCGGAAGTCCTCCCGCAGATAGTCGAGCGCTTGCTGGGCCGGGGGATCACCGAGCAACGGCTCCAGGCGCGAGGCGACGTCGCCGATAGCAGTTGCGAAGCACCATCGGGCGGGGTACGATCACGAACGCGAGGACGCCCAGGATCATGACCATCGAAGAGATCGAATCCGCCATTTTCAGCCTGGACATTCAGTCTCGCGCCAAGCTTGCCCGGAAGCTGCTGCTGAGCTTGGAAGATCTATCCGTCGAAGAGAATTTCGAGCTCTGGGTGCAGGAGTCCGAGAGGCGTCTGCAGGAGTTGCGCACCGATCCTGGATCTGCGGTGGATGCCGATGAGGCCATCGCCGATGTTCGGGCATCTCTCGAGCGTGCATGAAGGTCTGGTTTCATCGTCTCGCGAAGGCCGAGATGAGGGAGTCCGCCCAGTACTACGAAGGCGAATGTGCCGGGTTGGGCGATGACTTTCTTGATGCCGTGCAGCGGAGCGTCGGGTTCCTCAGAGAGCACCCCGAGGGCGCGCCTGTGGTGTCGGGTGAGTTGCGACGCAAGCTGTCGATCGGTTCCCGTTCGGGCTCATCTATGTGGTAGAGGGAGGCGACCTTTTCATTCTCGCCGTAGCCAATCTGCGGCGGCGCCCGTTTTACTGGAAGGGCCGCACGCGCTGAGACGGTTGGCTTGTCGAACGGGACTCCCAGGACTATTCGACAGGGTCCGTTGCGGCCACATCAACGGCCTGGTTTCTCGCTGCGAGCCGTTGCCCCGCCAAGCGGCACGCCCGCTGGAGCCCCCCGTAGGTCTCCGACCGTGTGAACATCCGGCCGTCGTCCTGGCAGAAGACGAGCTCACCCCGCAGGTGCCGGTGCGCCTTCAGCGCCGTCGTCACCGTGTCGCACAGCGGCAGCTCCCGCAGCCGCCTGAGCGGACCCGACAGTGTACGGAGCGAAGCGCCGTGCTATGGTCGGTTTCATCGCGGCGGCGTCGCCGGCGTAGAGAGAGGAGACCTCGTGAAGCTCCCGGGTGACCTTGTGACCACAGCCATGGGTGTGATGCCGCACACCGACGTCGACCGGGCGCTCGAGCAGGCGCTGTCTCTGGACATCCCCTATTGGCCGCAGCTTCCGCGCCTCTCGTACTATGAAGACATGTACGTGCAGGCCTCGGAGCACTTTCCGGGCATCGTGCTCGACCTTAAGGCGCGGACCCTGGGGTTCGACTCGACGCGCTTCATCGAGGAGGTCGAGGCGGTGCTGGAGCGGTTCGACGACGAGCCGTTCTTCGACGTGAGCCCGGAGTACTCGGCGGTCTACCCGCGCTTTCTGGAGCTGGACCTCGCCCAGCGACCCGCGATCCGCGGGCAGATGGAAGGGCCGGTGAGCTTCGGGTTCAACGTGTGTGATGAAAACGACCGGCCGATCATCTTCGACGACACGGTCCGCCCGTTTCTGATGGAGTTCATGGCCCGCCGGGTGAACGCCCAGCTGCACCGGCTGCAGCGCCTGAACCCGAACGCGTTCATGTTCGTGGACGAGCCGGGCATGCAGTTCATCTTCAGCGCGCTGTCCGGCTATGGCGACATCGCCGCGAAAGACGATCTGGCGACCTTCTTTTCACAGATCGAGCGCCCCCGGGGCATCCACCTGTGTGGTAATCCGGACTGGGACTTCATGCTCGGCTTGGATCTCGACGTGCTGTCACTGGACGTGTACTCCAACGGCGAGCGCTTCGTGGGCTCGGCCCCGGCCATCCGGCGGTTCATCGATGGGGGCGGCGTGCTCGTCTGGGGCATTGTGCCCACCAACGTCGAGCCCTTTGGGCAGGAGAGCGTGGACTCGCTGGAGGCGCGGATGGTGGAGCTATTCGGCGTGTTGGCTTCTCGGGGCATCGACCCCGAGCAGCTCCGCGCTCAGTCGCAGCTATCCCCGGCAACGTGTTGTCTGGTCAATCCGGATGGTGAGGTGACCGTGGAGCGGGCTTTCGCGGTGACGCGGGAGCTGGCGGCGAGACTGCGGGCGAGGCTCTGACCTGGCGGCAACGAGCACCGGCGGCGGGGATCACACCCGGAGCGTCAGCCTCGCTACATCCAGGGTACACCCTCAGCTTCCACCCATCATCGCGGAGACGTCACTTTCGACCTCGCCGATGAGCTTGATGTCGAAGTTGTCGACCAGCACCTGGGCCACGCCGGGAGTGAGGAACCCGGGGAGCGTCGGTCCCAGGCGGATCCCCTTGACCCCCAGGTGCAGCAGGGCCAGCAGCACCGCGACGGCCTTCTGCTCGTACCAGGCGATGTCGAAGGAGATAGGAAGCTCGTTGATGTCGTCGAGGCCGAAGACCTCCTTGAGCTTGAGCGCCACCACGGCCAGGGAGTACGAGTCGTTGCACTGGCCGGCATCGAGGACCCGCGGGATCCCGCCGATGTCGCCCAGGTCCAGCTTGTTGTATCGATACTTGGCACAGCCCGCGGTCAGGATGACGGTGTCGCTCGGCAGGCTCTCGGCCACGTCGGTGAAGTAGGAGCGCGTCTTATGGCGGCCATCGCAGCCCGCCATGACCACGAAGCGCTTGATCGCGCCGCTCTTGACCGCCTCCACCACCTTGTCCGCCAGGGCCAGGATCTGGCCGTGGGCAAAGCCCCCGGTGATCTGTCCCGTTTCCAGCTCAGTGGGGGGCGCACAGCCGCGGGCCCGCTCGATGAGGGCCGAGAAGTCCTTGGCGGCGCCATTGTCCCGATCCGGAATGTGGGGTACGCCCGGGTAAGCGACGCGTCCGGTGGTGAAGATCCGGTCCTGGTAGGCGTCCTTCACCAGCACGAGGCAGTTCGAGGTGAGCAGGATCGGGCCGTTGAACGACGCAAACTCCTTCTGCTGGTGCCACCACGAGCCGCCGTAGTTTCCGACGAGGTGGGCGTGCTTCTTGAAGGCGGGGTAGTAGTGCGCCGGTAGCATCTCGCCGTGGGTGTAGATGTCGACCCCCGCGTCCTTGCTCTGCTCGAGCAGCTCTTCCAGGTCCTTTAGATCGTGACCCGAGATCAGGATCCCCGGGCGTCCGCGCACGCCGATGTCGACCAAAGTAACCTCGGGCTGCCCGTAGGCTTCGTTGTTGGCTTTGTCCAGCAAGGCCATGGTGGTGACCGCCACCTCGCCGGTCTTGAGCACCATGCTCACCAGCTTGTCTTGGGGCAGATCCTTCGTGGTGGAGGCCAGGGCCTCGTGGAGGTGCTCATAGATGGCGGGGTCCTCGTGGCCCAGCACGGCCGCGTGATCGGCGTAGGCTGCGACGCCTTTCAGACCGAAGATCAGCAGTCCGCGCAAAGAGCGCACATCCTCGTTCTGGGTGGCCAGAAAACCCACCGTGGTGGCCTTGGTCGGGAACGTGTCGGGCGTGCCCGTCCAGGTGGCGGCGTCGTGATCCGGCCCCGGCCCTTCGGTCAGCGCCTTGGCCTGGTCGCGCACCGTCAGCGCCTGCTCAACGATCTGTGAGACATGCTCGGCGTCGAAGTCCACGTTGGTGATCGTCGTGAACAGCGCTTCGGTGACGAACCGACCAATGGCGTTGGGCACCTCGACTCCTGCGTCTCGTGCGGCCTGCGCGTGAAGCGCGATCCCCTTGAGCGTGTGGATCAGGAGATCCTGGAGGTTGGCGGTGGGCTCGTCCTTTCCGCAAGCCCCTCGGATCGTGCAACCGCTGTTCTTTGCGGTTTCCTGACACTGAAAACAGAACATGGACATACTAGCCTCTCATTCTCCGGCCGGTCCCGGGGCGTTTTGATTGTCATTCATCGTTCCCGCGGCGGGATCTCAGAAGGCCACATCGGTCTGGAGGTAGAACCAGTGCTCCGAGTGGCTCTGACCGCCCTTCAAGGAAGCCAGCGCCGCCCCGGGTACGAGCGCGCTGTAGCCGGCCTGGACCGACACCCAGCGGCGCAGCCGGTACCGCACGGTGAAATCGATCTCGTGGCCCAGGGACTGATCGCCCGCGGCGTTTCGTTCCATCAGACGAAAGTAGTGGTAGTCCGCCGCTACCCAGAGCCCCGCCACGGGAGCCAGGTATAAACGGCCGCCGAAGTCCTGGAGCCCGCCGCCGCCGGTGTGATTGGGGAGGTTCAGGAAGAAGTCCATCAGCCCGTAGAACTTGTGGTTCGTGGCGAACAGCGTGTCGAAGGAGCGGATGGTGCGGTCGTCGGGGTCGCCGTCACCCGAGACGAGCTCCGCCCACAGCAACACGCCGGGTTTCGTGACTAAAGGCGCTCGATAGCCTACCCGCCCCGCGAAGAGGTACGCGGAGTAGTTGAGGGCGTTCAGGTCATCGTGGCCGAGCTGATAGTAGAATGCCAGATCGTAGCTCAGCCCCTTCCAGCCGCCGTGTACCCTCGTACCCAGGGTCTCGCGGTGGCGGTCGGTGCCCTCGTTCCAGTCGATCTCTGTCAGGAGGATGAGCGAAGGCTGCACGAGCTTGAGCTTCACCAGCTTGAGCCACACGCCGAAGAAGTGCTTGTCCTGTACGACGGTGTCGTCGCCGTCCTTCTCCCGGGTCCGCGCGTAGAAGGCCTCGGCGCGTAGCGGGCCGCCCCTCCACCACAGACGGGCCGCGTCGAAGCTGCGGCCCTGCTGAGACCAGTCCACGGTCCCGACGAGGCGCTGATCGTCGTAGGCGAGCTCCTGGCGGCCGATCCTCAGGTATAGACCGCGCCAGATCTTCACCTGGGCCCATGCCTGGTGCAGATCGAAACCATTGGCAGAGAAGTCGCCGAGGGTGTCGGTTTCCGAGCCCCACAGCCGCACGTCCTGGACCTGAGCGAACACCTCGTATTGGGAAAAGAGCCGCACGCCGAGGCCGAGCCGGGAGCGCTGGCTGATGAGCTCGGAGCGCGTGTGCAGCTCGAGGTCCTTGCGTCCGGTGGTCTCGAACCGGTCGCGGAGTTGGGCCTTCACCCAGACCTCCACCTTACCGCCCGCAAGGGTCGTGCGCAGGATGGGACGCGGATCGGGCTTCGGTACCTCTTGCGGCGCCTGGCCTGGGGTGGGCGCGGTCTTGGGGCGCGGCGCATCGGCGGGTCTGGTCGTCGTTTCTGTCGGGCCTGGTTTGACTGCCGCAGACGTGGCCCGGGGCGGCGTGTCCGGGGCAGCACGCGCCAGGGAGACCGTAGACACAATCATCGCGACCAGCGTAAATGAGAAAACAGAACGCATGCTACCTCGCTGTTGCTGTCGGTGCGACATGCCCGTCCGATCCGCTCGGTGGGACCCAAGCCGTTTCCTCACCCTCGAGGCACGCGGCGAGCAGCTCCATCCAGCGGGACGGCCATGCTCCAGGTATCTTGGCCGCCAGATCGCGAGCGGCGGCGGGCACCCAGCTCAGGAGGTGCAACGTGAGGTACTCGTGCCGCGCACGCGCAAGCTGGGAGGCTTCGTCCGCGTCGCTACAAAGGGTACGATCGAGCTCCAGCCGGCACAGGTACTCAAGCAGCTCGAGTTGGTGTCTGAGGTGATCGGGAGGCGAGCCATCAGCCGAGCGCAATTGAAGGCCGAACTGCTCGTAGAACCGCATGTTCCGCTGCCGGACGAGCCCGGGGGACTCCTTGCGGTTCCAGTGCGACTCGAGCAGCGGACAGGGGGGATGCGGCATTCCCACGTCGAAGGTGGCGAGGAACTGCTCCTGGTAGCTGTCGTAGTCCGATGGGATTGGCATGGTGCGGTGCTCCAAGGCGCACCGCCCGGCGAGGATAGACCAGGCAGACCGCACGGGCTCTGTCGTCAGCCACTCCCACTGCTCGGCCGCCGGCGGGCGGAGCAGGTGGTGCAAGATCCGCCACATGGCCTCCTGCTCCTGGAGGTCGGCCGTGCCCGGGATCATGTTGTCGGGTTCGGTTACCATGCCTCATACCACACGGTGAAATACTTCAGGCCGTCGCGGTGGCGACGCTTGCCGTCCCAGATGGCGAAGGACACGGGTGTCTTCGCAGGGACCTTGCCCACGGGCAACACCACGACCCAGCCCTCGGACGTGCGGCGGGCTGCCCCGCTGAGCCTCAGCCGCCGCTTGTGGGTAGTGGTCCCACGACCGGCGGCGGCCAGCTTCTGGAACCCAAGACCGGCGCGCCAGAAGTACAGGTCCACGGGGGCGCCCTTGTGGCCCATCATCAGCGATGGGTAGCTGGCGTGCGGCCCGCGCTTGCGAGGGATCATCACCGCGGCGGCGTCGGCGAAATCAGCCACGGAATGTGGATGCTTCGAGTAAATTCTTGGGGCACCAACGTCAGCGATGCGCCTGCTTCTCCGGCTGATGTCCTCCGTGGGATCGGTCCACGCAAGGCGCACCACCAGGTCGCCATCGGCGAGGCGGACGAGGCGGACCGTAGCGCTGGGGCGGTGGCCGTCGTCTTGGTTGTGGCCGCCGGCGTACAGCGGCGGGGTTCTGCTCAGCCGCAGGGGAATCTGAGGCGCCTTGCTCCACAGCGCGTGATCGGGCTGCAGGAGCGCCTTCACGGTTGTACCACCCGGCGCCGCCAGCGGCGTGAGCTTGAGAACGGTCTTCTTCTCGGACTCCGCTGGCAGGATCGACGACGCTGGTGTTCGGGCGATCGCGACCGCGATGAGCACACCGAGCGCGGCGGTCACCGCGCCGAGGAGGATGAGTGGTTTCTGCTTCATGGTGCGACCTTTCTCTCTCACTTCCCGGCTGCGCGGCGCCTCATAATCTCCGGCCGGAGGGCATACCGGACCGCGGCGTTTCGACCGATGAGCAGGTCCAACACCTCGCTCTTGCCCCCCTGTTGCACGCGCCGCAGCTCTTTTTCCAGGGTGCGGACGACGTCCATCACCTTCGGGCCAAACAGGTGTTCCAGCACCTTCACCGGGAGGCGTGGATCACCGGAGACGCTCGCTCCCGGGTGCCCGGTCTTGGGCGGGAGGAACGGGGGCACGTAGTACACGTTCGGTCCGGTCCCCCTCTGCGGGAGCAGACCCAACGCCACCTTGTGCTTGAGCACAAGCTTGTGCACGGGGGACTCGGGGTCGTCCAGGATCCCCACGAAGCGGAGCCTCCCTGGGCACTGCGCCGCGCAGGCGTTGGGGCGTCCCTTTTCCAGCCGCGGGTAGCAGAAGATGCACTTCTGGCTCATGGTCTCCACGGCGTTGAAGTAGAGCTTCTTGTAGGGGCAGGCGCGGATGCAGTGCCGGTAGCCACGGCAGCGCTCCTGGTCCACCAGCACGATACCGTCTTCGGCGCGCTTGTAGATGGCCTTGCGGGGGCAGGCCTCCAGACACGCCGGGTGGGTGCAGTGGTTGCAGATGCGCGGCAGGTAGAAGTAGTAGGGGTTCTTCGTGTCCTTGCCACCCATGTCCTCGTCGAAGTTCGGGCCGTAGTCTGCGAGCACGTGGGGCATCACGGGCTTTTTTGAGCCGCCGAAGAGCCGCTGGCCGTAGTCGTACTCGAGCGCCTCGCCGTAATCTTCGAGGGGCGGCAGCTTGGAGGGGCGCAGGTTGCCGCGGGCGTCGAACCCACCGCCGATGCGATCGAAGTCCTTGGGGTACCCCTGACCGGGCCGGGTCTCGACGTTGTTCCAGTACATGTACGCCATGCCGTCGCCGTCGGTCCACTGCTTCTTGCAGGCCAGGGTGCACGTGTGGCAGCCCAGGCACTTGTTGAGGTCCATGACCATGGCGTATTGGTGTTTCGACATCGGGCGCTCCCTGGAGGCTACTTGGCCGCCTTCTTGTCGGCCGGACTGGCCAGCGCGGCCACGGGGCCGGTGTACTTCTCGATGGTGACCTTCACGTCCCGGTTGTTTCCCGTGGGGCCCCAGTAGTTGAGCTTGAAGTTCAGGTGGCCGTATCCACCGATGAGCTGGGTGGGCTTGATCTTGATGTACGTCAGCGACTGCCACCCGCCCGTCTGGAAGCCGAGGAACTTCTCCCAGCCGTGGTACATGGTGATCCGCCCGGGTTGCTCACCGGGGCGGATCTTGACCTTGCATACGGCGGCGCCCTGGCCGTTGTGGATCTTCACCCAGTCGTTGTCGGCGACGCCGTACTTCTTCGCGTCAGCCGTGCTGATGTAGGCCAGGGGCAACCCCCGCTGCAGCCGCAGCAGGTAGCGGTTGTCCCGCCAGGTGGAGTGGATGGACCAGCGGCCGTGGGGGGTGTTCCAGTACAGCGGGTACTGCGGGTCGTCCTGGGGCTCCTTGTGCACGGGCAGCGTCTCGCCGAAGTCCACGTACCACGGGTGATCCACATAGAACTGCTGGCGCCCGGTGAGCGTGCGCCAGGGTCGTTTCTTTTCCACCTGATGGGTAAAGGGCGTGTAGGCCCGGCCCACCTCGATGTCGCTGTTCCAGATCTTCGGGTCAGTGGCCACGAAGCGGCGCGGGTGGTCCTGCAGGGACTGGTAGGTCATCCCCTTGGTCTCGGCCGAGTGCGACAGGATGAAGTTGGCGGCGTCCTCGTCGGTCTTCAGCTTCCCGTCGGCGGACCAGTCCGCGTAGAGCCGGGACAGATCGCGCTTCCAGCCCAGCTTCTTGTCGTCGAAGGGCTGGAGGTTCCGCTTCTTGGCGACCTGCTCGATCTTCTGCGCGAGGGCGGCGAACACGTCCCAGTCGGTTTTGGACTCGTAGAGCGGGTCCAGCACCTTGGACAGCGGGTGCATGTAGCTATGGCAGTCGGTGGAGTTGAGGTCCGTCTTTTCGTAGTAGCTGGCCGCCGGCAGCACCACGTCGCTGTAGAGCGCCGTAGTGTCCATGCGGTAGTTGATGTTCACGATGAGGTCGAGTTGCTTCCACAGCGACTTGAGGATCGCCTCGTTGCCCTTGGCCTGGTTCAGGTAGTTGGCCCGCCAGACGATGAGCGAGCGGGGCTTGCGCGGCAGGTTGTGCAGCGTCTGCTGGGTGACGGCCTGCCAGTTGTTCTCCGGCCAGAGCGGCATCCAGCCCTGGCGCACCGACTCCAGGATGTAGTGCTCGATGGGCTTTCCGTTGGTCAGGTGTGGATCCTGCATCTGGCTGTGGCAGTAGGTCCACAGCGTGGTGTTCTGGAACCGCTGCTTCTTGCCGCCGCGCGGGAAGGCCAGCTCCTTGAAGCCGTGCTCGGGCCAGACCCGCGCGTGCCCCACGTAGTGGTTGAAGCCGCCGCCG
>Ga0180009_10002605_pt1 | contig 21152 bp, 17 predicted proteins | sample OS_PC_MetaG_FD_123537 | JGI IMG/M metagenome (GOLD analysis project Ga0180009, IMG submission 123537) | Groundwater microbial communities from the Aspo Hard Rock Laboratory (HRL) deep subsurface site, Sweden - OS_PC_MetaG | ecosystem: Environmental > Aquatic > Deep subsurface > Groundwater...
AACTGTCATTGCGAGGGAGCGCCAGCGACCGCGGCAATCTCGGTTCATTTGCCGCCAGATCGCCACGCTCTCCCGATCGAATCGGGATCGCTCGCGATGACAGAAAGTGCGAAACTTATGATTTAGCATTTAACATTCTCTCCTTATTTATCATTTAACATTTAGCATTAAACATTTAACAAGCGCGTGAAAGAAGAAATATTAAGAAGAACTCTGGAATTTGCTAAAAAGTCAATTGCTTTAATAAATAAGTTGCCAAACAATGTTGTCAATCAAATCCTAAAAAAACAATATTTAAGGGCGGCTACTTCAGTCGGGTCTAACTACCGGGAAGCATGTGAAGCTGAAAGCAGAAAAGATTTTGTCCACAAACTAGGAGTTTATAAAAAAGAGTCCCGCGAGAGCGGTTACTGGATAGAACTAATCGGCTATCAAAATCCCAAGCTAAAAGAAGACCTTGAGTTTTTAACTAAAGAGGCAAAAGAATTCTTGCTAATGTTCTCTAAATCAATTAAAACATCAAAAGAAAGAATCTGCTCGGGAAAACAAGTTAACGCTTAATGAATGATAATGTTTAATGATTAATGAATAAATGTCTAAATTAATTATTGTCGAGTCTCCTACCAAAGCAAAAACCATCAGCCGTTTAGTCGGCAAGGAATACCAGATTTTGGCCACCATGGGCCATATCAGGGATCTGCCTAAAAGCAAATTCGGGGTAGAGGTTAAGAAAAAGGGCAAACAATACCAATTTTTCCCTGAATATGTCAACAATCGTGATAAAAGCAAAACCATCGCTCAGCTTAAAAACGCGGTTGAAAAGGTAAGCGAAGTTTTTTTGGCTACCGATCCGGACCGGGAAGGAGAAGCAATCGCCTGGCATGTGATCGAAAGTTTAAAGCCGAAAATCAAAAACAAAAAAATCGACTTTAAGAAAATCCATTTTCACGAAATTACCAAGTCCGCGGTTGAAAAAGCTTTAAAGAGTCCTCACCGAATTGACATGGACTTAGTTAACGCCCAGCAAGCCAGGAGGGTTTTGGACCGGCTAGTCGGCTACTCGCTTTCACCGCTTCTTTGGAAAAAAATCCGCAGGGGTTTGTCTGCCGGAAGGGTTCAGTCGGTAGCGGTCAGGTTAATTGTCGAAAGGGAAAAAGAGATTAATCAGTTTAAGAAAGAGCAATACCACCGAATCTGGGCCGAGATCAACGATTTTATCGCCCAGCTGACTAAAGTTGACCGCAAAACCATTGAGATTCAAGAAAAAAAGATGCTTTTTTCCGGAACTAATACCGTCACCAAAACAATATTTACCAATCTAAAAGAAGCGGAAAAAATTGTCTTGGACCTAACCCCGCTTTTTAAAGTGGCCAAGGTGGAAAAAAAAGAAGTCCGCCGCTACCCTTTTCCCCCTTTTACCACCTCAACTCTTCAGCAGGATGCTTCCCGCCGGTTTGGCTGGTCTTCAAAACAAACCATGAGACTGGCCCAAACACTTTTTGAAAAAGGAGAAATCACCTATCACCGCACCGACTCCACCGCTTTGGCTATTCAGGCGGCTGAGCAGATCAGAAAATTTATCGGCCAGGAATACGGCCAAGAATATCTGCCGGAAAAGTCAATCTTTTATAAAACCAAATCAAAATTGGCCCAGGAAGCTCACGAAGCGATCAGACCGACAAAAATAAATTCAAAAGTCAAAAATCAAAAATCAAAAATGGAGGGAAGCGAGGCGAAATTGTACCGATTGATTTGGCAAAGGGCGGTTTCCTGTCAGATGAAACCGGCGGTGATCGCCCAAACCAAGTTGGAATTGGAAAACGGCCGTTACACTTTTTCCGCCAACGGCAGTCATGTTGTTTTTGACGGCTTTTCAAAAGTTTACCCTATTTCGTTCTCGGAAAACACTCTGCCGAAGTTGGAAACAGGCCAAGAGCTGAAAACGGAAAACTTTGGTATCACCCGGCACGAAACTCTGCCGCCGCCGCGATACAACGAAGCCACCCTGATTGCCGCTTTGGAAAAAAACGGCATCGGCCGGCCGTCAACTTACGCCCCGATTATTTCTACCATTCAACAAAGGCTTTATGTGGAAAAAGAGGAAAAAAAGTTTCTGCCCACTCCGATAGGAAACACTACCAATGATTTTTTAGTAGAGCATTTTGAAACCGTTTTGAGCCTTCCTTTTACCGCTGATATGGAAGATTCTCTGGATGATGTCGCTTTAGGCAAAGAAAAATGGCAACCGGTGCTGTCAAAATTCTGGGGACCGTTTGAAAAAAGGATTGATCTAACCGAAAAAAAAGCGAAGAGGGTTCCGGTTCCGGTGGAAAAATTGGGCAGGAAGTGCCCCAAGTGCAAAAAAGCGGATTTGGTAATTAGGACCGGACGGTTTGGCAAATTTATCGCCTGTTCCGCTTTTCCGGAATGCGACTACAAAGAATCGTTCCGGGAAAAGGTTGATTTTAAATGTCCCACTTGCGGCAAGGAAGTGGTCATCAAAAGCACTAGAAGAGGGGCCAAATTTTTCTCCTGCTCCACCTGGCCCAAATGCGATTGGTCTTCATGGAAAAAACCGAAGTGAATTTACTCAGAGTTTCTATTTCCAAGAACGCCTTAGTGGTTTGTCCAAGAGTGGGAAGCTGACCCTTAAATCGCCTAGGTTCTTAAAAGCCCCTTCTTCGTGACCAACTTCAGGCTGACCAACCGCTCTTAACCGAATCGCTTCAGCTTCTCTTGCTTTTATTACCCGGCTCAGCCAAAATCTGTTCCCTTGAGACAAACCTGGTTTTGGATCCACTTTTAGCCGGCTTTAGCATTCTTCTGGTCCTCGGACAGGCTTGAAAACTAATTTGCTTTGCCCCCTTAAAATCGAGAATCTCCGAACCTCCACAACAAGTGATCCTTCCTGTTAAGCTGTTTAATTTCCTTAATTTCCCGCTCGACTCAAGCCTGTGAACCCAAACCCTAACCACCCTATCACTTCTCAACCATACTGTCTCTTCTCCTGACAACACGGGATAGACAAAGTCTGTCACTGGAGGAAGTCTATTTTCATCCGTCATTTGCATTTGGATTATCAGATCTAAATTCTATCTTAGATTCGCAAACAAGTCTTTCTCTTTCCACTCTGACCCTTACCGGTCCCATCGCTGTTCTTCCTTTCTTTTAGGGCAGGTTAAATAGAAGTTTAGATTATTATAACAGATGAAGTGAAGCTTCGCTGAAAGACCACCCGTCACCCGTCGAGCGGTACGCGAAGACCTGTACTACTACAACTCTGCGTCGAAGCTGATAAAATCATACAGGGCCTTTATTTTCCTGGCTTTTCTGTCAGTCTTACCGTCTGAGAACGGCCATGGGTTTACACCCAGTGCTTATGCCCATGCCTCCACGATAACTCGGTCTTTCGGCATCGGCGCATCTGGGACCTCAAAAAACCATCGGGGCTTGGAACCCTAATCCTCCGAACACGACCCCCTCATTTAAACCGTATTTCTTACTCCCCTCATCCCACGCCTTACCCGACCACGATGCGCTCTCCCAACTTGTTCCGGCGTCATAGGAGTAACTTTCTGACGATAAAGGGCGCTAATTCTCTCAGCCCTCTCCTTGTCTGAAGGCTTCCTGCCACCTCTGACGATGCGATCGACCATTTTTAATTTTTTTAACAAATAACTTTCTGCCTCCCTTTTTCAGAAAGGCAAAGATTTTTTCATTCTATCTTGCTAACACGGATTTTTCAAGACCTAAAATAAGTATTAAATACGCAGAGAAAACTTAAAGTTTAGAGTGAAAAAGTTAAAAGAAAAAAGAGAAATCGTAGTCGGGTTCAAGCGCAAAAAACCTATTCCTCGTCGCCACCGCCCACCACTATTTTTTCCTGGAGCCCTTTCCTGTCTTCTTCCAAGCTCTACCTGCCTTTTTTCCTATTACCAGGACCGTTACAGCCATTTCTACTACCGAAGAGAGTTGGCCTCCCGTGACCAATAAGCACTGACGTGTGAGGCATTTGTTTAGCAACTACCTCAGTAGCTACATCACTACCACTTACGAAGTTGATTCGACAAATTTGTATTTGGCGACACTTAAGATCCCTACAGACCTCACTAACTGTTCCTGGACAACCTTTCGGTTTCGGTCTTTCTCCTATCATAATTTTTACCTTTTTTAAAATTTAACCGCTAAAATTTTAGCCTGCCATTCCCAATGCCTTGTGGGTCTGGAGTTCTTTCCTCAACCGTGCCCGACCGGACGATAACCCCTTTCCCCTTTTGTTCTCCTGTTTGTTCCCTTCTTTGTCTAAGCAATTCTTTAATCTCTAAAGCACAAGTAACTATATCCTCACAAGCGATACACTACCTCTCGCATAAATTTACCCCCTTTCCTCCAACCATCACTCCCTCCTTTTTCCCATTTTTAAATTTAACAACAAATAATTAAGTATCACCAAGGAATAGCCGTAGTTTAAACTGCTAAAGTCGTTTTTTCAAGAGACAAAATAGGTAGGAAATACGCAACGAAAGATTAAAGCTTAGAGTGAAAAAGTTAAAAGAAAGAAAAGGAAAACCGGGGAGGCTTCATTTGAACCACTCATTGACACGATCGTTGAAATGAGCGGTCATTTTAAAGCTTAGAGATTGGAATTTATTCTAAGGAAGGGAGGTCATGCTTACCGGCAGGAGGGCAGGCAGGTCCCCGGTAGAGTGGCAACTTGCCGGTTTTGGGGGATTCTTCCCCGCCAGCAACTGCGTAGCTTTGGGCGGGTCAGAATGACGAGATTGCCCTGGCCGTCATTCTGAGGAATTCCGATGACGAAGGATCCCCTTGGGTTAGTGAATTGCTGATTCCACGGGGATTCTTCACCCGACGCTATTGAAACAGAGTCAACACCCCCGGGGGGCCAAAAGCCCTGCCTGCCCACCACAGGCGGGTAAGCCGGCAGGCAGGTCGCCCCGGGGGTGCTTAATTTTCGTCATCCTGAGAAATTCCGATGACGAAGGATCCCCGCCGGAGCGGCAACTTGCGCCCTAATGAGGGGATTCTTCGCTCCGCTCAGAATGACGAGAAGCGAGGGAGGTTCTTTCCCCAACGTAGTGTCGCGGGACTGGTAATGGACTAATAAAGAAGCCCCATAAGACGAAGTTCCCTCAGAGAGTCTTAAAAAAACAGGAACAAATCCTCTAATGATTCGAATCATTAGAGTGTCCATACATGAACCAAGAAAACCTGCCTGCCGGCAGGCCACAAGTTTCCTCATGGGCAAATTGGTTTTCTGGTTTAAGTATTTTCGCCCCAACGAGGCATTTGGATTGATACCGTAAGTTTACCCCGTGGGGCTTCATAGTATTTTTAATTCAACCATCCGGCCGGATTTTTCCTGGCGCCCTTTAAGCTCTACTTTTTTCACGGCGGTCGCCTTTTTGCCAACCACCAAGCGCCAAGGAATACCGAGTAAGTCAGCGTCATTGAATTTTTCACCCGGAGAAGCCCCTTCTCTGTCATCAAACAAAACTTCCTCGTTTTTATCAAGCAAATATTGATAAACTTTCTCTGCCCAGGATTTAACTTTCTTATCGTCTAAATCCAAACCCAGCAGGTAATACCGATAAGGAGCAACCGTTTCGGGCCAGATAAGACCGTCCTTGTCCCTGTTAATCTCGGCGATAACTGCCACCAGCCTGGAAATACCAACACCATAACAACCCATTTGAATTGATTGGAGCTTTCCCTTGCTATCTAAGTATTCGGCTTTCATTGATTCTGAGTAGCAAGGACCTAGCTTAAAAGCATGACCCACTTCTATTCCCCTAACCTCTTTTAGTTTTCCCCCTTTACACTTAACACAACCATCTCCTTGTTTAGCGTTAACAATATCTGCCGCTTTCCGATACTTAAAGTCCCGGCCATAATTAACATTACTAGAATCGGTGGTTTTTTCTTTTTTGCCACCAATAAAGTTGCGCACCATTTTAAGACCCAAGTCGCCAACATAAATGACCCCTTTGTGTCCCCAGGAGTGAACCCAGCCGGATTTAGTACCCATCTTTTCTAAATCCTCATCTGTGGCTGGTTCTAAAAAGTCCGCCTTAACCGCCCTAACCAACTTAAACTCATTAACTTCTTGATCCCCTCTTAAAGAAGCAATAATGATTCTCCCCTTTTCGTCTTTGTAAACCACATTTTTCAGATAGCGCCAAGTGGGTTTTTTATAATGTTTAACGTTATCTTCATTTGTGCAAACCCACTCCGGCTGATCAATAATCTTAAACTGCTTAATTTTTTCTTTGGGATTCTTTTTTTCTCTGACAAATTCTGCCTTTTCAATATTGGCTTTGTAACCACACTTATCACACTCTAAGATGACGTCTTCTCCCTCACCGGTTATAGCCATAAACTCATGAGAGTCAGAGCCGCCCATGGTGCCACTATCTGCCTCAACTTCAAGAGCCTCAATGCCAACTCTTTTAAAAATTGCTTGATAAGCTCTAACCACGGCATCAAAACTTTTATCCATTCCTTTTTTGTCCTTATCCATGCTATAAGCGTCCTGCATTAAAAACTCTCTGCTCCTGATTAGTCCGCCAAAAACCCTGATCTCATCCCTAAATTTGAACTGGTTCTGGTTGAGAATTAAAGGCAAATCCTTGTAAGAGTAAACATACTTTCTAACCAAATCGGTAACTATTTCCTCGTGTGTTGGGGAAAGAAGCAGGTCTTGACCTCTTTTAGAAGTAAATTTAGCCAAAATATCATCCATTTTTTGCCAACGGCCGCTTTCTTTCCACAAATTAGCAGGAGAAACATAAGGCATCAGCAAGTGCTGAACCCCTTCTTTAGACAACTCCTCTTTAATAATGATGTCAACTTTAGACAAAACCTTAAAACCCAAAGGCAAAAAACTATAAAGACCAGCGGCTGTTTGGTTAATAAATCCAGCCTGAGTTAAAAGCTGATGGCTTTTTAACTTAGTGTCCCTAGGTACTTCTTTTCTGGTCCTACCAAAAAGTTTTGAGTAACGCATATTAAAAAATTACCAACTGTTGTTTCTAAAACTCTGCATTTTTCAGCCCGTCATCCTGATCTCCCTTCGAGAGAGAAGGATCCCCTGAATAGCAAGCTACCCAAATCAAGGGGATTCTTCGCTACGCCCTGTACCATCTGATACGGGGCTCCGCTCAGAATGACAAGGGTGCAAACTCCAGTAATTAGAGATTCCCTGTTCCTCTATTATACTATCAAACCATCGGCTATTGGTCACTAACTACCGGCTTTGGGCTCAATTGTCTACCCTCGTATCTTTCGATAATTTCCTTTGCTATCGGGGCGGCAACATAGGCGCCGGAGCCTCCTTTTTCAACCAAGACAGTAATTACTACCCGTTGTTGACCCACTCCGGGAGAGTCGTCAAGCGCCACTCCCGAAATGTCTTTATTTTGTCCTCCTCCGGATTCGTTATCGGCCGGGTAAAACAAAGTAAACCAGGCGTGTGAGTTTTTACCGATATCACCTAACTCGGCAGTTCCGGTTTTGCAACCGACCTGAGGTTTAAAATCAAAAAAAGGAAACCCCGTCCCTCCGGAAGAGCAAACGGCAATCATGCCTTCTTTAATTAAGTCAATATTTTTCGGATCTGCCCCTAACTCTGAACACCCAACCCCGCCGGATAGATGGGGCCGGCAAAGTTTTCCGCCGCTAGCGATAACCGCCGTTTCCAAGGCCACCTGAAGCGGGGTCATAGTTAGGTCACCTTGCCCGATAGCCAAATGATAAGTATTACCCAAAAACCACCTTTCTCCCCTAGTCTCCTCTTTCCAAGAGGGTGAGGGCAAAAAACCGGCCACTTCACCGGGCAGATCAATCCCGGTAATCCGGCCGGTATTAAATTTATCCGCCCAGGACAAAAGCCGACCGATACCCAACCACTCCCCCACTTTATAAAAATAAATATCGTTTGACCTTTTAAGCGCTTTAACTAAATTAACCATCCCCTCGGTTCTGCCGTATTCCAACCAATACCAGTTACCAAAACGCCACTCACCGATTTTTATTTCTCCGGTATCCTCAACCTCCTTGTCGGCATCAATCTCGTTTTCCTCCAAACCGGCAATGGCGGTAACTATTTTAAAAGTCGACCCCGGGGGATAAGCTCCCCCGATGGCCCGGTTTAAAAAAGGCAAGTCAGAATCGTTAAGCAATTTAAAAATTTTCTCTTCGTCGCGGTTTTTAGTAAATAAATTCGGATCGAAAGATGGTTGGGAAACTAAGGCTAAAACAGCGCCGGTTTCGGGACTTAAAATAACTACCGCGCCTTTTTTCCCGGAGAAAGCCTCCCAAACCGCCCTTTGCCAGTTTAAATCTAAAGTCAAGACCAAATCTTCTCCCGCCTTGGCCTCTCTCTTGGCCAACTGACGGATCACCTCTTCTTTTGCGCCGACTTCGACTAACCTCTCGCCCGGCAAACCCCTCAGGAAAGAGTCGTAAAACTGTTCTAAGCCGCTTCTGCCGACTAAATCACTCATTTCTAAGTCCGATTTCACTTCGGAAGAAATTTCTTCGCTGCTGATCTCGCCCAAATATCCAGTGATATGAGCGGCCATTAAACCGAAAGGATATTCTCTGACCCAATTTTTAACCAAATTTTCATTTCCTTCGGCCTCCATTTTCAGAGCTATTTCACGCGAAAGTTTTTCGCCGGCTTCGTTCAAATATTCAACGGCGTTTCTGGCTAAATCAAGGCCGTTGCTATCTATGATCCTGCCCCTGGCCGGCAGAATTTTAATCCTTCTTACCCGGTTAAGATCCGAGAGTTTTCTGAAATAAGCCCCCTTAATCAGCATCAGATCTATCGACCGGGTCAGAAAAATACCAAGGACAATAAAAACGAGCCAGCGGAAAAAACGGAGAGAAAAGTTCATTAGTCGTTACCGTTAATAATTGCCACTGTTAACAAATTCTCGGGGTTAACCGCCCATTTTACTTCGGCTTTTTGGAAAATTTTGTCTTCCGAGGGAAAAATTTTCTCTATCTCACCGATTAGAAAAACTTCCCCTGTCTCCACTACCGTTCCGACCCAGTCTCCCAGATCAAACTTCTCACTTGACAAAACCTCCTTGACTAACAACCGATCACCCTCAACCGTCAAAATTCCCCCGGCTAAAGAAGCCCTGTTCTTCAAGGCTTCTTCCTGATCCGACCAAATTCTAACCGGAATTTTAAGATCAGGAGAACCTAACAACAAACCTTTGGCTAAACCCGACTCCACTTCTTCCACTCTTCCCAAAAAAATTCTGCCGCTAACTAAAGAGGCTCCTTTTTTAACCGCCTCTCCGTCGCTAACCGCCAGAACCGCCTCTGTTCTGCTTAATCCAATCACCTTGGCCAAAGAAAAATTGGTTGTCGGTTTCGCTCCGGAGCCGATCAGCCTTCTTGCCACCGAATTTTCTTCTTCCAGTTCAATTTTTTCAGCCAGGCAAGAGGCTAATTCTTTTTTAAATTGCTCGGCTTCACCTACCGGCCGGACCATCTGTCGGTAAAAAACGCCCCTAAAATCGGAGGAAAGCCGCCCAAAAAGGTCTTTAACCGGGTTTAGAAAACCAAGCCTGTCAACACCCAAAATGAGCAAAGTCAGAAAAAGAACCAAAAAAAACTTAGTCTGAGAACCAATTTTCCCAATCATCCTATTCCTCCGGTAATTCTTATTTTCTTAAGCAGCTTTTCGTTTTCAAGCAACTTGACACAGCCCAAAACAACACTGGTATTTGGGTTTTTGGCCGTCCACACCGGTATTTTAGTCGCTTGACTAATCAGTTGCTCCATTCCCTCAAGCAAGGAGCAGGCGCCGCTTAAAACAATTCCTCTTTTGGAAATATCAGCCGAAAGCTCCGGGGGCGTTTCCTCCAAAATTTCCTTCACCTGAGCGACAATCTCTTGGGCAATCGGCGAAAGAGCCTCCCTAATCTCTTCTTTGGTAATTTTAATCGCTTTAGGCAAACCGGTTTCTAAATCCCTCCCCTTGACCAAGATTGCTTCCAAACCGCTATCCTTTTTACTGACCGGCAAAACGCTGCCTATCTTGATTTTGATCTCCTCAGCTGTCGGCAGACCGATCAAAACACCGTATTTCATCCGCAAAAAATTAACGATTGACTCATCCATTTCCCGACCGGCCCTTTTCAGATAGCGGTTTAAAACCACTCCTCCTAAAGAAACCACCGCTATTTCCGTAGTCCCGCCGCCGATATCAACCAACAAATTTCCGGCCGCGCTTTCAATATTTAAACCAACTCCAATTGCCGTTAACATCGGCTCCTCCACCAAAAAGACCCGGGCAAAACCGGCACTCAAAGCCGCCGATCTTACCGCCCTTTTTTCAACGCCGGTAATCCCGGTGGGGACACCCACCACCGCTCTCGGTTTTAAAAGCCTGGGCCAACGGGAAGGCAATTCTGCCGCCAAAGAAGTCAGATATTTTAAAAAATAAACGGCGGCGTCGAAATCGGCAATTGCCCCATCAACCAAAGGTTCGATCACCTCGATTTGCTGCGGCTCTCTGCCGGACATCTTTTTGGCTTTTTTACCAAAAGCGAATATCTTGCCCGGCTGACCCGGCTTTTTTTTCTGCCGGGCAATTACCGTCGGCTCGTCAAAGATGATCCCTTTGCCCGGAACTGCCATTAAAGTATTGGCCGTCCCCAAATCAATTCCAACCGATAAGGAAAACTTCTCTAAAAAAGACATAAACTTAACCCCTTTTCTTTGCCGCTTCTTCGCTTCCTATTACTAACCAAACTTTTGTCATTCTGAGCATAAGCAATTCGATGAGTTTATCCTAAGTGAGCCGAAGAGTTATAACCCTGAGCTTGCCGAGGGGCTCACTATTAAAACTTGTCGAACGGGGAAAAACCCCCTTCACCGTCATTCTGAGCGTAGTCCTGTACCAGCCGGTACAGGACGAAGCGAAGAATCCCCATGGAAAGAGCAAAATTTACTAATCCAAGGGGATCCTTCGTCATCATCCGCCATCCGCCAACCGGCGGAAGCGGATTCCTCAGGATGACAACCTATCAAAAATGTTAAAAGTTAAAGCATCAATGTTTAATGCTTAATATTAAGTGTTTAATGAGCAAATGATAAATTAGGCCTTTAGCTTACCTATTATACGTGAACCAAGAAAACCTGCCTGCCCCGCACCGCCACAGTGGGATACCCCACGTGGTTTCCCATCTGGTACAGGGCCTGCCGGCAGGCAGGTGATTAAATGGGAGATTAATCTTTTAACTTCTTTATTATACGTGAACCAAGAAAACCATGGTCCCTTTGGGATTAGCCTGTGGACAAATTGGTTTTCTAATTTAAGTTATGTTCGCGCCCCAACGGGGCGTTTGGATTGGTACCACGGGTTTACCCTGTAGAGCTCCATATGATAAACTGCTTCTATGCAAAAACCTATCCCAAAAAACCAGGTTTTTTTCTGGGATAAAATTATCTTTCTTTCTTTTTGCGCTCTCTTTTTCTTCACCCCTTTAATGCTGACCCCGTTAAACTATGAACTTTTTGAGTTCAATAAAATAGTTTTTGTTTATTTTTGGACCATTGTCATTCTCTGCGCCTGGGCCGGGAAAATGATCGCTTCGGGAAAGTTTATTTTTAAAAGAACTTTCTGGGACAAACCATTGTTGGTCTTTTTTGCCTCTCAAGCAATTTCAACGATAATTTCCATTGACCGCCATACCAGCATCTTCGGTTATTACTCCAGATTTAACGGCGGATTGCTTTCAACTGCCTGCTATCTTTTGCTTTACTGGGCCTTAACCAGCAACATCGGCAGTAACAAAAAGGCCGATCCTACCAACCAAAGCAAAGTAATTGTTTTTTTAAAAATGATTCTCTTCTCCGGATTTTTAGTTTCCGCTTACGGTATTGCCGAGCATTTCGGCATCGACAAAAACATCTGGGTTCAGGATGTCCAAAACCGGGTCTTTTCCACTTTAGGCCAGCCAAATTGGCTGGCGGCTTATCTTAATATTATTATCTTTTTAAGCCTTGGGGTAATTTTCGGCCAAAATAGAGCCCCACGGACTGATCCCGAAGGGATCCCTTCGGGACACCGCGATACCTCTGATTGCCCTATCGGGGCAAGCATCCCCTACCAGAAGACCAATTCATCCACGGGTACCTCGTCCTTCCGTAGCCCTGCCTGCCAGCAGGCAGGTTTTAGCGAAGGAGGACACACCCCGTGGTCTTCTTGGTACCAGGACAAAATTTTCAAGAACCGCTTAGTAACCTATTTTCTCTTCTCCGTTTTTTACCTTTGCCTTCTGTTCACCAAATCACGATCGGGATTTTTGGGATTCATCCTGCCTTTTTTGGGTTTCGTTTTTCTGACCGCCATTCCGGCAGTAAAGAAAAAAGCGCTCGGTCAGATCAACTCCATGATCGTCGTTTTGGCAATTACTTTCTTTATCTCGGTTATTGCCGGTACCCCTTTTAATTTAAAATGGTCTGAACTGAAGTCAAAAATAAGCTTTTCTTTTCTAAGCGACGTCCCGATATCAGCGCCGGCGGAAAAAACAGCCATCGAAGGAGAAAGTCCCGACAACGGCTTACTGATCACTCCCTCGTCTGATATCAGAAAAATAGTCTGGAAAGGCGCCGTCCGCCTCTGGCGGCAATATCCCGTCTTTGGTACCGGAACGGAAACCTTCGGTTATGCCTACTACTGGGTCAGACCGATCGAGCACAACTTGACCTCAGAGTGGGATTTTCTTTACAACAAAGCCCACAACGAATATCTTAATTTTGCCGCTAATAACGGAACCGTCGGACTTTTGGCTTACTTAGCCCTCCCCTTCAGTTTTCTTTTTTGGTTGAGTAAACGGCTAAAAAATAATACTCGAAGTGAATCTCCACGGGCTAAATCAAAGGATGAAACCCCGCACCGAAAGCCTCGAAAAGAATTGCCATTCGTCCCCACGTTAAAACGTGAAGCTTTCTGGTGCTGGGGCAAAAAAAACTTCTTTCTTCTCCAAAACCGGCAGTTTGACTTGGCAATCGCCTCCGGATTTTTTAGTGTTATGATTACCAACTTTTTCGGATTTTCCGTAACGGCTATTTCCCTGCTCTTCTTTCTTTTGCCGGCGATAATAGCCGTTTTAAATCAAAAACCATCAAAAGGAGAAAACTTCCGCTTGGAAAAAGTTTCCCTAATTTTTGAAAAATTAGCGGCAAGAAAAAACGGCGGCAAACGACCTTTTGTCGTCAAGGCGATCCTTCCGGCGTTAAACTTCTTAATTCTTTTATTTCTAATTTATAAAATTGCCTGCTACTGGATCGCCGATTTCCACTTTGCCAAAGGCGAAAGCTTTGCCCAAATGGGCTTTCTGGACTCGGCCCTGACCGAACTGAACTTGGCAGTTAAATTCAACCCGTCAGAACCTGTTTTTTATTCCAAAAGATCGGTAGTTCTTTCTAAAATCGTTGCCGATCTTTCACGATCCGAAGAAAATTCGGGAGCAAAACAATTTATCGGTCAGGCGATTGAAGACTCTGCAAAATCTCTAAGCATTTCCCCATACCACATAAATTTCTATAAAGAGAGAGCAAAAATGTTGTATTACCTCGCTTTTTATGATCTCGATTATATCAACTTGGCGATTGAAACACTGACTGTCGCGGCGCAAATCGCTCCCACCGATGCTAAAATTCCCTACAATATCGCCTCCGCTTATCAAGTTCTCGACAACGATCAGGAAGCGAAAAAATATTTTGAAAAATCCCTGGAATTGAAACCAAACTATCTTGAAGCAAAAGAGGCTCTCGCGCGGTTGGAAAAATAAAGACGTTTTGCCTCATACCGAACGGTACGAGGCTTCACCGGATCCTTTCCCCACCGTTGCAGGGTTAGATAATTCCCCCAGCTTGTCATCCTGAGAAATTTTGTTTTCCCCCGTCATCCTGAGGAAGTTCCGACGACGAAGGATCCCATTATAGAGAGCAAATTGCCAGAGATCAGGGAATTCTTCCCCCGACGCAACGTCGGGATCAGAATTGTAAATAAATGTTACATATTTCGGTAACAGATTTTTTAAATATGAAAAAGTTCTGTTATGCCAATAAACACACAGGACCAACACCCCGGGGGTGAATCTCAGTCTTGGTTGTTTTAACAAGAGGTTTTGATTGTCCAACAAGGAGAACAGACAGTCAAAAAAAAGTATCACCGAATTAACTGACATCTACAAGGATAACGGGGAGCGAGGGGAACTATTTCCCTAACTTTACGTCGGGGCTGGTGCTGGGGTAAAATTACCTGCCCAAGATCATTCTGCAAAGGAAAACCAGGCCTATCCTTCTTTCTGGTAATCTTTGCTATATTTCATGTCCTTCTCAATCAAGTTCCGCAGGTAAACTGCCCGGGGAATCCTCTTCTTTTGCGAAAGCCAGTCGAGATAAGCCAAAATTTTCGGGGTGACAAAAAAGTTGAAGCGGACATCAGCTTTTTCCGCCGCCTTTAAAATTGCTTTTTTAACCACCTTCTCTAAATCCTCCATGTTGTATTTAATCACCTGAAGTAATTCGTTTGGATTGCCTGCCAAAAGACTGGGGGCCTTATCAATCGAATAAAGAGCAATTACAGGCTTACCATTCTCCAAAGCCAAAGAAATTTCGTGACCGACAGAAACACTTTGGTGAGAAACCTCGGCAACAATAACATCCGCCTGTTTGATCATCTGATTCAATTTTCGATATATTCTGATCGCGTCCTCTCTGCCTTTAAAAGCCCCTTTTTCAGGATCATTCTCTAAAATTTGCTCGGAGTCAACATCACAACCCGTCGTTTCAAGAACAGAAACTATCTTTCGGTAGTTTCTATCAAAACGTTTCTTTCCTCGTAAAGAGGCAGTAAAATAAATTTTCATTTTCTTACCGACGCCTTTTGTTATATAATAAAAACACCTCCCGCTTTATGCAGGAAATGTGTAGTCGACGCATCGTTCAAAATAAATCACCAGGAAGAGGGTAAGATAAATAAAACAATTCCCTCTTTTCTCGATATTTTATAATAGCATAATGATGAAAAAAATCAAAACCCAAGACTTGAAAAAATTGAACATTTTTCTTTCCGGAAAGTGTAATTTAAGATGTAAGCACTGTTTCTTAGGTAATTCAATTTACCGCCGTTCCTCGTTAAGTTTAAAACAGGTCGAGAATGTTCTGCGCTTTTTTAGAAAAAGGGATTATTCTTCCGTCGAGTTTAGCGGCGGAGAACCAACACTCTCCCCAATTCTCTTCCAATCGATAAGCCTCGCCCGGGCGTTAAAATATGAGGAAATCGGTATCAGCACCAACGGCACCAATCCTGCCGTAATTAACCAACTGGACCCAAAACAGGTTACCCGGTTTACTTTTAGCTTGGACGGCGCAACCGAAAAAACAAACGATTTTATTAGGGGACAAGGCCATTTCACCACCTGTGTCAAAAGCATTAAAAAGTCTGTCAAGAGTGGCTTTACTACCCACGTTATCTTTACCGCCAACAAGATAAATTTTCACGAATTCGAGAAAGCAGCTCGAGAGTTAGACCATATCGGCGTCGATCGCCTAAGTGTCAACTACACTTCGTTTACCGGCAACGCTAAAAAACATCCCGAACTTATCCTTAGCCCGCAAGAGTGGCTAGAAATAAACGAGAAAGCAAAAAAAATAAAAGGGCTCAAACATATAGCTCTGCGCTACCCGATTAGATTCTCAAAAGAAAAGGCCAGGAAGCAGGATATTCTCCGAAAGTATCCCTGTCTACTCCAACACCCAAACCGAGTTTACGTATTTTCCAATGGTGCGATATACTACTGCTGTCTGCTCACAGATGAACAAAATCTCAACAGCGGTTTTGTCACTGAAAAAGGAGTGGTCATGAAGCATTCCGGAAATGAACGGAGCCTACTGAAAACAATGCCTCGTGCCCTCTGTCCGGCACAAGAACTCAGTAATCGAAAAGTTGGTCCGCCATCTTTACCCGACGGAATCAAGCCTATTTGTATTTACCACAGGATCGTTGTTTTCCAAGGAAAAAGTCACCCCTCTAACTGACCTAAAATATCAGCTGCCACAGTATAAAGGTTCCTCTTTTTTCCCTGGTTATCGACCCTAAAAAAATGATCAAATTTCTTTCTAAACCATCTATCCGTCTTCTCGTCTTCCCCCTTAAACAATCTGATATAGCTATCGGGTACTACCGAAGATTCCTTTCTTAATTTATTTCTCCTCAACGAATCTCTTCCGCCTATTGTTAAAAAAACTAACACCGGGCAAAGGCGGAAAACTTCACCAAAATAGTTACTCAGAACCATTTTCCAATCGGGGTGAGTAAACTCCACTAAACAATAATTGTAGCTGTTTTGGTTTCTCAAAAGAGCAGAAGCCACCTCTTTAAAGACCAGATTCAAAATCCTCTGGCGGGAATCATCTTCCAAAATCAAAGAGTCGCCCCGGTAAAAATACCCTCTACCTCTACCAATATTTATCTTGGGACAAAGCTGTCTCAACAATTCACCGTCATAAATTGCAAACGCAGAACGGCCCTTTCTTTTAGCCGCAAGAGAAAAGAAACGAATAAAAGTGGACTTACCTGAAGCAGGCGCCCCTAAAACAAAAACTGTTTTTGTTTCCATTAGAAATGCTAAAAAAGTTTCTCAAATCGCTCCCAACTGATTTCTTCAATTTCACCGCTCTTGCCACGATAAAACAGTTTACCCCCCTCTTTCTTCACCCGGTCGGGAAAGACAATCCCCTCCAAATGATCCAGTTCGTGCTGAAAAACGATTGCGAGAAGATCGGTTAATACTTCTTCTCTATCAATTAGTTTACCGCTTTTACCGGGCATCTGATAAGCGGTTTTTATTTTTAACCACCTTTTAACCGTCCCGTAAAGATCAGGGAAGGATAGACAGCCTTCGTAAAAGTCCTCTCTATTATTATCGGCGTCTAATACCTGAGGATACGTCTTTTTTGCGCCAAAGCTACTGACAATTCCTGGATTAATAAAAATCCTAAAACCGCAATGGTGGTCCTGTGAAGAGCGATAAGAGTGATCCTGGATGACAAAAACCGGAAGATTCTTGCCGATTTGGGGCGCCGACAAACCGACACCTATCTCAGAGACCGATAAATCTTTCTCCAATTGCAAGATCGCTTTTTCCGTTTCCGGACTAAGCTTGGCTATTTTCCCCGCCTTTTTTCTTAAAGAAGTATTAGGATAAACTAAGATCATCCACTCTTTTTTGTTTTCTCCGGCAATTCCTTTTTCCCTAAACTGACTATTTTGCCTTCTTTTTTCAGCCTCTTGATGCACTTGGTACAAAAGCTACGGGTCGTCTTACTGTCTTGGTCCATAAAAGTAATCTTTTGGATATTGGCGCGAAATTTTCTTAAGGTTCTGTTCTCCGCATGGGAGACATTTCTACCAACAACGGATTTTTTGCCGCAATTATCACAAACCGCCATTTTAGTTAAAAAAGGATCGAAAAATTAGTAAACAAGCCGAAGCTGGTATACTATACCAAAACAAGCGTTTCCAATCAAGAGCTTATTAATTGAACCAGCTTCAAAACTAACTATTCCCGTCATTCTAAACTTTTACCCCGTCGCATGATTGGGGTGATTCAGAATCTGTATCGATTCCGGGTCACGACAGCCATGCGGCATCGCGTGGCGACAGTCATGCGACGTCGCGTTGAGCCCGGAATGACGGTAAGATAAGGTTTTGAAACAAGTTTATCGTAAAATGTTGATTTCTGTTATTGCCATTTTGGCCGCTATCTCAATCCACGAATTCGCCCATGCTTGGGCCGCCGACTACTTGGGCGACCCAACCCCAAAACTCGAAGGCAGACTGACTTTAAATCCTTTTGCCCACTTAGATCCAATCGGCACTGCCGCCCTATTCCTTCTCGGCTTTGGTTGGGGAAAACCGGTACCAATCGACCCTTATAATCTGCGCCAGCCGAAAAGAGACCAGGGATTAATCGCCCTTTCCGGGCCTTTAAGCAATATCATTTGCGCCATTTTGGTCGGGGTTCTTCTTAAATTAGTCCCCGTCCAACTGCCGGCCATCACCTTAGAACTATTCCACCGATTTTTAATGATCAGTTTAGGACTGGCTTTTTTTAACCTCATCCCACTCAACCCACTTGACGGCTCCAAAATTTTGACCGGGTTGCTACCTTTCGAGCAGTCGGAAGTGGTAGAAGATTTTTTAAAGGTAAGCAGTTTGCCGATATTGTTAGGCCTGCTTCTGCCGATTTTTAATGGAAATTCCTTAATCAGCCTGCTTCTTTTTCCCCTGCTTAATCTTTGTTTGAGCCTTCTTACCTGAGCTGATTTTTATCACCGAATTGACCTCTTTAATCAAGCTGCCTATCTCTTTTTCGTCCATGCCGTGGGCCAGAGCACCCTCCTCCAAGGTTTCAAATTGAGCCAAAACACAGCCTAAACAATGGAAGCCGTGATTCATCAACACCGCCGTTGATTCCGGATAACGGGAAACTAACTCCATTATTTTCACTTCTTTGGTAATTTCTCCTTTTCTCTTCATCAGATTTTATAATAACACACTCTTTTTAGATCCAACTCCGAGCTTAGCTTCTATTCTTTACACCCCGGGGGTGTAGTACCTCACTCTCTCTATTTCCGGCTCTCCGATTACGATTCTATTTGCATCCCTTTGACCATCTTTGCCCGCCTTGACAGGCAGAGCAGAAAACAAATACAATTAAATTGTCCCGTTAAGGATACTTGATCTGCCTTTGATGAGGTAAAACGATTCAAGGGTGGACAGGGCAAGAGCTTTTCCTCCACAAGCAATCAATCGGGAGAGCGGAGTGTCCGACGTAAAACCCGGACCAGCTCACCCACTTTTTCCCTTTCGGGGAAAATCGTTGCCCACAAGTCCTTGGCGGGATCTTTCCGTTAACGCTTCTTGCTCTTTCCTAAAAAAACCCAAAAAGAACGTTCCAAGACCGCTTCCTTATTTATTTCTTTCAGTTTTACCCGCCGATCTTTTTTCCTGATATGGAGCCCCGCGGGTAAACTTACAGCACCAATCCAAACGCCCCGTTGGGGCGAACATGCCTAAACCAGAAAACCAATTCGCCCGGGAGTAAAGCCCCATGGCCTGCCTGCCGGCAGGCAGGTTTTCTTGGTTCATGTATAATAAGGTCGGTTTGCCACCTTAGCTCAGCTGGCAGAGCAACTCTTTTGTAAAGAGTAGGTCCTCGGTTCAATCCCGAGAGGTGGCTCAAAAAAACGAAAAGCGAAAAGCGAAAAACTAATAAGAAAATTATCCCGCCCTTATTTCAGAAAAGAATGACTCCAGAGGCAAGCCGTCATCCTCGAGCGGTCGAAGAAATTTCTCCGGCCGCGCTAAGAGAAAGTCTTGACAAGCTCGGAGTCGGATATCCAATTTTAGATTTTGACGGAACCTTAATAGATTCTTTATCTGTTTTCTTAGCCGGGATCGACAGCGCCATCCAAGAACTTTGTCCGGACCCCGAGCGCATCCCGGAGTTCAACGAGCAATTTCTGGAAATGGTAGGGAGACTGCGACTAGAATTTCATGTAAACAGGGAAATTTTACTCTGGCCTACCCATATTACCGCCCGGCAATTAGGATTGCCCCCAGATCATCCAAAAGTCAGAGCCGCCGAAACTAAAATTCATCAAATTTACGACCAAGATCCTTATCCCCTACTGCCCGGTGCAAAAGAAACAGTAATAAAATTCTTTGAAGCGGGTTTAGACCCGATAATGGTTACCCACGCAGGAGAAAGATACACTGAAAGAAAATTGCGGCAAACCGGCTTGGCCGGAATGTTTAAAGAAGTAGTTTGTCTTTCGGTTGATCGGCCAAAAAGAGACCAGTGGTCAGGCTGTTTTCAAAAATTAGCAATCCCACCGGAAAAAGTTTTAATGATCGGAGACAACTGGAAAGAAGATATCGAACCAACCGTTGCTCTTGGCACCAGAGGTGTTTGGATCAATTCTAAGCCCGAGGGGCGCGAATTCGGAAGAAACAACCACCGCCTATCCGAAGAAGGCGAAGGGCGAGTCCTGACCGTTAATAGCATCGGCGCAGTTATTGAGAGCCTTGTTACCGCAGGAAACAGTAGAGAATGATAAAATAGACCAAGCGCTCGTAGTTCAATGGATAGAACGTTGGATTGCGGATCCAAAAGTTGGGGGTTCAAGTCCCTCCGGGCGCACCACGTCAAACGTGGCTTTGCCGGGTCTAACTCGGCTTTGCCAGCGACAGGAGGGCGAGAGCCCCTAAAAAGAAAGGCCCTAAAAACAGCACCTGTTATCATAAAAAAAGGAAGGATAATAGAAAGGTTTTTTTGCTCGGGGTCTGCCATCGGTTCAAGTCTTTACCCGTCTAAGTTCGCAACGTGAGCCGTGTTCGAACAGAACCGGAAGGCTAACGATAAGAACAGGTGGGCCTCCAGGCCCACCCTTAATTTATTCATTTACCAACTAACGTTAGTCATTTTGGGTCGAAGAAAATGACAGAGCGACAAGTAAAGATTGATCTTTTTTTAAATACTGTAGACGCAACAGCAGAGTCGGTTTTGTCTTTAGCTTTTAGCCTTTAGCTTTAAGCTATTTTTAGGAGGAGTCACCGAACACAAGACAAAGAGGGAAGAGTGTTGGTTCCGTACAGGACCCCATCTTTTTATGTCATTCCGAGCGAAACGAAGTGAAGTCGAGGAATCTATCGAAGCGTAAACAACTCTTGAAAGCACGGTTTCTCTCTCTGATTACGCTAAAGCTGGATCCTTCGTCATCAGAATTCCTCAGGATGACGAGGAGAGGATAATTTTTGACAAAACCAGGCAGATAGGGTGACGCGAGTAGTTAAGATTCAGCACGAAATTCGTAATCTACCAAAAACAGACTGCCCATAAGGTTAATTCACTACGAGGCCTATCTTTTAAAATCAGATGCTAAAAGAAGAGAAAAGTATCTTAAGACCGCAGAGGGAAAAAAATTTTTAAGACAGCAAATTAGAGATTTGCTTGGTAAAATAGGAAGACAGACCAAAGGAGGAGTCGCATAGTGGCCAATTGCACACGCTTGGAGAGCGTGAGCTCGAAAGG
>Ga0180009_10002606_pt1 | contig 21144 bp, 17 predicted proteins | sample OS_PC_MetaG_FD_123537 | JGI IMG/M metagenome (GOLD analysis project Ga0180009, IMG submission 123537) | Groundwater microbial communities from the Aspo Hard Rock Laboratory (HRL) deep subsurface site, Sweden - OS_PC_MetaG | ecosystem: Environmental > Aquatic > Deep subsurface > Groundwater...
CGACGGCTGGGCCTACGACATCGGCTATGGCGGCCTGGACCACGTGCTCGCCATGAACTACGACGTGAACATCATGGTGCTGGACACCGAGGTCTACTCCAACACCGGCGGTCAGAGCTCCAAAGCCTCGCCCACCGGCATGGTGGCCAAGTTCGCCTTCTCCGGCAAGAAGGTGAAGAAGAAGGAGATGGGCCTGATGGCGATGACCTACGGCTACGCCTACGTCGCCTCGGTAGCGATGGGCGCGAAGATGAACCACACGGTCAAGGCCTTCGCCGAGGCCGAGTCCTACCCCGGACCTTCGCTGCTGCTGTGCTACTCGCCCTGCATCAACCACGGCATCCGGGCCGGCATGGGCAAGTCGATGGCGGAGATGAAGCTGGCGGTCGACTCGGGCTACTGGCCGCTGTACCGCTACGATCCGCGTCGCCGGGCGGCGGGTAAGAACCCGTTCCAGCTCGACTGCAAGGCCCCCACGATGCCGCTAAAGGAGTTCCTGATGGGCGAGGTGCGCTACCGCACGCTGACCCAGTCCTTCCCCGCCGAGGCGGTGCGCCTCCACACCATCCTCGAGCAGGAGTGCCAGCAGCGCTTCCGCATGTACCAGAAGATGGCCGAGGGCGACGGGATCCTGTAGCCACATGCGAATCCTACACTGCTTCGTGCTCCTGGTTGCCCTCGGCCTCCACGGCTGCGGGTCGGGCGGCGGGGAAAAGGCCGATTCCTCCGTCGACAAGGGTCCCTCCCCCGACGGGACCGTCGCCGTGATCCCGCTCGACGAGCTGGTCAACGCCTGCATCCGGGCCAGCGCCTGCGGCGTCAAGGCCTACCCCATCCTGGCCAACTGCGTCGACGCCTACTTTGACCTCCACCTGCGTCAGGGGCTGGGGGCGATCTACGACGAAATCTACCGCTGCGTGAACAGCGCTGGCGGCGACTGCGACAAGGTCAGGAGCTGTTTCGACGAGCGCGGAGCCTGCGACAACACCTACAAGGCGACCTGCGACGGAACGACCGCCATCGCCTGCGACCTGATCGACAAGAAGGTCTACGCCCTCAAGTGCGCCACCGCGGGGCTCGAGTGTCTGGTCCGCAGCGGACAGACCACCGCCGCCGCCTGCACGCCCGGCACCTGCTACTCGACCTTCGGGACCGCATGCCAGGGCAGCTGGCTGATCAGCTGCGTGGCCAGCGTGAGCGAGGTGGAGGACTGCGCGGCGGATGGGTTGATCTGCAGCTCGACCGGCACCAACTCGGCCGAGTGCATGGGCGAGCAGTCCGACGGCTGCAACTCAAAGAAGTACAGCCCGACCTGTGACGGAAACACCACGGTGACCTGCGTCCAGAGCAAGCTCCATCGCGACGATTGTACCCGCTACAAGATGCGACACACGCGCTGTGAGGGAGCCAAGTGCGTCGCGGCGGGAACCGACTGCGAGCACACCTTCAACCGCTGCGCTGGCGCCGAGCTGGAGGCCTGCTTCGATGGCAGCTGGAAGCGCTACGACTGCGCCAAGCTGGGCCTCGGCCCCTGCGAGCTCGCCGGGACGACCGCGGGGAACTGCGGCAAGCCGTGAGATCGGCCGACCACAGCTCTACCCGTACCTCATGGCATAGGACGACGGGGTGGAGGGTTGGCAGAGCATGCCGCGTGCACAGATCGGGATCCTGGCCACCCTCTGCGTTGCCGGCCTGCTGGGCTGCGACCTCGGCACCAAGGAGCTGGCGCGGACCCAGCTGAGAGCTGAGGCAACTGCCCACTGCACGCTGTAGCGATGTGTCATCAATCCCAGGTGGCGAGAGGAGCACGTGCATGTGGTTCCTGCCACTTGCGGCGGCCTCCGCGTTGGCGCGCGCCGTGCATGACAAGGTGCACCATGCGCCCATCGAACCTGCTCATCTCGACCCTGCTGCTCGCGACCGTCGGATGTGACGGGCAGCCGGCCTCCCGACAGCCGCCCCTGGATGGGTCGGTCCCACACACGGGTGCCGACGGCCCGGTCACGCCGGCTTTCGACGAGGGTCTCGAGAGTGACACCGAGCTGCCCGACTCTGCCAGCGCCCCCACCGTGGCCTTCATCTCGCCCGCCGACGGCGCCACCGTGTCAAACCCGGTCCTGTTCAAGGTGGCGGCCACACGCGTCGAGCAGGTGCGGATCCTGGCCGACCAGACCTACGGCCTCGGCCCGGCCTGGGACCCGACCAACAAGAGCACCCTGCTCTACCGCTTCTCGGGCACCGGCTTTGCCCGCGCGCTGAAGGTCGAGGGACTGGTGGCGGGCCAGGTGGTGGCCAGCGCGCAGCTCACCATCACGGTCAAGCCCGACCCCTGCGAGGACCTGTTCTTCGTCAAGAAGTTCGACGCCAACAACCAGGATCCGACCCTCGACCTGGTGCAGATCAGAGAGGACTCGCTCGCGACGTTGAGGAAGGCGGTGGCCGATCTGCAGAGCTGCGGCGCCAAGGTCACCCTCGGCGGCCTGTTGTCGCTGCTGTACTTCGAGGGGCTGTTCCGCGTCGCGGCCTTCAACACCCGCTGCGAGGAGAACAGCTACCACAAGACAGCCAGCGGCTGCGACACGGTCGCCGAGGCGCTCTACAGCTATCAGTTCGGCCTCGGCGCGATGCACACCTCGAACTTCCACCCGTGCAAGGGCGGGAGCTACACCCAGAAGATGCGACAGAGCTTCCTCGCCGAGGCGGCGGCCGCCGGCTTCAGCACCTCCTCCAGCCTGGTCACGTCCCAGATCGCCGCCCGCTTCCAGCAGGTCTGCCCAGGATCCACGCCATCGGCCGTGGACTACTACCTCCTCGGCGCGCATGACAGCTTCGGGATCCCGAAGGACACGGCAGGCAACCACCTCGCCGCCTACGGCAAGTTCCCGCTCTTCACGCCGGCGGTCAGCGTGGGGCTGGCCTTCGCAGCGCTGAAGACCTCCTGCGCCAGCATCGTCAGCGACCGCAAGGCCATCGCCGTCTATGGCGGCGGGGACTCGAGCTACGGCGGCACGGCGAAGCAGGACCAGATCCTCGCCTACTACCAGTCGTTCAAGGCCTCGAGCTGCCCCTGAACGACGCGGGCCGGTCGGGCTAATTGACAACTCAATTGCCAATTAGCACTCAGCGTGTTTGAATAACCACCATGCAGGTCAAACGTAGGCTTCAATCACAGTTGAAACGGATGGCAAGGATCTTCCCCGTCGTCACGGTCACCGGTCCACGCCAATCGGGGAAGACAACCCTCTGCAAGATGGCTTTCCCAAGAGCCAACTATCTCTCGTTGGAAGATCCCGAGCTGCGGGCCTATGCAGACCAAGACCCACGAGGGTTCATCGATGATCATGCTGGAAAAACTATCATCGATGAGGTGCAGCGCGTCCCTGACCTGCTCTCCAGCATTCAGGTTGCTGTGGACAGAAAGAAGGAAATGGGCCGCTTCATCCTCACGGGCTCGGCGAATCTATCTCTTCTCGACACAGTGTCGCAGTCCCTGGCTGGCAGAACCGCCCTCTTGACTCTTCTGCCCATGAGCTTCGACGAGTTGAAAAAGTTCCCCAGTGCCCCCCAGAAGCTGTTTGAGGCGTTGCTTGCGGGGGCCTACCCGGCAATCTTCGATCGAGAAATGGCCCCTGGCGAGTGGTTCGCCAGCTACGTGGGAACATACATCGAACGAGATGTGCGCCAGCTGCTGAATATTGGTGACCGGAGCACCTTCCAGTCATTTCTCAAGTTGTGCGCAGGTAGAACTGGACAGCTCTTGAACCTGTCTTCTCTCGGCTCCGATTGTGGGGTGGTCCATAATACGATCAAGGCATGGCTCTCTGTGCTCGAAACGAGCTACCTCATTCATCGCCTGCCACCCTTCTTTCGCAGTGTCCGCCGACGGTTGATCAAGACCCCAAAGCTACATTTCCTGGACAGCGGGCTGATCTGCTACCTTCTCGGCATCCGTGAGGTTGAACAGCTGCAACTCCACCCCCTTCGCGGAGCTGTCTTCGAAAGCTGGGTCGTCTCCGAGGTGCTCAAGTCGCTGCTTCACCGAGGGCGAGAGCCCGATGCACACTTCTTCCGTGACCGGAAAGGCCACGAAGTGGATCTTCTGCTCTCTCATCCCGACAAGCTGACGGCCGTGGAAGTCAAATCCTCCAGAACCGTGGCGAGCAGTTTCTTCGACGAGCTAGATCATTTCGAACAGTGGGCAACCACCGAAACGAGTGTGCGGCGGGTCAGCAAGGTGCTCGTCTACGGGGGAGAGCGACGTCAGCAGCGGAAGAAAGGAGAAGTCCTCCCCTGGTCCCTGGTGAGCACACATGATTGGACAGACTGAGACGCTGGTCAGCACCACGAAGCAGGACCAGATCCTTGGCCACTACCAGTCGTTCAAGGCCTCGAGCTGCCCCTGATCGGCAAGCGGACCTGCCTGCCGGAGTCTGGTAAGCTAGCGATGGAGGTTGAGTCATGAATCGAGCAATGCTGGCCTGTGGTCTCGCCCTCGCGCTGTCCGCCTGCCCCGGCACGTCCGGTGTGACCCCCCGCGACGGCGCCAAGGACTCTCCGATTGGGGACACCATCCCGAAGGATGGACAGCCGATCCCGGTCAACTGCGGCGACAAGGTCAAGGACACCGGCGAGGAGTGCGACGACGGCAACAAGGACAACAACGACGCCTGCCTCAACACCTGCAAGCTGGCCTACTGCGGCGACGGCTTCATGCAGAAGGGGGTGGAGGAGTGCGACGACGCCAACCAGGACAACAACGACGCCTGTTCCATCAATTGCCGCAGCCAGGGTTTCCAGGTCAACTCCATCACGACTGGTGACCAGCGCCATCCCAGTGTGGCGGCCCAGTCTGACGGCACGCTGCTGGTGGTCTGGACCGACGCCAGCGCGACCGGCAGCGACACCAGCGGGACCACCGTGAGGCTGCGGCGCTTCGACATCCACGGCAAGGCTCTGGACGCCGCCGAGGTCGTGCTCCCCACCACCACCTCGAACGACCAGCGAGACCCCGATGTCGCCGTCAACGCCCAGGACCAGGCGCTGGTGGTCTGGACCGACTGGTCCAACCCCGGCAACACCGAGGTGCGAGCACGGCTGGTGACCAAGGCGGGTGCCCCCTCCGGCTCCGACTTCCTGGTCAACTCCACCACCACCGGGCCTCAGGCGGCGCCCGCCGTCTGCGCCACCCCGGATGGCGGCTACGCCGTGGTGTACAACGACACCAGCATCGGCGGCTCGTCCCACGGCACCGACGTCCGCATGCGGACGGTCAGCGCCGCCGGCCAGCCCACGGGCTCGGACAAGCAGGTCAACACCTCCAACCAGGGCGACCAGATGTGGCCTGACGTGGCCGCGGCCCCGGGGGGCAACCTGCTGCTGGTCTGGCAGAGCTGGTCCAGCGCCGACAAGGAGTCGAGCGCGAACGGGATCGGGATCGCCGGCAGGATATTCAGCGCGAGCGGATCCGCCGTCACCTTGGAGGAGATCTACAACGCGGTGGGGAAGGGAGATCAGGAGAACCCGCAGGTGGCGTTCGACGCCGCCTCGGGGCAGTTCGTCGTGGTGTGGGAGGATGACTCCAAGCAGGGGGCGGACAGCGACGGCTTCAGCATCCGGATGCGCCAGGTCTCCACCGCCGGCCAGGCCGGGGCGCAGGAGGAAGTGGCAAACACCACCACCACCAAGTCCCAGCAGCACGCCGCGGTGGGGGCTGGCGGCGGGGTGGTCGCCGTGGCGTGGGACGACGCGAGCCAGGCCGGCCAGGGCCTCGACATCCGCGCCCGCCGCTACAAGGGAGGCACCCCAGTCGACGCGACCGACCGGGTCGTCAACACCTCGACCAGCCTGGACCAGGTGCTGCCGGCAGTGGCGGTCACCTCCGCGGGGTACGCGGCGGTGGTGTGGGAGTCCACCGGTTGCCCGGGCGACAACGCTGGCTACGGGATCCGCATGCGGATCCTGGGCCCGTAGTCGGGGCCCAGGGTGGTGACTCCACCCCCAGTTTCCTTGCTGGCTGAGGACAATCGTCTCCACCCTCTCTTGTGGACGCTTTTCTGTTTAATCTCGACCGGTTAACTGGGCTCACTGTGCCCCACAACGTGGGACAAAGTGTGAGGCAGGGGACAGTCTGGGACCTCATTGGGGGGTTCTGTCCCGGTTTGGGGGCTGGGCCTGGGTAACGGCCCCCCACCCCTTCCGACCCTTGATCCCCTTGCACGCCCTCTACTAACAGCAAGTTAGCATCAGTCTCGGGCCCCGTTTGCTGGCATGCCGCTTGCTCTCACAAGAGCCTGGACAGGGCATCCAACAAAACCAGGAGGTCGTCATGAGACTGTATCTGCTTGCCATCGCCGCCATCCTCATCGGGTGTGGTCAGGGTGTGATCGGAGACGAGGATGTGCTGGAGGGTGACATCCACTCCCAGGCCGACCCGATCATCCAGAAGACGATCAAGGCGGCGAACCTGGGCATCCAGGATGGCGACCAGTTCATGGCGCTGAGGGTCAACCAGGTGCTCCAGACCTACCAGGTCAAGTTCTTCTATCAGGGGATGGCCAACCTGTCCGACTACAGCACCATGACCGGCCCCGACGTAGGCGGCCCTGCCAACTGCCCCTATGTGGGCCCCAAGGCGACCACCGGCAACGACACCGGCCCCCAGAGCTGCCACTTTCTGGCGGACAAGTCCCTGGAAGCAGCCGACATGGCAAAGGACGAGATCGACCCCAACAAGGCGGTGGACGAGAGCTTCAGCGGCGGCGACGGCAACCTGCCACACTACCGCTCCTGGTACATCAACGGGGCCACCAACTCTGTCCAGCTGACCTCCACGCTCCTGTCTGGCACCTTGCGGCAGGCCGGTGTCTGCGACAACGCTCCGACCCCCACCGACAGCGCGTTCCAGAAGGGCGTCGAGCTCGGTCGCAAACTCTACATCCAGGCCATGAACGAGCGGCTCAAGCAGGTCGGCATCGACTTCGACTACCCCAACGGCGCCAAGCCCACCCGCTCCATCCGCTACTGCCAGAAGAACCTGCGCGAGCCGGCGCTGCAGGATGCCAAGGCCCGTGTGGCGTCCTCCCTGTCCCAGGAGCCCCTCTGCACCGGCATCGGCAACGACCCCATCGAGCAGTCCCAGTTCCAGGCCCAGTACCAGCAGGTGGAGCAGAAGTACGAGGATGGCGTGTACTCCGGGATCATGGGTGAGGATGCCAAGGCCCAGTCCACCCTGATGGGCAACGGCTGCTGCATCGCCTCGCCGCTGGTGCTCGACCTGGCGAGTGACGGCCTCAACCTGGGCGGCAAGGTCCGCTTCGACCTGATGGGCAGCGGCAGCAAGGTGGAGACCAGCTGGGTCCGCGGCGACGACGCCCTGCTGGTGCTGGACCGCAACAACAACGGGACCATCGACAACGGCACCGAGCTGTTCGGCAACGACGACACCCACGAGAACGGCTTCGCCAACCTGGCCACCCACGACTCCAACGCCGACGGCGTGGTCGACGCCCGGGACGCAGTCTACACCGAGCTGCGCCTGTGGCAGGACGACGGGGACGGGGTCGCGACCCAGGGCGAGCTGGCCACCCTGGCCCAGATGGGAGTCAAGGCCATCGAGCTACGGTATACTAGTGGCGCGCGGGTCGACCTGAACGGGAACCAGATGCGCCAGGAGGGCCGGTTCATCCGGACCGCCGAGTTCGCCGAGGCGCTGGGCGCCACCGGTGCCGTGGTCGACGTCTGGTTCAACTACCGCTAGCACGTTTCCCCGCGCGGCGAGCGACGATGCAGCGCGGAGGAACAGACACCCCAAAGAGGACCGTCCGAATTCCGCTGCCTCATCCCGGAGCGCCCCGCAGGGGCGCGAGGACCGGAATTCGGGTGGTCCTCTTTCTTTCGATGGCTCTGCTCATTCAGGGCTGCAACTGCACCGGCACGATCATGGTCAACCCGCACGAGGCCGGGCCGGATGGGGAGATCAAAGACGGGCCGTCCAGCCCGTACGACGGACAAAACGTCGCCGCCGAGCTGCTGTGGAAGTCGCCCCAGACCCACCTGAGCAAGGTCCACGCGCTGGCCGCCGAGGGGACCACGCTCTACGTCTCGGCCGACACCGGGCTCTACCTCTTCGTGCTGGGGTCGACCCTCCAGACCCGCTGCAGCGCCCCGAGCGGGGGGACGGCCTACCCCATCCTCGCCCCGGCCACGCTCGACGGCGCAGGCAACGCCTACTTCAGCCGGGCAAACCAGCAGTGCCTCTCCTCCATCGACAGCGGTTGTCAGGCGCGCTGGAACCTCTCCGGTCTGGACTACTTCAACTGCAAGGCCGCCAGCGACACCCAGCCGGTGCTCCTGCCCGGCGGCAGCCAGGTGGTTGTTGCCACCTCTGCGGACACCACCGGTGCAGCACACATCTGGGGCGTCAATACGGCTGATGGCTCGAAAGCGTGGGAAGAGGTGCTCGCCGGTCACAGCATCACCCGGTCGCTCACGGCGAGCTCGGGGGGCACGATCTACGTCGGCACGAAATCGAGCGGCATCGGCGTGCTGTACACCCTGTCCTCCAGCAGCACCACGCCGGTGGAGCTGTTCAAGGCGGCCGAGTTCCACGCTCCCGGCCTGGTGCTGGCCGACAACACCTTCGTCATCGGGGACTGGAACATGAACCTGCACGCCGTGAGCTCCAGCGGCAGCTCGGTCTGGAAGGGCAGCCCTGGCGGCCGCATCGTCAGTGCGCCGGTCGAGCAGAGCGGGGTGGTACTGGTCGCGGCCTCCCTCTTCGGCGTCTACACCCACGGTGTGGCGGGCGGCCCCAACTGGGACTACAAGATCTCGAAGGTCAACTACTCCGGGGTGGCGGTTGACAGCGCCGGCGTGGTCTACGTCGGCTCGGTGGGCGATTGCTCCGGCGGGGGCACCGGCGGGTGTGTGTTCGCGGTCAAGGGGGGCCACAAGGTCTGGGCCTACGGCACCGAACGGCCGGTGGATGCCACGCCGCTGGTCCACAACGCCATGGTGATCGTCGGGGACCAGGGGGGCACGATCTACGCGCTCAAGGCCAACTGACGGGCCTGGTCGCGCAAAGGCGGTTGATCCCGAGGACTTTCCCAGTATTATTCCCCCACAGGAGTCGCTATGACTGGCACACCCAAAGCGCGCGAGCCGGGGAGCCTCACCGGGAGTGCGGGGCGAGCGCGCAGAACAGACACCGACGCGCTCGCCCGCGAGCTCGAGCAGAAGGCCTGGCGCTACCGCATCGACATCATCGAGATGCTCGCCGAGGCTGGATCTGGACATCCAGGCGGATCCCTGTCCGCCATAGACCTGGTCAGCTGTCTGTACCACCACAAGCTACGGCACCGCCCTGCGGAGCCCCGATGGCCCGAACGGGACCGGCTGGTGCTGAGCAAGGGCCACGGCGTTCCGGCCCAGTATGTGGTGATGGCCGACCTGGGCTACTTCCCACGCCCCCAGCTCTGGACCCTGCGCAAGCTCGGCTCCCCACTACAGGGACATCCGTGCACCCGCTGGCTCGACGGCCTCGATGCCTCCACCGGTTCGCTGGGCCAGGGCCTCAGCATCGCGCAGGGCATGGCCCTGGGGTCGCGGCTCGACCGCCTTCCGTTCCGCGTCTATTGCCTGATGGGTGATGGCGAGACGCAGGAGGGGCAGGTGTGGGAGGCTGCGCTGTCGATCCCCCACTACCGGATCGACAACCTCACCGTGATCATCGACTACAACAAGGCACAGATCGACGGCTACACAAAGGACGTGATCGACCTGGAGCCTCTGGGTGACAAGTGGCGGTCGTTCGGATGGCACGTGATCGCGATCGACGGTCACGACTACGGGCAGATCATGGACGCGCTGGACGAGGCCGAGTCGGTCAAGGGTCGTCCGACCTACATCGTGGCCCACACCGTCAAGGGCAAGGGGGTCTCGTTCATGGAGAACGTGGTCCACTGGCACGGCGTGGCGCCCAAGCGCGAGGAGGCCGACAGGGCTATCGCCGAGCTGAAGCAGAAGGCCGGCATCCCCGCCGAGGAGGTGGTCCGATGATGAAGCCACGAGCCACCCGCGACGCTTTCGGAGAGACCCTGGAGCGCCTGGGAGCAGAGGAGCCGCGCATCGTGGTGCTCGACGCCGATCTGAGCGAGTCCACGCGATCGTTCCGCTTCGGCAAGGCCTTCCCCCAGCGGTTCTTTCAGATGGGGATCGCCGAGGCCAACATGCTGGGGACCGCGGCCGGACTGGCCAGCACGGGCAAGATCGCCTTCTGCTGCTCCTTCTCCTGCTTCGTCACCAGTCGCTTCGACCAGATCAAGGTCAGCGTGGCCTACAACAACGCCCGGGTCACCATCGTCGGCACCCACGCCGGTTGCGGCGTCGGCCCTGACGGGTACACGCAGATGGCCCTGGAGGACGTGGCCCTGCTGCGGTCGCTGCCGAACATGACGGTGCTCCAGCCCGCCGACGACCTGGAGGCGACCCAGATCGTGGAGTACCTGGTGCGGGAGCACCCGGGCGGACCGGCTTTCCTGCGCCTGACCCGCCAGAAGGTGCCAAGGATCCACGCTGACGACTACCGCTTCCAGCTGGGCAAGGTCGACGTCATGAGACAGGGCAAGGATGTCGCCATCTGCGCCACCGGCGCCACGGTCCATGGCGCCCTCGAGGCCGCTGCGCGACTCGGCGACGACGGGATCCAGGCCACCGTGGCCAACATCCACACCATCAAACCGCTGGACCAGACGGGCATCGCCCTGCTGGCCCGCACCACCCGGCGCCTGGTGGTGGTGGAGGACCATGGGGTCACCGGCGGTCTCGGCTCGGCCATCTGCGAGGCGCTGTGCGAGTCGGGCGAACCGGTCCCGGTTCACCGCGTTGCCCTACGTGACTTCGGCGAATCGGGCAGCACCGAGGACCTGTTCGCCAAGCACCATCTGGATGGGCCAGGGATCCACGCCGAGGTCCACAGCTTCCTCGAACGTCAGACAGCTTGAAGATCCTGTCGGCAACCAAGAAGTACGCTCTCTCCCGCGGACATGTCGGCTGCCTCGGAGAGGTGGCCACCATCAACCTGGCGCGAGGATGCGCCGCCGGCTGCACCTTCTGTTATGCACGTTGCGTCTCCGGCGCTCCCCCCCCGGGGTCGCTCCTGCTCTACCGCGACCTGGCCGACCAGCTGGCCCATGAGCTCGACCGGCGCCGCCGTCGCCCTGTTCCCTCCTTCGTCCTCTTCTCCACCGCCAGCGACCCCTTCCTTGGCGGCGACCCGGTCCTGGCGCTGACCCGGGCAACCCTGGAGCTGCTGGTCAAGCGCAATATCGGTGTTTCTCTCTCGACACGGGGTGAGATCCCGGACGACGTGATCGATCTGCTGGCCCGGCACGCGCCCCACGTCCAGGTGACCGTGCCGCTGGTCTCCCTGTCGGAGACCTACACCCGGACCTGGGAGCCCGGTACCGCTCCGCCCCGCAGGCGGCTGTTCCTGGTCCAGCGACTGCTCCAGGCGGGGGTCGGGGCGGTCCAGGTCCGCCTCGAGCCGATCATACCCTTCGCCAACGACGCGACCGACAGCCTCCGGGAAGTTGCGTCCGCCCTGGTGGGGCTCGGGCTCGACAGCGCGATGGTCGGCTACATGCATCTGCGGCCGGGAGTGGCCGAACAGGTGAAGCGCGAGACGACGCCTGATCAATCGGCGCTGGTGCTGGGGGGCTTCGCTCCCGACCCGCTCCAGCCTCTGCCCGGCAAGTTCCAGCACCTGCCGATCAAGCTGCGGACGACGAACCTGCGGCGGATCCAGCGAATCGGGCGCGAGCTGGGCCTGCACCTCTCTGCCTGCCACTGCCAGAACCCCGGCATCCCGGCCCGGCAGTGCCCCCTTCAGCCGCCGGAGCTGCCTCGGCCCGTTGGGGAGCAGATCACGCTGCTGGAGTGAACGGACGAGTATCTCGAGTATCTCTCACACGGTGGCACTTGCCTGACCGATGTGGTACCAGCGAGGGGGCGGGCGGAGCAAACAGTTGTAGTCCGGTGGGGCGGGCGGGTGGAGCACACAATTGATGGCAACGCAGGAACAGACCGAGGCTCAAGCACCGGCGCCGGCCACCGAAGGGTTGGCCGACATCTCGGCCGAGCTGATCGACACCGACGCCAGCAAGGTGGTCCGGCGCCTGATGCGCCACGGCCACGAGGCCTATCTGGTGGGAGGCTGCGTGCGGGACCTGTTGCTGCATCGCAAGCCCAAGGACTTCGATGTGGCCACCAGCGCCACCCCCAACGAGATCAAGAAGCTGTTCCGCAACAGCCGGATCATCGGCCGGCGCTTCCGACTGGCCCACATCTTCTTCGGCCCCAAGATCATCGAGACCTCCACCTTCCGGGCGCAGCCGGTGGCCGAGGGCGAGGAGCTGCTCATCCGGCGCGACAACGTGTTCGGAACCGCCCGCGAGGACGCGCTGAGACGGGATTTCACCATCAACGGGCTTTTCCTCGACGTGCGCGAGAACCGCGTCATCGACCATGTTGAGGGGCTCGCGGACCTGAGGTCCCGCCGCATCCGCACCATCGGCGACCCCCGCCTCCGCATCCAGGAAGACCCGGTCCGCATCATCCGGGCCGTGAAGTTCGCAACCCGGCTCGGCTTCGTCTTTGACCCGACCACCGAGGACGCAATGGTGGAGTTCCGCGGCCTGATCGCCATGTGCTCGGTGGCCCGGGTGCTTGAGGAGATCTACCGTCTACTCGGCAGCGGCCACGCCGCCCCGGCGCTGCGCGCGATGCACCAGATCGGGGCTCTTGACGTCCTGTTGCCCGAGGTGGCCGCGGTGATGGGCCCCTCTCCCCACCCGGGCGCGCGCGAGCCGGTGCTCCCGATCCAGGACCTGGGCAACGCACCGCACCCGTCCGACGAGGAAGAAGCACCGCCGCGAGATGCAGAACCGGCCCCCGTCTCGGACAGCGCGGCCACACCCGAGAAGCTGGAGTCGTTCAGGGCCACCATCGAGCAGCTGATCGAGGTGGTGGTGGGCAGGGACGACGAGGCGCGGCTCCAGGCGGGCCGGCGTATGTGGGAGTACCTCGAGGCCCTGGACCGGCTGACAGGCCAGAGCCCTGCTCCAACCGCACGCTCCGCGTCCACACCCCCAGCACACCTGCAACTGACGCAGGGCCAGATACCTCACTCCCTGCTGCTTGCCGCCACCATCTGTGGACTGGCCGAGCGCAACCTCCGGGCCGAAGTGGCGCTGAAGGACGCGGTCCCCGCCCTGGAACACCTGGTCCAGGCGATCTGCAGCCGGTTGCGCGTCTCCCGACGAGACCGTGAGCGGCTCAAGCAGATCCTGGTCGCCCAGCGCCGCATGGTGCACCGGGGAAAACGCCGGCGCCCGTCGGCGCTGCTGCAGCGTGACTACTTCCCGGAGGCCTGGCAGCTGTTCCAGATGCGATGCGCCATCACCGGAGAGGACCGTGACTCCCTTGAACGGTGGCAGCAGCTGATGGACGATCGGTCGAAAGAGGGTGGCCGGCGGCGCCGTTCTCGACGAAGGCGCAGCCGTCCCCGTCAGGATTCGTAGTCGGTAGGATCGGGGACGCCAGCCTCCGCGAATCCCTTCTTGCGGTGTATGCAGCTGTCGCACAGCCCGCACGCCCGGTCGCCCCGCGGATCATAGCAGGAAAACGTGATGGAATAGTCAAGCCCAAGGTCCGAGCCCTGTCGGATGATCTGCCCCTTGGTCAGCTCCATCAGGGGAGCGTGGATCTCGAGGTCGCCGCTCCGAGTGCCCAGGCGCAGGGCCTGCTCCATGGCAGCCACGAACGCAGGGCGGCAATCTGGGTAGCCCGAGTAGTCAACCCGATTGACCCCGATGAAGAGGTGGGGAGTCCCGAGCGCCTCGGCCCATGCTGCACCCATCGCCAGAAAGATCGCGTTTCGCGCCGGAACGTAGGCATCGGCCGGAGGCACCGAGGGGCTCACACCGTCGGGCGAGACCGGAATTGCGGTCCCGTGGCCGCCCGCGTCCAGCAGCGCCGAGCCTCCGATCCAGCCCAGGGGGATATCCACCACTCTGTGGACCGCCACACGCATGCCCTCTGCGACGAGGCGGGCCGATTCCAACTCCCTCCAGTTGCGCTGACCGTAGCGCACGGTCAAGGCACGGCAGCGATGGTTCTGGCTCGCGATGGCGAGGCAGGTCGAGGAATCGACCCCCCCACTGAGCAGCACCACAGCATCTGCTCGCTTGTCGGCCATGGTCCAACTATAGCCGCGCCGGGTGCCATGTCGACGGGAAACACCCTCGGTTGGTGTGTCCTGGTTTGACCTCGATCGAGCGCATCACGGCGGGGTTAGATCTCCTCTGCGACGCTGAGGACGGCGATTTTGGCCTTCGAGTGCATTATTCCGACGAGGAACACCGTTTTCTCGTCGGAATAATGTTGACAGTGTGGATCGCGATTCTGGAGAATGGTCTCCACTTGACGATATTCTCGAGGAGGGCAAAGGGCCATGGCTGAGAAAGTAGCTAGGACCAACATCAAGCGGGATGACAAGAACTACATCTACTTCATCAAGGATGGGGCGGTGTGGCAGGTCCCCCGAAAGAAACCGGGGCAGACCGGCAAGGGCAAGAGGGAGAAGATCAACGATCCGGGAGTCACGATGGACATGGGCAGCTTCATCTACTTCCTTGACAGGGATGGAGATGTCGCCCGGTCCAAGCGTGCCGTCGGAGGCCAGAAGCGCAAGAAGAAGGCCAAGAAGAAGGTAGCCAAGAAGAAGAAGGTGGCCAAGAAGAAGCCGGCCAAGAAGAAGCCGGCCAAGAAGAAGCCGGCCAAGAAGAAGCCGGCCAAGAAGAAGCCGGCCAAGAAGAAGGCGGCCAAGAAGAAGGCGGACAAGAAGAAGCCGGCCAAGAAGGCGGCCAAGAAGAAGGCGGCCAAGAAGAAGCCGGCCAAGAAGGCGGCCAAGAAGAAGCCGGCCAAGAAGAAGGCGGCCAAGAAGGTAGCCAAGAAGAAGCCAGCCAAGAAGAAGGCGGCCAAGAAGAAGTAGCTCGCCTGTTTGCCTCTCGGGGCTCAGTGCCGCCAGCCCATCACGGAAGTGTGGGGCAGCCTCGAGTTGAGGTAGTACCGTTGCGGCACACGCTCAGGAATCCATCTCATCGACTTCCGTCGACGCGGTCGCGGATTGTGAGTCGATCTTTCCTGTGCCCGTGGAACAGGCGGTGGAGTCGCGACGACCTCGGGTGCCGGTGACGCGGCTCCACAGTCGGGCGAGGCCTGGCCTGTCGTCATCGGGGGGTCTGCGACCTGACCGGCCACGTGGCCGCATCCTGTCATCATCGTCATGCTGAAGATCATCGCCAGGAGAGTACCCATGGCACGCCTCCTCTCGTTCACATGTGGTGTTGGTGTTGGTGCTGGTGTTGGTGCTTGGATCTATGCCCTGGCCGCAGTGGGCGCGGCCTCTGACCCGGAACTAACCGCTAAGTGCGCGTAGTTCCTTGTCTGAAAGATCCGCCCAACGGGCGGGGCCGGACTAGTCCCTCAGGTGCGATGCGAAGATCCGGCGTGGGGGAGTGTGCGGCGTGTAGTGGTCCAACAGCGATCGTGTCTGCCAATCTTCTACGAGCTCGGTATCCGTTGACTCTCATGGCCGATGCTCCTGAGGCCATCCAATGCTCGACCACAGGCATCGGGTGTGCCAGCTTCCGCCTCCGATGGAATTGGCATCGATCTCGAGACGTTCGATCGCCTGCCAGCCGTCGCGAGCTCCGACGCTGGTATGCGATAACTGGAGGACCTTCCGAGAAGCAGCGTGGGCAGTAGTGGCAGCACTAGTCAGCCCCCTGCTCCGGATCGCCCGCAATAGCTCGGAAGCTGGAATCCAACCATTTGCAATCATGTATGTCGTTCGCATCCCCGGGGTGGCTTCCTTCTTGCATCCCATCCAGATCATGCGACCCCTTCATCAGTTCTTGATCGTCTGCATACTGCTCCTCACCCCGCTGGCCCAGGCCCAGCAGGCGGCGAAGCAGACCGCCGCCAAACAGACCGCCGCAGCGGCTCTGGTGCACTACCTCGAGCGAGAGGGCGTGACCAAGGTGTTTGGGGTACCTGGAGAGGAGACGCTGCACCTTGTGGATGCCCTGCGCTCCTCCCGCAAGATCCAGTTCGTCCTCAGCGGCAACGAGCAGGGTGCGTCGATGATGGCCACCGGCTACGCGCGCGCCACTGGCAAGATGGGGGTCGCGCTCTCCACGCTTGGGCCGGGTGCGACGAACCTGGTGACCGGCACCGCCAATGCCATGTCGGAAAACGTCAGGCTGCTGGTGATCACCGGTCAGGGACCCGTGAAGAGGCCAGTGGGCTATCACCAGAAACTGCCGCTCACCGACCTGTTCAAGCCCGTGACTCGCCTGTCGCTGGAGGCCAAACGGGGCAGCTCGGTGGTCGCCACGGCCCGCAAGCTGGTCAGGGCCGCCAACCAGAATCCTGGTCCGGTCCACCTCAGCCTCCCGTCGGATGTGGCCGCCAGGCAGATCAAGGTGGTCAAGCCGCAACCGGCGGTGCCGGTTCGCCGTCCCCGCCCCGGGACCATGGCTGTGGCCTCGGCCGCCAAGCTGCTCAAGGATGCCAAGTTCCCCGTGATCGTGGCCGGCGACGGCGTGCTGCAGGAGCGCCAGGGCCACACGGCGCGCGGCGTGCTGGCCTTCGCCAAGCTGCACAACATCCCCGTTGTGCCCTCGGCCATCGCCAAGGGCATGTTTCCTTCGAACAACGAGCTGGTGCTCCCGCCCCTGGGGCCTTTCTCCAAGGGCAAGGGGGCAGAGCTGGTGCGCAAGGCGGACCTGATCCTGTCGGTGGGGTTCCACCCCACCGAGGTGTTCGAGCCGCAGTCGTTCAACCCCGGCGGCAAGACCAAGATGGTCCACCTCAGCACCCAGAAGCTGCCAGCGGAGCACCGGATCAAGGGCATGAACCCGCAGGTGGAGCTGACCAGCGGCCTGGTCCAGAGCCTCGGCGCCCTGCACAGCAAGCTCAGGGGATACCACGCTCCCGCCACGGCCGCGACGGAGGCCCTCAAGCTCCGCGCCCAGCATGATCAGGAGCTGGCGAGCTATATGGGAGCGAAGGGAAAGGCACCGCTCAGGCCTCAGCAGGTGATGGGTGAGCTGCGAAAGGCCCTGGACGGCAAGGGAAAGGCAATGGTGTTCGGCGACGTGGGGCTGAACAAGGGCATGTTGCACCAGTGGATGCCAGTCTCCCGGCCGGGCGAAGTGATGGTCCCCAACGGGATGTCCACCATGGGGGTGGCCCTGCCGGCGGCGATCGGCGCAAAGCTCGCCCGCCCGGGGCTCAAGGTGCTGTCGCTCAGCGGCGACGGCGGCCTGATGATGAACGTGCAGGAGCTCAGCACCGCGGCCAAGTACAAGCTGCCTTTGGTCCACGTGGTCCTGATCGACCGCAAGCTGGGTCTGATCGAGAACCACCAGCGACGAAACGGGCTCAAGCCCTCGGGCGTCGACGTGGCCTCCTTCGACGTCAAGTCCCTCGCAAAGGGTATGGGCGCCAGGGGTTACATGGTCAAGCAAGCCTCCCAGATCGCGCCGCTTGTCCGCAGGTCGTTCAAGGCCAACCGCCCCACCCTGATCGGGATCCCGGTCGACTACTCCGAGTCGCACGCCGCCGCCGACCGCATCGGCGCCACGGCCCGTCAGGCGGCCCGACCGCGGGCGGTCCCGCGCGCCACGACCCTCAGGACCCGCCCAACCGGACGCCGCCGATAGCTACTTCCCGGCGACCAGCGTCGGCCTGAACAGCAGGCTGGGCGTCCGGTGCGACGCGTGGGGGTATGGGTCGCCGCCGATCCGCACCAGCTCGTTCCAGAACCGCAGGTGGTTGCCGGCCACGTTCATCGACCCCAGCGGCCGCACACGCTTGCCCCCCTCCAGCAGGAAGCCCCCGATGCCATGCGAGAAGTCGCCGGTGGTGCTGTTGGAGTTGCCACCGATGAAGTGGGTGATCAGGATCGCCTTGCCCGCCGCGGCGCATAGCTCCTGCAGCTCGCCCTCGCCCTCCAGAAAGACCAGGTTGGAGGAGCCTCCCGTCGTGGGCGCCCGCTTCAGCTTCCGGGCGTAGTAGGAGTCGATGTAGTACTTTCCCAGCACGCCCCGCTCGATCAACGGCATGCGCCGGGCTGTGATCCCCTCGCCATCGTAGCGCCTCGATCCCCAACCCCTGGGCAGCAGCGGGTCGTCCACCACCGACAGCCGCTCGGACGCGACAGCCTGCCCCAGCTTGCCGTCGAAACAGGAGCGCTTCTGATCGAGCGCCCAGCCGGACAGCGGCGCCAGCAGACCGCCGAGCAATCTGCCCACGGCGCGGTTCTCCACCACGAGCGGCAGGGTGCAGGAGGGGATGGCGTCGGCGCCGATCTGCGCCAGGGCGCGCCGGGCGGCCTCCTGCCCCACCTGCTGCGGGCTGCCCAGCGCGCCGCGGAAGCGGGCCCTCGTCTCGGCCCAGTCGCTGGGGCGCTTGCCCTGCCGGGCGTCGTTGACGCTCACGTCGGCCCACAGGGAGAACGTCGTGGAGGCCCTGCCGTCGGCGAACCCGTTGGTCTGGACCAACACGCTCTCCGAGACCCGATCCGTGTACCCCGCCCCCACCGAGATCACCCGCCCCCCCGCGGCCTCCCGGGCAGCGTCGTGGGCCTGCAACGCCAGCCGCTTGCGCTCGGCCATCGTGACCGCGCCCTGCTTCGGGTCGTGGAGCTGGAGGTCCAGGGTGGGCCGCTCGCGGTAGAGCGCGGGCTCGGGAAGGGCCCGGTGCGTGTCGGGCATCAGCACCCGGGTCATCTCCGTGGCGTCGCCCACGAACCGCAGCAGCGCACGCCGTTCGAGCTCGCTGGTCTTGTGCTGGCCGTAACGTCCGTCGACGAAGATACGGATCGACAGGCCGCGCGTCTCGGACGACTTGAGCTCCTCCATCTTCCCGTCGCGAACGGCCACCTTGTAGTCGCGGGTGCGCGCGACCCGGGCCGCGGCCTGCTTGGCCCCGCGGCTGCGGGCCCGGTCACAGGCCAGCTCGGCTATCTTCTGCAGCTCACTGTTCATGGTCGCTAGCCCTTGCTGGTTCCGCCGACGGTGATGGCCCCCACCTTGACCGTCGGCAGGCCAAGCCCGACCGGCACCTGCTGCCCCCGCTTGCCGCAGGTCCACCCGCCCTCGTCCAGCCGCGGGTCCGTGCCCACCATCGCCACCTGCTCCAGCACCCTGGGGCCGTTGCCGATGATGTTGACGTCCTTGATCGGTCGTCCCAGCTTCCCGTCCTCGATCAGGCGGCCGTTCTTGACGTAGAAGGTGAAATCGCCGGCGCCGATGAGCACCTGACCGTTGGTGAAGTGCTCGGCATAGATGCCACGCTTGACCGACCGGATGATCTCCTCGGGGGAGTGGGGGCCGGCGAGCATGTAGGTGTTGCGCATGCGCGGGATCGGCATATGCCGGAACGACTGACGCCGACCGCTGCCGGTCGGCCTGACCTTGAAGTGGCGGGCGCTGATCCGGTCGTGGAGGAAGGTCCTCAGGATGCCCCGCTCGACGAGCACGGTCTTCTGAGGATCGTTCCCCTCGTCGTCAACGTTGATCGAGCCCCGCATGTGCGAATTCGTGCCGTCGTCGACGATGGTCACGAACTCGGGTGCGATGCGCTTGCCGATCCGGTCGGAGTAGATCGTGATCTTCTTGCGGGCGAAGTCGGCCTCCATGCCGTGACCGATCGCCTCGTGCAGCAGAATGCCCGAGCCGCCGGGGGCCAGCACGACCGGCAACTCGCCGACCGGGCCGGGCACCGCGTCGAACAGCACCAGCGTTCGGCCGGCGGCCTGCCTCGCGGCGTGGGCCAGCCGCTCGTCGGTCAGGTAGCCGATGTCGTCCCGGGCAGCCAGGGCGTAGTAGTTGGACTCGCGGCGCCCGTCCACCTCCGCCAGGCAGGAGACGTAGGTCACCACCATCGGCTGCCGGTCGAACGCCACACGCCCGTCAGAGTCGACCACCAGCACCTGGCTGTCCTCGTCCCGGTAGAAGATGTTGACCTTCTTGATGCGCCTGTCCTGGGCGCCGACGCGGTCGTGCAGGCCCATCAGCAGCTTGACCTTGGCCCCGGTGGAGACCTCCGACCACGGGCGCTTGACCGGGTAGTGGGCGGGGAGCCGGCCCACGGTGAGAGCCCGCGGGGTGGTCGCCGACCTGGCGCCCGAGGCCACCGCGGCCGCCACCCCGGCCGCCTCCAGCATCGAGGCGCGCTCGACGGTCTCGGTGAAGGCGTAGCCGGTCTCCAGGCCTCGCACCACACGTACACCCACGCCCAGGTCCTGGGTGGAGTGACCCTTGTTGACGGCGTGGTCCTCGAGGCCCAGCACGTTGGTGCGGATCCGCTGGAAGTAGAGGTCGCAGTACTCGCCTCCTCCCTGCAGCGCCCGGTCCATCACTTGCCGTACGGTGGCCTCGGTGACGCCGAAGGCGTCGAGCGGCGTGGGGCTCGGGGGCCTGGTCGTCGTGGCTGGCGTCGGCCCGTGACAGGCCGGCAGCACCAGACCGCTCGCGGCCCCGGCGGCGGCCAGCCCGATGAACTGTCGTCGATCAAGTCTGTCCCTCATGAATCGCCCTCCCTGCTCCGGGCCCCGCGCTCGTAGAGCGTCAGCTCCCACTGCCAGCTCTGCGAATCGTGGCGCAGGATGTAGGTCGCACCGTCGCTGCCGCGCACCTTGAAGTAGCGGTGATCAGGCGCCAGCCAGCGGTCGACGATCTCCTCGACCTCGACCACCCGCTGCTGCTGCGTGCCCACGCGGAAGCGGCGGGGCGATTCCTCTCCCCGGTATCCGGCGTGGCACTCCACCTGCACGCGGATGAGGCCCATCGGTTCTCGTGCTCCGTCCGCCCACCGCGGCGGACTGCAGCTGGAGTTTCACACGCCGTAACCCGAGCGGCAAGGCGAGCCCCGGGCAAACACCCCCCGCGTGGTGTGGTATTCCACGGCTTGCCCCTTGTCCCTGGGCCCGGTTTCGATATGATGCGAGCCGCACAGCGACCAGGGACGGGTCTCGCGACCCTCACATACGTTCAACGACAGGAGGAACAGGATGAA
>Ga0180009_10002607_pt1 | contig 21142 bp, 17 predicted proteins | sample OS_PC_MetaG_FD_123537 | JGI IMG/M metagenome (GOLD analysis project Ga0180009, IMG submission 123537) | Groundwater microbial communities from the Aspo Hard Rock Laboratory (HRL) deep subsurface site, Sweden - OS_PC_MetaG | ecosystem: Environmental > Aquatic > Deep subsurface > Groundwater...
ACTTCGAGTGCCTGCACGAGCTGAAGCTGATCGTCGACCTGATGTACGAAGGCGGCATCGCCAACATGAACTACTCGATCTCCAACAACGCGGAATACGGCGAATACGTGACCGGCCCCAAGGTCATCAACGCGCAGTCGAAGGCCGCGATGAAGGAGTGCCTGGACAACATCCAGAACGGCAACTACGCCAAGCAGTTCATCCTCGAAGGCCGCACCAACTACCCCGAGATGACCGCCCGCCGCCGTCTCAACGCCGAGCATCCGATCGAAGTCGTCGGTGCCAAGCTGCGCGCGATGATGCCGTGGATCAGCAAGAACAAGCTGGTCGATCAATCGAAGAACTGATAGGGATCAGGGATCGGGATTCAGGGGTCAGGGGGTTTTGTGCGGCTGCGCCGCGCTGTCTCTTGCATTCCGCCCCCTGAATCCTGACCCCTGAATCCTGACCCCTGAAATGACACATCCCCTTATTGCCCGCGAGGGCTGGCTGGTATTGCTGGCCGCTTTTGCCGCCGCCCTGATTGCTACCTGGCTGGTTGGCTGGTGGTCGGTTCCGTTCTGGATCTGGGCGGTGTTCGCGCTGCAGTTCTTCCGTGATCCGACGCGCGTGCCGCCGGCCGACGCCGACGCGGTGATCGCGCCGGCCGACGGTCGCATCGTCGTGGTGGAAAAGGTTCGCGACGAATACCTGAATCGCGAGGCGCTGAAGATCAGCGTGTTCATGAACGTGTTCAACGTGCATTCGAACAAGAGCCCGGTCGACGGCGAGATCAAGGGCCTCTGGTACACGCCCGGGAGCTTCGTCAACGCCGACCTCGACAAGGCCTCCACCGAAAACGAGCGCAACGCACTCCACATCGCCACCGCGCGCGGCGACGTCACCTGCGTGCAGATCGCCGGCCTGATCGCGCGCCGCATCCTGTGCTACGTCAAGCCGGGCGACAGGCTGACGCGCGGCCAGCGCTACGGCTTCATCCGCTTCGGTTCGCGGGTCGATGTCTACCTGCCGGTCACGGCGCGCGCCGAAGTCTCGATTGGGCAGAAGGTCACCGGGGGGCGTACCATACTGGCTCGCTGGTAATCCTAATCCGAGGCTGTGCCTGCCCATGCTTGATTTCGAACGCCGCAAAGCCGAACTGAAGCGCCCGCGGATGCGTGACCGCGGCATCTACCTGCTGCCCAACCTGTTCACTACTGGTGCGCTGTTTGCCGGCTTCTACGCCATCGTGCAGGCGATGAATGACCGCTACGAGTATGCCGCGGTGGCGATTTTCATTGCGATGGTGCTCGACGGGCTCGACGGTCGGGTGGCCCGCATGACGCACACCCAGAGCGCCTTCGGCGCCGAGTACGACAGCCTGTCCGACATGGTGTCGTTCGGCGTCGCGCCCGCGCTGGTGATCTACGAATTCGCGCTGCAGGACATGGGCAAGTTCGGCTGGATCGCCGCCTTCGTCTATTGCGCCGGTGCCGCACTCCGGCTGGCGCGCTTCAACACCCAGCTCGACACCGTCACCGACAAGCGCTTCTTCCAGGGCCTGCCCAGCCCGGCGGCCGCGGCGCTGATCGCCGGCTTCGTCTGGGTCATGGTCGAGTATGGCCTCACCGGTGACGATGCGCGCTGGCTGGCCGCGGCGATCGCGCTGTTCGGCGGCCTGTCCATGGTCAGCAACTTCCGCTTCTACAGCGGCAAGGAAATCAACCTCAGGAAGAGCGTGCCCTTCTTCGTCATCCTGCTGATCGTGCTGGCCTTCATCCTGGTCTCGACCAGCCCGCCCGAAGTGTTGTTCGGCGCGTTCGTGCTGTATGGCCTGTCGGGCTATGCCGACGCGATGTGGCGGCTGATGCAGCGCAGAAAGCAGGCCGCTGCGACGGCCCCCTTGCCGGACCGCGAAAAATAGATACAATTTGGACCATGTCTACCTGGCCGCAACCGTCCTGCCTTTCCTGCCTGTCGAACGTTCTGTTCGGCAGCCTGCTGCTGCGCGTCCCGCGCACACATTAAATCCCCCTCCCTGCAGTACCCGCGCCGCCAGCTTCACGCGGCAACCCCGATATAATGCGTCGGCCCGCATCGATTGAAACCCCGGCCCGACCCACCATGGAGCCTGCCATGAACGACCGTTTGTTTATTTTCGACACCACCTTGCGCGACGGCGAGCAAAGCCCCGGCGCGTCGATGGCCAAGGAAGAGAAGCTCCGCATTGCGCGCCAGCTGGAAAAGCTCGGCGTCGACGTCATCGAAGCCGGCTTCGCCGCCGCCAGCCCGGGCGACGCCGAAGCGATCCGCACCATTGCCGAAACCATCAAGCATTCGACCATCTGCTCGCTGGCGCGCGCCAACGAGCGCGACATCCATGCCGCCGGCGGCGCCATCAAGCCGGCCAAGTCGGGGCGCATCCACACCTTCATCGCCACCAGCCCGATCCACATGGAGAAGAAGCTGCGCATGCAGCCCGACCAGGTGGTCGAGGCCGCGGTCAAGGCGGTCAAGCTCGCGCTCGAATACACCGACGACGTCGAGTTCTCGGCCGAGGACGCGGTGCGCTCCGAAATGGATTTCCTGGTGCGCGTGTTCGACGAGGTGATCAAGGCCGGGGCGAAGACCATCAACGTGCCCGACACCGTCGGCTACAGCATTCCGGCCTTGTGGGGCGAGCGCATGAAGCAGCTGATCGAGCGCGTGCCCGGTTCCGACAAGGTGATCTGGTCGACCCACTGCCACAACGACCTCGGCATGGCGGTCGCCAACTCGCTCGCCGCGGTGATGAACGGCGCGCGCCAGGTCGAGTGCACCATCAACGGGCTGGGCGAGCGCGCCGGCAACGCCTCGCTGGAAGAAATCGTGATGGCGGTGCGCACCCGCCGCGACGTGTTCAACTGCGACACCCGCATCGACGCGACGCAAATCGTCCCGGCGTCGAAGCTTGTCTCCACCATCACCGGCTACCCGGTGCAGCCCAACAAGGCCATCGTTGGGGCGAACGCCTTCGCGCATGAATCCGGCATCCACCAGGACGGCGTCCTCAAGCACCGCGAGACCTACGAAATCATGCGGGCCGAGGACGTCGGCTGGAACGCCAACCGGCTGACGCTCGGCAAGCTCTCGGGCCGCGCCGCGTTCAAGAGCAAGCTCGCCGAACTGGGCATCGTGCTCCAGACCGAGGAAGCGCTCAACACCGCCTTCGCCCGCTTCAAGGACCTGGCCGACAAAAAGCGCGAAATCTTCGACGAGGACCTGCAGGCGCTGGTCTCCGACGAGGGCTACGCGACCGAGCACGAGCGCTACAAACTGGTGTCGATGAAAGTGTGCTCGGAAACCGGCGAAGTGCCGCACGCCAAGCTGGTGTTCACTGACGACGGCGCCGAATGGCATGCCGATGGCAACGGCTCGGGCCCGGTCGACGCCGCCTTCAAGGCGCTCGAATCGGTGGTCAACAGCGGCGCCGACCTGCTGCTGTACTCGGTCAACAACATCACCAGCGGCACCGACGCGCAGGGCGAAGTCACTGTGCGTCTGGCGCAGGACGGCCGCGTGGTCAACGGCCAGGGCGCCGACACCGACATCGTCGTGGCCTCGGCCAAGGCCTACCTGCACGCGCTGAACAAGCTGCACAGCAAGCGCGAGCGGGCGCATCCGCAGGTGTAGCGTGATGCTGCAATCGAAAAACGCCCCGACAGGGGCGTTTTTCATGGGCGTCCGGAAAGTGTTGCGAGCCTGCGTCTAGGCCTGCAGGACGGTTTTCTAGAGGCTGTTGACGATGCAGTTGCGGCCCTGCTGCTTCGCGCGATACAGCCGCTTGTCCACGTCCTCGACGAAGCGCAGCGGTTCATCCTGATGCGTCGGAACGATGACGCCGACGCCGATGCTGACGGACAGCAGCTGGCCGACCGGGGAGTGTTCGTGCGGGATCTGTTCCTTGAAAATCAGGTTGCGGCAGCGTTCGGCGATTTTGAGCGCCGCTTTTTCATCCGTTTCGGGCAGCACCAGCACGAACTCCTCGCCGCCGAATCGGGCAAGGAAATCCCGTGACCGGGTCGCAGCCGAACTCAGGGCCCGCGCCACGCGCTTCAGGCAGTCGTCGCCCTGGATGTGCCCATAGCGGTCGTTGTATTGCTTGAAATAATCGATATCCAACATCACCAGCGCAAGCGACTGGCTGTTGCGCCGCGCATGGGTCCACTCCACGTCGAGGATGGAGTCGAACATGCGGCGATTCGCAATCCCGGTCAAACCGTCCTTGAAAGACAGTTCTTCCAGTTCTTTCTGCAGGACGGCCAGCTCCTCCTCGGTTTTCTTTCGCTCGCTGATGTCGAACATGAACCCGACCAGGGAATCGACTTCACCGGTTTCGTTGCGGACCACATGCACCACATCGCGGATCCACACATAGCCGCCCTCCCGGGTCAGTGCGCGGTAGTCGGCCTCGTGATCGGTTCCGGCCTGGGACTGGGCCACGCAGAAGTTGACCACCCGCTCCCGGTCCTCCGGGTGCATCCGGGCCGCCCAGTCCTCCACGCTCACCCAGCTCGCGGGCGCCCAGCCCAGCAGGCTTTCGATTTGCGGTCCGATGTAGGCGAACTGCATGGTCGACCAGTCAATTTTCCAGGGGATGGCCTTGGTGGATTCCAGCAAGGTCTTGTAGACCGTGCTGTCGATTTCAGTGTCGTTCGGGTGATGGATCATCGTGGGTCCGGATCAGCCTGCCCGCCGCGACGGCGCGCTCAGCTTGGCGTAGTAGATCGCGGCGAAGAAGAACACCACTGACAGCAGCACCTCGACGCCGGCGAGCCAGGCCGACAGGCCGGTGTCGGACCAGGCGCGCACCACGCCCTCGGTGAAATAGGCGAGGATCAGCATCGGCGCCCATTGATAGGTATAGCGGCGGCCCTTGAGGATGCCCATCAGCGGCAGCAGCAAGGGCAGCGCCTTGAACGCGAGCGAAGAGCCGCCCGGGCGGATCGGCGCCAGCCACAGCTCCCACGCCAGACACAGAAAAATCAGCGCGATCAGGCTCGCGCTCGCCAGGTTTTGCAAGGCTTTCATGCGGGAAAAAGTCGGGTTGCGGTTTCGGCCAGTCGGTGGCCAAGCGCGATGCACAGCGCGCGTTCGTCGTCGGTCAGCGGTTTGTCGTCGGCCGGCCCGGCCCAGTGGCTGGCGCCATAAGGCGTGCCGCCGCTGGCGGTGTTATTCACCTCGGCGAGCGTGTAGGGCAGGCCGAGCACCAGCATGCCGTGGTGCAGCAGCGGCAGCATCATGCTGGTCAGCGTGGTCTCCTGGCCGCCGTGCAGGCTGGCGGTCGAGGTGAACACCGCGGCCGGCTTGCCGACCAGCGTGCCCTTGGCCCACAGCGCGCCGGTGGTGTCGAGAAAATACTTCAAGGGCGCCGCCATGTTGCCGAAGCGGGTCGGCGAGCCGAGCGCGATGCCGGCGCACTGCTCGAGGTCGGCCAGTTCGACGTAGGGCGCGCCTTCGTCGGGCACCGGCGGCTCGGCCACCTGGGTGCGCGGCGCCACCGGCGGCACGGTGCGCACGCGCGCCGCGGCGCCGGCCACCTGGTTGACGCCGCGCGCCACCAGTTGGGCCATCTCGCGCACGCTGCCACCGGCGCTGTAGTAGAGGACAAGAATCTCGGTCATGGGGCCTCGTCGGCAAAAATGCTGAATTCGATCAGGTCGAAGCTCGGAGTTTGCTCCACCCGGCGACCAAAGGTGAGCGCGTAGTGGTGGGGCGCGTGCCAGACGTCGGCATCCAGCCCCGACTGATAGAGATGGCGCGGCAGCAGCAGGCGGTCTTGCTGCTGCAGCGCCGCGACGCCGGGCACGAACAGCGCCGGCTCGGGCGCGGCCTTGCGCTGGCCGCGCAGCGGCTGCACCCACACCGGCTGGATCTGCGGCGACAGGCGCTCGACGCCGAGTTCGACCTGGCGCGCATCGCGCATCACGACCCAGCGGATCACCCCCAGCGCCCAGTCCCTCGCGTCGCTGCCGCCCAGCGCCAGCGGGTCGCCCACCTTCAGGTTCAGCGGGGCGTCGGGCGTGCCGCTCAGGGCCAGCCCGGCGGCGCTGTCGTTGCTGACGGTCCAGTGGGTGGCGTTGACCGTGACCGGCATTGCCTGTGTGCTGCCGACATCGCCGATCGACAGGCTGTCGCCATCGCCGGGCGCGGCGCTGTCCTGCGGCTGCGACTGCTCCAGCAGGCGATGGATCGCGCTGACGCCGGCCACCATCTGCAGCGTGCTGCCCGAGGTGGCAAAGCGCCGGAACGCGCGCTGCACGCCGCTGCTCCATAGCTTGAGCAGGCGCTGGAACAGCCGCCGGGTGAGGTCGACATTGATGTCGGACGGCAGACCGATGCGGCGCGGCGATTCGCCGGCGCGCAGGCGCGCCGCGCTGTCGTGCAGGTGATGGCACAGCGCATCGGTGTCGAGCCAGCGTTGCGGCAGTTGCTGCGGCGGCAGATGGCTGGGCGGCACGTCGCCTGCGACCGGGATGGCAAAGCCGTGGTGGCCGGGCACCGGCGCCGGCCCCAGCGTGGCCAGCGCGGCAAAGCGGTCCAGGTACTGGCGCATCTGCAGCAGTTCGGGCGGCGTCATCCGCAGCGGGTCGGCCAGCGCGATCAGCAGCGCCTGGCGGTAGGGCAGGCTGGGTGGTGGCGTGTCGTCCGTTGCCGTGTCGGCCAGGTCGGTTTCCTCGACATGGGCCTGAACCTGGTGCAGGTCCTGCCACAGGCCGGCGGGATGCGGCGTATGGGTCAGCGCGCAGGCCACCTGCAGGTCGCGCAGCGCGGCCTGCAGGTGGCTGGCGGCCTCGGCCACGTGCCGCGAGCTGGCGCGGCCGAAGCGGCGCTGCGTCAGCCCCAGCAGCACCTGCTTGTAGCCGAGACTGTGCTCGATGTGCAGTTCGCGCAGCAGCGCGCCGGCCTGGCGCAGTTGCGCGTGCGGCGGCACGCCGGCTTCAACGAGCCGGGCTTCCAGACCCGCGGCGGCGCGCTGCACCGCCGGCCGGTACAGCGCCAGCAGCGCGGCGCGGTCGTCCTCGGCCAGCGGGTGGCGGTTGAGCGTGTACAGCGCCATCACCAGTTGTTGCGCCACGTCGGCCGGGCTGGCAAAAGGCAGCCGGTCGAGCCACTGCGCCACCGCTTTGGGGCGCGTCTCCACCGTCTGCTTCAGCACCGAATCGGTGCCGGGAAGATTGAATGTCAGCATGGGGTCAGTCGAATACCACCGTCTTGTTGGCGTACACCAGCACGCGGTTGTCGAGGTGCCATTTCACCGCGCGCGACAGCACCACCTTTTCCAGGTCGGCGCCCTTGGTGATCAGGTCGTCGAGGCTGTCGCGGTGCGAAATGCGCGCCACGTCCTGCTCGATGATCGGGCCGTCGTCCAGCGTTTCGGTGACGTAGTGCGCGGTCGCGCCGATCAGCTTGACGCCGCGCTCGAACGCCCGGTGATAGGGCTTGGCGCCGTGAAACGCCGGCAGGAAGGAATGGTGGATATTGATGATGCGGTTGGGAAAGTGGCGGATGAAATCCGGCGACAGCACCTGCATGTAGCGCGCCAGCACGATGAAGTCGATTTTCTGGTCGCGCAGGATCGCCATCTGGATCTGCTCGGCCTCGTGCTTGGCGTCCTTGTGCACCACCAGGTGCTGGTAGGGCACCCGGTAGGCGTCGGCCAGCCAGCGCGTGTCCTCGTGGTTGCTGAGAATGATCGGCAGCTCGCAGTGCAGCTCGCCGCTCTGGTAGCGGTACAGGAGGTCGGCCAGGCAGTGGTCGAACTTGGAGACGAACACGGCGAGCCGCGGCTTGCGGCTCGATTCGGCGAGCCGCCAGGTCATCCCGAAGCGCTCGGCGATCGGGCCGAAGGCCATGGCGAACTCGGCCAGGTCGAGGCTGAACTCCGCCAGTTCCCATTCCACCCGCATCAAGAACAGCTTCAGCTCGGCGTCCTGGTGCTGGTCCGCATGCAGGATGTTGGCGTTGTGCTGCAGCAGGAAATCGGCAATGGCGGCGACCAGCCCCTTCTGGTCGGGGCAGGAAATCAGCAATACGGCGGTATGACGCATGGATGTTCCGGGCAATTCCGGGGGTGGTTTTTTTCACCATCATAACCAAAACCCCTGCATTCCCGCAGGCAAATCCGTGCCATGTCAGCGCTTCGACACCTGCGCGCGCAAGGATTCAGCAGTCTTTGCGCAGCGCGTTCCCGATTCGGGGCGGCGGCGTCTTCAAACGGTAACGCATTCATCGGGCTGGCCGCGCGTTTCTCGGCGCCAGAGCGCATCCAGCCATTCCGCTGTGCAAAATTTAGGCATGCCGCCCGGCAAAAACTTTGATTTGCCATGGGATTTTCGGGGCCCCGAAAAAACCCTGCATGCGGACGCAATTCCGGGTTGACATGCCCGGCCGGACACCTAGAATTTGTACCTGCCCTCCGTCAGCACCACAATATGTTGTGAATAGAACTGTGCACGGGGGCTGGGAAAGCTGTGCATAAGTAGGGATAAGTTGTGGATCAACGCCCGCGCAGCGCCTGGTTTTATGTCATCGCCACCAAGGAGCCCCCTCGATGTTGAACGTCGCCACCGAATCCGCTGCATCCCCGCCCATCCCCCCGCTCGAAACCGCCGAACCCACCCTGACCGACACGCGCTACGCCGACTACAAGATCATTCGCCGCAACGGCTCGGTGGTCGGCTTTGCGCCCAACAAGATCGCGATTGCCGTCACCAAGGCCTTCATCGCGGTGCAGGGCGGGCAGGCAGCGGCCTCGGCGCGCATCCGCGAGCTGGTCGAGTCGATCACCGGCCAGGTGACCGCGGCGCTGATGCGGCGCAACCCCAACGGCGGCACCTTCCACATCGAGGACATCCAGGACCAGGTCGAACTGGCGCTGATGCGCTCGGGCGAGCATGAAGTCGCCCGCGCCTACGTGCTCTACCGCGAAAAGCGCACCCAGGAGCGCGCCGCGCAAAAGGCCGCCGGCGTGCCCGAAGCCCAGCTGCACGTGATCGAGGACGGCGTCAAAAAGCCGCTCGACACCGCGCGTCTGGCCGGCCTGCTGGCCGACGCCTGCACCGGCCTCGGCGACAACGTCAAGGCCGAGCCGATCATGCACACCGTGCTGCGCGACCTCTACGACGGCGTGCCGATGGCCGAAGTCGAAAAGGCGCTGGTGCTGGCCGCCCGCTCGATGATCGAGCAGGACCCCGGCTATTCCTTCGTTTCCGCACGCCTGCTGCTGAACTCCATCCGCCACGAAGTGCTGGGCGAAGCGGTGATGCAGGCGCAGATGGGCGAACGCTACGCCGAGTATTTCCCGCAGTTCATCAAGAAGGGCATCGCCGCCGAACTGCTGGACGAGAAGCTCGCCCAGTTCGACCTGGCGCGCCTGGCCAAGGAGCTCGACGCCGGCCGCGACTACCAGTTCGGCTATCTGGGCCTGCAGACGCTGTACGACCGCTATTTCCTGCACATCGAAGAGTCGCGCATCGAACTGCCGCAGGCCTTCTTCATGCGCGTGGCGATGGGCCTGGCGATCAACGAAGTCGACCGCGAGTCGCGCGCGATCGAGTTCTACCAGGTGCTGTCCTCGTTCGATTTCATGTCGTCCACCCCGACGCTGTTCAACGCCGGCACCCGGCATTCGCAGCTGTCGTCCTGCTACCTGACCACCGTCACCGATGACCTCGACGGCATCTACCAGGCGATCAAGGAAAACGCGATGCTGCAGAAGTATGCCGGCGGCCTCGGCAACGACTGGACTCCGGTGCGCGCGATGGGCGCCCGCATCAAGGGCACCAACGGCAAGTCGCAGGGCGTGGTTCCGTTCCTGAAAGTCGTCAACGACACCGCCGTCGCGGTCAACCAGGGTGGCAAGCGCAAGGGCGCGGTCTGTGCCTACCTCGAAACCTGGCACCTCGACATCGAGGAATTCCTCGACCTGCGCAAGAACACCGGCGACGACCGCCGCCGCACCCACGACATGAACACCGCGAACTGGATTCCGGACCTGTTCATGCAGCGCGTGATGGAAGCCGGCGACTGGACGCTGTTTTCCCCCAACGACGTGCCCGACCTGCACGATCTGTACGGCCGCGCCTTCGCCGAGGCCTATTGCGAATACGAGCGCAAGGCCGACCGTGGCGAGATCAAGGTGTTCCGCCGCATTCCCGCGCTGCAGATGTGGCGCAAGATGCTGTCGATGCTGTTCGAAACCGGCCACCCCTGGATCACGTTCAAGGACCCGTGCAACATCCGCAGCCCGCAGCAGCACGTCGGCGTCGTCCACAGCTCCAACCTGTGCACCGAGATCACGCTCAATACCAACGAGCAGGAAGTCGCCGTGTGCAACCTCGGCTCGGTCAACCTCGTCAATCATCTGAAAGACGGCAAGCTCGATCTGGACAAGCTCAAGGCCACGATCCATACCGCGATGCGCATGCTCGACAACGTGGTCGATGTGAACTACTACGCCGTCGGCAAGGCGCGCAATTCCAACCTCAAGCACCGTCCGGTGGGCCTCGGCATCATGGGCTTCCAGGACGCGCTGCAGGAGCTGCGCGTGGCCTACGCGTCGAACGCGGCGGTGGACTTCGCCGACCGCTCGATGGAAGCCGTCGCCTATTACGCCTTCTGGGCGTCGACCGAACTGGCTGCGGAGCGCGGCCGCTATTCCAGCTACGAAGGCAGCCTGTGGAGCCGCGGCATCCTGCCGCAGGATTCACTGAAGCTGCTGGCCGAAGAGCGCGGCGGCTATCTGGAAGTCGACATGAGCAGCACGCTCGACTGGAGCAGCCTGCGCGAGCGCATCAGCCAGTACGGCATGCGCAACTCCAACTGCCTGGCGATCGCGCCGACCGCGACGATTGCCAACATCGTCGGCGTCTCCGCGTCGATCGAGCCGACGTACCAGAACATCTACGTCAAATCCAACCTGTCGGGCGAATTCACCGTCGCCAACAAGTACCTGGTCAACGACCTGAAGAAGCTGGGCCTGTGGGATGAGGTCATGGTCGCCGACATCAAGTACTTCGATGGTTCGCTGGCGAAGATCGACCGCATCCCGGCCGACATCCGCACGCTGTATGCCACCGCGTTCGAGATGGAAACCAGCTGGCTGGTGGAATGTGCCAGCCGTCGCCAGAAGTGGATCGACCAGGCGCAGAGCCTGAACATCTACATGGCGGGTGCCTCCGGCAAGAAGCTGGACGAGACCTACAAGCTGGCGTGGATTCGCGGGTTGAAGACCACGTACTACCTGCGCACGCTGGGGGCGACGTCTGCCGAGAAATCCACCGGCAAGGGCGGCGAGCTCAATGCGGTGTCGTCGAGCGGTGGGGCCGGGGCCATGGGCAGCAGCGCGTCCGGGCCCAAGCACCTGCCGGAGCCGGAGATTGTTGGCCAGGCGTGCACGATGCGGCCGGGGGATCCGGGGTTTGAGGAATGCGAGGCGTGTCAGTAAGTTTCTTAAGGAGAAGCGAAATGGCTAAGTGTGAAAAGACCAGTAAGGCTGTTGCATCGAAAGCAGCGAAATTACTTGCTAAGCCTTCCACTCCGAAAGCTGTGAAGAGCGTTGCTGCATCTGCTCTTACACAGACGCCGAGTAAAACCAAGAAGCGCTAAGTTCGCCGGGGGTTGCCCGGCAGCAAGTCACTTTCTTTTGCTTCGCCAAAAGAAAGTAACCCAAGAAAAGGCGACCCTGCTGCGCCACCCCTTCGGGGCGGGCCTCGACTGAACCGAGCCATCGGGGCGGCTGCGCAACTCGCCCTGGCAGAACACACAAAACGTGTTCTGCTGCGGAGCTCAGACAGTGCTCGCCTTCATCCCCGCTGACTCGATCCAGTCGAGGTGGCGCAGAAGGGGACCAATAAGGAACGTCGGGTGGGCTTTCAGCCCGCCCAATAGATTAAAAGCAGTGTGGGCCCAGGCCCACTTTGGGAAAACCAAAGGAGATTTAGAACGATGCTGAATTTTGAAGAAGACTTCACCCCCGCCGTACAGCCCGCCATCGACGTGCCGGCTTTCCTGCGCAAGGAATCCACCGCACCGGCGGCACAGCTTGCCGACGCCCCGGCGGTTGCCCCGCAGACCCGCCGCGTGCAGGCTTCCGACAAGCGCGTGATCAACGGCGCGACGGATGTGAACCAGCTCGTCCCCTTCAAATACAAATGGGCGTGGGAAAAATACCTCGCCGGCTGCGCCAACCACTGGATGCCGCAGGAAGTGAACATGTCGCGCGACATCGCGCAGTGGAAAGACCCCACCGCGCTCACCGAAGACGAGCGCCGTCTGGTCAAGCGCAACCTCGGCTTCTTCGTCACCGCCGATTCGCTGGCCGCCAACAACATCGTGCTCGGCACCTATCGCCACATCACCGCGCCCGAGTGCCGTCAGTACCTGCTGCGCCAGGCGTTCGAAGAGGCCATCCACACCCACGCCTACCAGTACATCGTCGAAAGCCTGGGCCTGGACGAAGGCGAAATCTTCAACGCCTATCACGAAGTCGCCAGCATCCGCGACAAGGATGACTTCCTCATCCCCTTCATCGACACCCTCACCAACCCCGAATTCAAGACCGGCACCCCCGAGGCCGACCAGGCACTGCTCAAGTCGCTGATCGTCTTTGCCTGCATCATGGAAGGCATCTTCTTCTACGTCGGCTTTGTGCAGATCCTTGCGCTGGGCCGACAGAACAAGATGACCGGCGCCGCCGAGCAGTACCAGTACATCCTGCGCGACGAGTCCATGCACTGCAACTTCGGCATCGACCTGATCAACACCATCAAGCTGGAAAACCCCCACCTGTGGACCAGCGAGTTCAAGGCCGAAATCCGCGACCTGATCCAGAAGGGCGTCGAGCTCGAATACCGCTACGCCGAAGACACCATGCCGCGCGGCGTGCTGGGCCTGAACTCGGCCCAGTTCAAGGAATACCTGCGCTTCATCGCCAACCGCCGCTGCCAGCAGATCGGGCTGGACGAAATGTTCCCCGGCGTCACCAACCCCTTCCCCTGGATGGCCGAAATGATCGACCTGAAGAAGGAGAAGAACTTCTTCGAAACGCGCGTCACGGAGTATCAGACGGGCGGGGCGTTGAGTTGGGATTGAGCGGCTTAACCGAGAAAGGCGCAGAGATCTGCGCCTTTTTTCTTTATTATCAGCAAGTTATATGCCTTGATATATCGCGCGCGATATGAAATACTCTGGATCGCGCCAATTCTCAATTGCAACTCACCCAAACTTTGAGGGTGACTTGGATGAACTCTGGTCCACTGACGAAGACGCTGCAGCTTTAATCACGGCCTTTTTTGATGAAGCAAAAAACAATCAACAGTTACTAGACAACTTAACTAGAAACAAATTTATCAGTTATGGCGATTGGACTTATTCAGTCGAAGTATGGGCAGCTCAACAGCAACGAAGACTCAATCTTTGGCGCTTGAAGTTGATGGACTTTGAAGGTGATGCAAAAAAATTACGAATTATTTATGCATTTCATCCGGGTGAGTACCGTTACTACCTACTAGCTATCGTTCCAAGGAATTTTGAATATGATCCCAGCCACCCAAGATCTAAGCAGATTGTCGATGCCTATTGGGACCTCGACATCCCCCAGTATTAGGCGAACCTATTCTCGTGAACCCTCTACTGGTACAGACAGGGCTGTTGTGTATGCCATTGAGACAAGCGTGGTTCATGCACCTCTTCCTGAAGGCTATCGGGAAATCGACGATTTGGTTTCTCACTATGAGAACGACCCAAAAAAAGCTGCAGCTTTGGTACGCGCACGAAAAAAAATAGCAATTGCTTCATCCGGCAACCGACCAAAAACAATTTCTGAGCTACGTTTGCGAAAAGGATTATCCCAATCACAATTAGCTACCATCATTGGTACATCACAGCCTCGTCTCTCACTTATAGAGTCAGGCTCCACTGATATGCTTCATACGACTTTTGAGAAGTTGGTCATGGCACTTGAAGTGTCTCGCGACGAGTTTGCACAAGCCGTAGCAGCCACAACAAAGCGTCCCTAATGATTCCAAGACATATAGAGGTCATCTATTGCGATGACATCCGCTATGAAATAGGTAATAAAGTATCTTTCATGGGCGTTTATTCTGCAGATCTTTTTGTTTCAGAATTTCCAGCGATACTTCCAAAGCTCTGTATCCATGTTGGTGTCGTCACACCATTTGATGAACCATTTGAGAAACTTTTAATTCAGATTCACCAAAATGACACCCCGATAATTGATACAGGAAATATCTTTGCTGAGAACCTAATCTCTTCAGAGCCTGATAACACATCAGAAACCTCAGCTGATGACTCGAACAACCATCTACGGTTCAAAACTCACAACTTCATCTTTACCCTCTCCCCTTTCGCTGTAGAGAAAAACTCGAAACTCCGTATTCTTGCAGAAACAGAAAAAGGCATATTGCGCGGTCGTGCTCTGCTTATCCGTCTAGCGAAGGAAAATTAAAGCAATCGAACGCGGCAAACAAATGGGGTCAGACTCCATTTTGCCGCGCCAGAAATGAACAATTGGGGACAGACCACGATATAAGAGGTCAGGCGCGAATTGCCCTCGCTATATTTAAAGCCGAAATAAATGGGGTCAGACTGAACTGACCCGGCTTTTTCGGACGCCCTAATCAAGCAACACCCTTCATCTGTTCGAACCTCACCGGGCTGACATACCCAAGCGACTGATGCATGCGGCTCCGGTTGTAGAACAGCTCGATGTAATCGAAGATCGCCGCGCGTGCCGCATCGCGGCTCGCGAAATCGCTATGGTGCACCAGTTCGTTCTTCAGGTTGCCGAAGAAGCTCTCCGCCACCGCATTATCGTAGGCGTTGCCCTTGGCACTCATGCTTGGCAACAGGCCGTACTCCTGCATCCGCTCACGATAGGCTCGGGCTGCATAGATCGTGCCCTGATCCGTGTGGTGAATCAGGCCGCGTCCCGGCTGTCGTTGCTCCAGGGCCATGTTCAGCGCATTCAACACCAAGGCCAGATCGGGCCGCTCGCTCATCGACCAACCAACCACCCGACGCGAGAACAAGTCCAGCAGAATAGCCAGATGCAGCCAGCCCTGGCGCGTGCGAATGAAGGTCATGTCGCCGACCCAGATACGGTCTGGCACGGCGACCTGGAATTGCCGTTGCACCAGATTGGGCGCAGCCGGCGCGGTGGTATGGTTCTCCACCGTCAGCCGGAAGCGGCGCTTGCGCCGCGCCTCGATTCCCGCCTGTTTGCGCAGTCGCGCTACCCGGTGCTTGCCGCACGGGATACCCTGCTCATTCAGTTCAAGCCAGGTCTTCTTGGCACCGTAAGCTTGCCGGGATGCTGCATGAATCCGCTGGATCTGCCGGAGCAGCTCTCGATCACGCCCGGCTCGATCGCCTTCGGGGCGCTCACGCCAGGCGTAATAGCCGCTACGGGACACCTTCATCACCCCGCACATGCGGGTGATGTTGAACTCGTCTTCGTGCCGCCGGATAAAGCCGTACTTCACCCGAGTTCCTTGGCAAAGTACGCTGCGGCCTTTTTTAGGATGTCGCGCTCCTCGGTGACTTTCTTGAGTTCCGCTTTGAGTCGCTCGACTTCGCTTTGCTGGCTGACGGGCTTGCGCCCCGAGCCCTGGAACGCGGCTTCACCCTTTGCGCCGAGTTCCTTCTGCCACTTGTAGAGCCGAGTTCTCTGTATGCCCAATTCCATCGCCAGCTGTGTAGCCGGCTTCCCGCCTTGCTCAAGCAATCTCACCGCTTCCAGTTTAAACTCGCGACTGAACCGCTGCCGCACGCGCTCCGGATTGACCCCGCCTCTTTCCTTGCCCATCTGACACCTCCAAGTGAATTGTGACTCCACTCAAAAATGTCCGAAATACCCGGGTCAGTTCAGACACGATTAATGCTGGCGCGGTGGGAACATGAGTCAGCCCCCCATGCATAGCCAACTGAGAAAATGACATGCATACCGATGTGAATGAGCGCGTCGTGGTGGAGACGCAGACGGTACCCTGGCTCGCCACGGCGGATGGCGAAGGGGCCTGCAAGCCGCTTGACAGCCTGGGGGCGGGTGCGGGCACGACCAGCCTGGTGCAGGCGCCGGCGGGCGCGGTGTTTGCGGCGCCGGACGGTGCACTGGGTGAGGAAATCCTGGTGCTCGATGGCACGCTGACGGATGCGCGCGGCGTGTGGACGGCGGGTGCCTACCTGCGCAATCCGCCGGGTTCGGACAGTGCTCTGCACAGTGAGACGGGGTGCACGCTGTTCGTCAAGCGCTGCGCTTTCGACGCTGAAGATACGGCGGTGGTGCGGCTGGATACGGCGTCCATGCAGTGTCTGCCCGGTCTGGTGCCGGGGCTGGCAGTGATGCCGTTGCACCAGCACGCAGGCGAGCATGCGGCGCTGGTGCGCTGGCAGCCGGAGACGTTTTTCCAAAGCCATGCGCATTTCGGCGGCGAGGAAATCCTGGTGCTCGATGGCGTGTTCGAGGACGAGTTTGGCCGCTATCCGGCCCGTAGCTGGCTGCGCAGCCCGCACATGAGCAGGCATCAACCATTCAGCCGCGAGGGGTGCACGATCTTCGTCAAGGTCGGGCATCTGGGCGCAGCGAAATAAATGGGTCGGACACGATATTCATAGCCGAACAATAGGGGACAGACCACGGTTTTGCGTGATGGTGCTGGCAAACTCGTTGTCTGTCCCTCTGATTGGCAGGGGAAAAGCGAATTTCCGGAATGATCAACGGATGGGCTCGCCTGGCGCTTCTTTCAGCAGCCCCTCTTTTTCTTCTCGCTGTGTCTTCTTGGCATATTCAACGGCCCATGCGTCCGTCTCGTACTCGCTCCATTCAAAATTGTGGTCCTCTCTCTTCCAGGCATCAGCCACCTGCTGGAGCGGAGTTTCACCCCCATTCCTTCGCGTCATAAGCTGCATGATTTCACCTCTTTCTAATCAGGAACGGCCATTCTTTCAAGGCGTTCGCGTCAGCCCTTCATGATTGGCACGAGGATGCGGCAGCGGCAAGCGCCATCGCAGTTGTCACGATCATCTTCATCATAGACATCTCTTGAGAAAACGTTCAAACACACGCTACGTGTCGATGGAACCGACGAAGTGAGGGTGAATGCTGTATTGGGGGTAGGAACAATAGGGGACAGACCACGGTTTTGCGTGACGTGGTCTTTCGGTGCCCGGCAAAACCGTGGTCTGTCCCCTGATTCGCTGCTGATTTGCTGATTCGGACTACGTCGTGACCGTGCCCCCAATGCCGGCCCATTGCGACCGACCTTGGGGACACGGGAATCAGAACATGTCCGCCATTTCGCTGTGGATCCTTCGCACGATATTCCGTACGGAACCGCGAAGGTCTCCCGGCAAAAAGGCCCGGAAATACTTCTGCTGCCAGATGAATTCCCGGAATTGGATTACTCGGAATCCACCTGGCGTACCGTGATGCGGGCTACCGGATTGCGCCAGTCGTATTCCGACGATTCCAAATTGCCGATCCCGTGTATGCCTGCATGGATATGCACGAAACCTTCGCCCCCCACGCCGGGCGAACCGCCTTCACCCTGGCAGGTGGGCCCCGGGATGCTGGCGCACAACTCATCATTAGGCTCGCTCCCCGCGTCATGCCCGTTGGAAAGGTAGGCCACCGCGTGTTTCCCCTTGGGCAAAGGCACATCCGTTAACGCAATGAAGCCATCGTTGGTGGGGAGCATCATGGCGGCAAGGCTCAGGTGGTTTGATCCTTTGAGCGAGGCAACCATGACTGTCACCGTTTGTCCGGGATCAAGCAGACCGGAGCTGGACGCGGTTCTCGCTTTCGGCGTTGCGTTGATGATTGCGGCCAGCGGTCCGGTATCTCCGCCCTCTGCCATGGCTGCCAGCGCGTCGCTGGGGGGCGCCCCCAGGTTGTAAAGCCGGACGCCCTGTTGGTGCGTTGCGACCATAATGGGCGTGAAACTCACGCCGCGTGTGAGATTGGTGATGCTCACCGCGTACGTACGCATGCCATCGTCCGCAACAGCGGAAAAAACGGGCGCGGCAGCCAACAAGCCAACGGCGAGGCTGTTGATAAGCGTTGTGCGATTCATGTGATCTCCTTCTCTTCGGGTTGAACGCAGCACGGAGAATTTCCGTTCTGGCGGTTTGAGGCCGCGCGCGTGCTGATATCCAACATCAGGGCTTGCGTTGGGCCAGCGACTTAGTCGAGAAGGCACAGGGAGCATTACATTTATTTTCATCAACCAGCGCCGCGACCTGGCGTGGTGCTTGCTGGTTATTTGCAAAGGGTCACGCAAAGGCCACGGGGTCTACCATCTGATTTGTGGATGACGCCGTTGGTTGGAAGCCGCAGCATTTATCGCGGACGGGGGTGTGGCTCATGGGGTCGGTGGTTTGGCAACAAACGCCGCTCGACTCTGAATCAAAGAGGCCAGAATCAAAGGGGTCAGTTCAAGGTCGAATTGTTTTGTGCCCGGAAGCGCCGCTAGAAATTTTCGATCCTGGCCCCTGCGCTCACGCGATCCAGATCAGATGCCGTTTTCGGGGCGGCCACAATCTGGTCGCGTCCGCAGCGTTTGGCTTCATAGAGCGCGATGTCGGATGTGCGAATCAGCTCAGCAGGCGAGGAGACGCAAGCAAGCTCGGACGACGACACGCCGAAACTCAGGGTGACATGGCGGGCCACGGGCGATGCTTCGTGGGGAAGGTTCAAGGCCAGGATGCGCTCGCGTATCTGCTCGGCTACGGCGATCGCGCCGCTCAAATCCGTCTGCGGCAACAGGAACGCAAATTCTTCGCCGCCGATTCGGGCGACCACGTCGCCCGGGCGGGACAGCGTGTGGTGCATGGCCTGCGCAACGTCCACCAGGCACAGGTCGCCGGCCGGGTGCCCATAGTGGTCGTTGTATTCCTTGAAGTGATCGATATCGGCCATGATGAGTGACACCGGCGCATGGTCGCGTGTCGCGCGTGCCCACTCCTTGCTGAGCTCTTCCTCGAACAGCCGTCGGTTCGGGATGCCGGTGAGGCTGTCCAGACGGACCAGATACTCCAGCGCCTGCTCCAACTCGATGGATGAGAACAGCTCGCGGCGGAGTTTTTCCGAGTCGCGAAACAGGCGGTGGACCTGGATGGAGGTGGCGAGCATGGCCAGACCGAAGATGACCATCATCAGCCCCATGACGAAATGGACGCGATCGCCCGTCAACATCATCCGGATGCTGATGGGTACCACGATGGGAATGGCGAAGCACCAATAGGCGTGGCTCACGGGCGACAGCAGCGGAACGGCGCCGGCCACCATGCCCCCCAGTACAAAAGCGAGAACGACCTGGTGCGGGAAGGAGCTGGGATGAAACAGGAGTATGCCGGACAGCCCCCACACCATCCCGGCAGCGCATGCGCCTGCCAGGAAATATTGGGTCCACAAGGCAAGATCAGACTCGCTCCTGGGGGCGGCGTTTCTGAATGCCCGCAAGCTGAGGAATCGTGCCCCGGTGACGGCGACGAGCAAGCCCGACCAGCTGAGCAGGACGGGCGTGGGCACGGCGTTCCACAAAACCGCGGCAAGTATGAGTCCGATCGCCAGGTTGACGATCAGCGAGATGGGGAGCTGACGAAAGCTCTGCGCAATCAGCGGCACCAGGATGCGCGGATCCTGGGAATCTGAAGCGGGTCGGACAGGGTGATCCAAGGGCGCGCTCCCTTGACGAGGGTTCCGGACGCATTTCGCCTGCGCACAAGCGTTTATCCAATATAGGCCAAGCTGCGCAGATCATGGTTCGGGCCTACGCATGCGCTGCAAGGTCTGGGCGGCTGCCCTTGATTGCACGCATTCGTAGGGATAGGCGTAGGATGGGTTGGCCCAATGAAGCAGGACGGCAAGCGCATCAACATCGGTCGCCCCTGACCGCAATCGAGCTACAGGACAATACGACCATGCCCAAAAAAGAATCTGCCCTCGCCCCGGAAAATCCCCAGGTGACCGATCTGCTCCATCAGCTGCGCGAGGCCTCAACCCCCGAGGCGCAGCGCGATGTGATGGTTAAATCCATCCTTGCCGGCCGCAACAATGAGATCAGCGTGGCAGAAGGCAAGGTGGTGAGTCTGGAATTCGTCAGAATCAATGCCGAAGTGCAGGCGCGCTTGAAGGAGGAGCGGGCACGATTGAAGGCCACCCGGGGAACCGTTGACTGACCTGAATAAAGGCGAATCAAAGGGGCCAGGCTCGAATGGACGCCACGCGCTTGACGGCTCCGGGTCTCGCGATGTTCGGATTCTGTTCTTCGCGAGATGCGCCGGGTTAAACTTCCGGCTCCGCGGCCTTCTGGCCAATCCGGGGGAATAACCGACCATGTCCCAGCAGCATCCCATCATCGCCGTCACCGGTTCGTCCGGTGCGGGTCTGTCCACGATACGCCACGCGTTCAAGTTCATTTTCGAGCGCCTGAACATCAAGCCCGCGATCGTTCATGGCGACGGTTTCCGGCGTTATACCGACCGGCAGTTCGCCGCCTTGCTCGACGAAGCGCGGGCCAGTGGCCGCAACATCTCCTGGTTCGGGCCCGAGTGCAATCATTTCCAGGAGCTGGAATCGTTTTTCAGGACCTATGGCGAATGCGGCAGCGGGGTGGTGCGCCAGTATGCGCACACGGCCGAGCACGGCAAGGAACTGGGGGTGCAGCCCGGCGAGTTCACGCCCTGGGCGCCGCTGCCGCCGGGCAGCGATCTCCTGTTCTACGAGGGGCAGCATGGCGGCGTGGTGGCCAACACCTGGACGCGCCGCAAGGTCGATTCGCGCCACTTTCCGCCGCAAATCGACCGTCGCACGGGGCGCCCGGGCATCGACGTGGCCCAGCATGTGGACCTGCTGATCGGGGTGGCGCCCGCGATCAACCTGGAGTGGATCCAGAAGATCCACCGCGACTGCAAGAACGGCACCTGCACGCCCGAGGAATCGGTGGAGACCATCCTGCGTCGCATGGACGATTACATTCATTACATCGTCCCGCAGTTCGGCCTGACCGATATCAACATCCAGCGCATGCCGCTGGTGGATACCTCCGACCCGTTCATTGCGCGCGACGTGCCGCTGGCCGACGAATCGCTGTGCATCATC
>Ga0180009_10002608_pt1 | contig 21138 bp, 16 predicted proteins | sample OS_PC_MetaG_FD_123537 | JGI IMG/M metagenome (GOLD analysis project Ga0180009, IMG submission 123537) | Groundwater microbial communities from the Aspo Hard Rock Laboratory (HRL) deep subsurface site, Sweden - OS_PC_MetaG | ecosystem: Environmental > Aquatic > Deep subsurface > Groundwater...
CTTGCCCTTGACCTCGGCGACCTGCAGGAAGTTGCGGGAGCCGTCCGGATTGATGGAGTAGACGGTGTTGAGGTCGGGCCGCCGCTTGTCCTTGAGGGCGTGGCTTTTCCCGGGGCTGCTGGTTTCCTTGCCGTCCTCGGCGGACATCGGGCTCTCCTTGTCGTCAACCTGGCCAAAAGCTGTGCGATTCAGGAAAGCGAGAGGCGGCCCCGTCAGGTCGCCGCCCCTACGCCTCCATCGCTGCGGGATACCCGGGTCAGAAGGAGCACGGGTTCCCTTCGGGGGCCTTGCCGGGGACCTCGGTGCTGCGCAAGGTCAGGACGTAGGCCACGACCGTCTGGGTGCGGGTGGGACCCAGCTGGTTCATCCAGGCGGGCATGCCCTTGGCGGCCACCCCCTCCCTGACGACGTTCAGCATCTGCATGGGCTCGCAGCCGTGGATCCAGAACCCGTCCGTGAGGTTGGGTCCGACGCTGCCCTGGCCCCGGTCGAGGTGGCAGGCCACGCAGTGCTTGACCCAGAGTTCGCGGCCTTCGGCCACCCTGGCGGGGATCCCGGTCATCATCATCAGAGTTTCGTTGCTGATGCCAGCGGCCTCCGCCCGGGCGAGCTGCTCCTCCTGGGCCTCGAGCATGACCGCGTCGAACTTCTCGACGGGAAGCGGGCGGAGCTCCAGGGTGTGGAACACGACCCAGTAGAACAGGGCGAAGACCATGGAGCCCCACATGATCCACATCCACCAGTTGGGCAGCCGGTTGTCGAACTCCTGGATCCCGTCGTACTCGTGCTCCATGACGGTGTCCTGGCGGTATTCCTCCCGGTTGTCCCGGGCGTTGTCCATGTGCTCGGTCATTTAACGACCCCTCCCATCGGCAGGACCCAGTTCCTGGGTATCGGGTTCGAGCGGCAGGGCCGCGATTTCGTCGATCTTCTGCTTGTCGCGCAGGCCGAGGAAGACGTAGGCCAGCACGCCGATGAAGATCACGGAGAAGATCAGCAGCCCCAGGGTGGGCCAGATCAGGTGATCGCTGTTGGCGTAGAACTCCTTGAACATCACGGCCTCCTAGTTCCCACCCGCCGGAGCGGCGGGGTCGGCCGCCCCGCCGGTCGCGGCGGCCGTGACGGGTTCGGGGGTGACGGGCTGCGGTCCGCGGCCGAGGCGCTGCAGGTAGGCGATCACCGCGGCCATCTTGGAGTCCGGAGCCAGCGTGATGCCCTTGGCGGCCAGGTCGTCGGCGATCAGCTGGCCCTGGCCTGCGAACCGCTGGACGGCCAGGTCGATGTCCTCGTCGGTGTAGGGGACTCCCAGCCTGCGCAGGGCCTGCATCCGTCCCACGTAGACTTCGGGATCCAGGGTCTGGGTCTGGAAGTGGGGGTAGGTGGGCATGTTGGACGCCGGCGAGGTCGACCGCGGGTCCATCAGGTGCAGGTAGTGCCAGAGGTTGTCGTACTTGCCGCCCACCCGGGCCAGATCCAGGCCGGTGCGCTTGCTGCCCCACTGGAAGGGACGGTCCAGGATGCTCTCCTCGAGGCGGGAGTACTCGCCGTAGCGGAGCACCTCGTGCCGGAAGGGGCGGATCATCTGGCTGTGGCAGACGTAGCAGCCTTCGCTGACGTAGACGTCGCGCCCGGCCAGTTCCAGGGGGCTGTAGGGTTTCTGGACCCACTTGGCCGTCTCGGCCAGGGCGGGGTCGGCGGCGATCATCTCGTCGGTGATCTGCAGCGGGGTCTTGTCGCCGGCGATCAGGGTGGGGATGATCTCGACCGCGCCGCCCACCAGGATGGCCAGCAGGGCCAGGACGGTGAACACCAGGGCGTGGCGTTCGACCAGCCCGTACCAGTGGCCCCACTTCCTCTGGTGCAGGCCGTAGGAGATGATGGCGGCCACGCAGACCACGATGAACAGGGCCAGGATGACGGGGCTGACCACGGGGCCGGCCACGCCGAACCATATGGCCAGCACGATGATGGCCGACAGGAAGAGCATGGGGGCGCTGGTGATCAGGGCCCAGCCGTTCTCCTTGTCGGGACCCTGCCGCTTGACCGGCACCTGGATGCTGACGGTGGCGGGCTTGCCCTGCCTGGCGGTCATGATCAGGTTGTAGACCAGCAGGAACGAGCTGAGGAAGTAGAGGAGGCCGCCGGCCAGGCGCGTGTGGTACATGGCCAGGCTGTTGGTCAGGCCCTCGATGAAGTCGGGATACTTCAGGAAGCCCTCGGCGTCCAGGGCGCGCCAGAACAGGCCCTGGCTCACGCCGCTGACCCACATGGAGACGATGTAGAGGAGGATGCCGACGGTCGCGAGCCAGAAGTGGGTCTCGGCCAGCTTCTGGGAATACAGCTTGGTCCCGTACAGCCGCGGCCACATCCAGTAGAGGATGCCGAAGGTCATGAAGCCGTTCCAGCCGAGGGCGCCTCCGTGGACGTGGCCGATGATCCAGTCCGTGTAGTGGCCGAGGGCGTTGACGCTCTTGATCGAGAGCAGGGGCCCTTCGAAGGTGCTCATGCCGTAGAAGGTCACGGCGACCACGAAGAACTTGATGACGGGGTCGGTGCGCAGCTTGTCCCAGGCTCCGCGCAGGGTCAGCAGGCCGTTGAGCATGCCGCCCCAGCTGGGCGCCCAGAGCATGACCGAGAAGATCATGCCCAGGGTCTGGGCCCAGTCGGGCAAGGCGGTGTAGAGCAGGTGGTGGGGGCCGGCCCAGATGTACAGGAAGATCAGGGACCAGAAGTGGACCACCGACAGCCGGTAGGAGTAGACGGGACGCTGGGCCGCCTTGACCATGAAGTAGTACATCAGGCCCAGGGGCGGGGTTGTGAGGAAGAAGGCCACCGCGTTGTGGCCGTACCACCACTGCACCAGGGCGTCCTGCACGCCGCCGTAGATCGAGTAGCTGTGCAGCAGGCTCGTCGGCAGCTGCAGGTTGTTCACGATGTACAGCACGGCGATGGTGACGATCGTCGAGATGTAGAACCAGATCGCCACGTACATGTTCTTCTCGTTGCGCCTGGCGAGGGTCCAGAAGAAGTTCACCGCGAAGACGACCCAGACCACGACGACCAGCAGGTCGATGGGCCAGATGAGCTCGGCGTACTCCTTGCCCTGCGTCAACCCCAGCGGGTAGGTGACGGCGGCCGAGACGATCACCAGCTGCCAGCCCCAGAAGTTGGCCCAGCTCAAGAAGTCGCTGGCCATGCGGACCTTCAGCAGACGCTGCGTCGAGTAGTAGATGCCTGCGAACATCCCGTTGCCGACGAAGGCGAAGATGGCGGCGTTGGTGTGCAGCTGGCGGAGGCGGCCGAAGCTCAGCCATTCGAGGCCGAAGTTCGCCTGCCAGAAGGACAGCTGGGCGGCGATCAGTACGCCCACCAGCAGCGCGACCACGCCCCACACCACCGTGATGATGGAAAAGGCGCGGACGATGCCGTCGTCGAAAACGACGGTTTTCGTCTGGGTGTTCGCGGTGTTCGTGGCTTCCATGTGGAGCACCTTCCTCCTCTACTCGATCGGTCGGGTGACGGAACCGGCCCTCAGGGGCCGCTCTCAGCGTCCTGGATCGGCAGGCTTGGCCGTTGAATGGGCGGAACCATTGAAGCCCACCTCTTCCGGTTTGTCATCAGACAAACTCGGTGCGGATTCGATCGCCCCCTCGTCGTCGGCCAGGGGCAGCAGGGATAGCCGTTCGCCGTGCTCGAAGTCCCCTTCGAACAGGCGGGAAAAGAAGAAGACCAGCCCCGCGATGACCAGCGTCACGCTCACGAAGACCAGGGCGATGATGATGTCCATTTCAACCTCCCGGGCGACAGCCTCAGGGCCGTCAGGGTGACCACCGAGACGGAACTCAGGGGCATCAGGACGGCGGCGACCACGGGGGTCACCCAGCCGGCCAGGCACAGCCCGACGGCGAAGAGGTTGTAGATCACGGCGATGGCCAGGTTGTCGCGGACCACCCGGCGCAGGTGCCGGGCGGCGGCCAGGGAGCGGCCGATGGCGGCGATCCCGTCCCCCAGGAAGTAGTAGTCGGCCTTGCCGGGCAGGACGGGCCGGTCCACCGCGGGGGTGGCGGCGCAGAGGGCGGCGGCGAAGCTGGGGCTGTCGTTCAGCCCGTCTCCCACCATGAGGGTGTCGTGCCGGTCCAGGTGCCGCACGCGGGCGGCCTTGGCCTCGGGGGTCAACCCGCCCAGGGCGCGTTCCGGAGCGATGCCCAGCAGGCGGGCCGCTGCGTCGACCTTGTCCTGGCTGTCCCCGCTCAGCAGGTAGACTTCCAGGCCCCGGTCCAGGAGCTGGCGGACCTCGTCGGCGGCGTCGGCCTTGAAGTCCTCGGTGAAGCAGAAGGCGCCAAGGACCTCTCCGTTCAGGGAGAACACGGTATCCCGGCCCTCGGGCGTCCCGTCCCTTCCGCCGTCGGCGAAGCCGCGGCGGCCCAGACGCCACACGCCGTCCGGCAGGGCCAGTTCCAGGCCGGACCCGGGGATCTCGACCAGGTTCTCCCCCTCGGTCCGGCCCCCGTCGAGAGGCGGGGAATCGGATGACCGCAGATGGGATGCCAGGCAGACGCTCACCGGATGGTTGCTGCGGGCGGTCATGTGCTGCAGGACGGCCCGGGGGCGCCCGGTCAGGCGGCCGAGGTCGGCGGCGGTCGCGGCGGTGAGGGCCAGCCGGCCCAGGGTCAGGGTGCCGGTCTTGTCCAGCAGCACCTTGCGCACCAGCAGGGCCTTCTCGGGGAAACTCGGCTTCCGCAGGAAGATCCCCGCCTTGCGCAGGCCCACGTGGACCAGTTCCTCGGCCAGGGGCGTGGCCAGGCCGAGGGCGCAGGGGCAGGTCACCACCAGGATGCTGATGGTGACCTTCAGGGCCTGCGTCGGGTCCTTGGCCGCCCACAGCGCGAAGCCGAGGGCGGCGGCCACCAGCACGGCGGTCACGTACCAGCTGCTGATGCGGTGCCACCACTGGGGTCGGAACTCCTCGTCCGCGACGGAGGTCGAGCGCAACAGGTCCTGCAGGCGGCTGTCCTGGAAGCCCTCCACGGCCGTGACGGTGAAGCCGTGCAGGCTGGCGTTGAAGGCGCCGGCGGGGATGGTGTCGCCGGGCGCGAAGGCGATCTGGTCGGACTCCCCGGTGATCCAGTCCAGGCTCGCCTCGGTGGGCTTGCGCATGAGGATGCCGGCCACCGGGAGCAGGTCCCCCGGTGCGATCCAGAGCTCGTCCCCGGCCCCGATCACGGTGGCGGCCACCGATTCGAGGTCCCCTCCGGGTATCCGGCGCTTGACCGTCAGGTTCTCCGCGCCGCTGGAATCGAGCAGGCTGTTGCGATTGCGTTCGAGGATGTGCTCCTGGGCCCAGCGGCCGACCAGCATCAGGGCGATGAAGATGGTCAGGCTGTCGAAGTAGGCGTGATCGGGGCCGCCGGTGAGGAAACCCCAGGTCGAGCCCGCATAGGCCAGGACCATCCCCAGGGAGATGGGCACGTCCAGGTGGAGGACCCCCCGGCGCAGGCCCGCCAGGGCGCCCTTGAGGAACACTCCGCCGCCTGCCAGCAGCGAGACGGTGGCCATCCCCAGGCTCAGCCAGCCGAAGAACCAGAAGAGGTTGCCGTCGGCCAGACCGAAGTAGAAGCTGAGGCTGAACATCATGACGTTCATGGCCATGGAGATGGAGATGGCCATGCGCAGCAGCAGGGTGCGGGAATGGCGCCGGACGCCGCGGGTGGCCGGCCCCAGGCGGTAGCCGAACTTCTCGACCTCGGCCAGGAAGTCCTTGAGGTCGCCCCGATCCGGGTCCCAGTCCAGTTCGACCTTGCCCAGCGTGGGGTTGATGCGGATCTGGATGCCCGCCTCCCGGCGCTTGAACAGTTCCTCGATGAGCCAAACGCAGGCGGCGCAATGGACTCCCTGGATGTCCAGGTCCAGGTGAAGGGGACCGGTGGCGTCACGCTCTTCGAGGATCCGGTCCAGCCAGCCGAAACTCTCGGGCCGCAGCACCGGAGAGGGCGCGGTGGCCCCGGGTTTCAGGTCGTAGAAACGGCAGAGGTCCTCCTGGTGGATCAGGCGGTAGACCCCGGCGCAGCCCCGGCAGCAGAACGGCCCGTCATCCCGTTGCCAGAACCGGCCGAGAGGATTGCCGCAATGCAGGCATTCGCCGCGCTCGGCGGCGCGGCGGAACTCGGCAGGCCAGTCCTCGGGCCAGATCATGTCGAGGGTGGTCGTGGTCATGACGTTTCCTTGTGAGCCCGCATCATCCATGAAGGTCCTTCACGCATGATCCGGCCTGGGCTGGGTGGCCGGGCGAAACGTAGACAGAAATTGTCTTGTAGTCAACCAAGTGAAAAGGTGGGATTTCCTTGGCTGACAATGACTTGCAATTTCAATCCGACCCCGTTCCTGTCGGGATCAGAACACCGGCCAGAAGCCCCACTTGATGGCCTCGATCACGCCGAACAGCTTCCCGGCGCGGAACAGGAATTCCAGGCCGACGATCATCACCAGGATCGAGGCCACCAGGTTGAACCAGCGCTGGAGGGAGGGAGCGAGGCGCCCTGCGCCGAGGCCGATGGCCACGAGGACGGGGATCGTGCCCAGGCCGAACATCACCATGATCCCGGCGCCGTGGACGGGGGTCGGGGCCGTCAGGGCCGAGATGGCCACCGCGTAGACGGGACCGCAGGGCAAAAACCCGTTGGCGACGCCCAGGAAGTACCGTCCGGCCATGCTGGGGGTGCCGATGAGCCCCATGAACTTCTCGCTGGTGAACCGTCCGAGCTTGCTGCTCTCGATGAACCGGGTCGTGGGCAGCCAGCCCCGCAAGCCCATGCCCATCAGGATCATGAGCAGGCCGGCCACGAGGAACAGGCCGCCGCGGACCTCGTTGGAGGGACCGGCCGCCTGGGCGGCCGTGGCGAGCAGGCCGAAGAGCAGGCCGATCACCGCGTAGCTGTTGAGACGCCCGAAGTGGTAGATGAGCAGGGCCGGCAACAGGGAGCGCAGGCGGCTGTCGTGCCGCCCCTGGGCCAGGGAGAAGGTGCTGATCAGGGGGCCGCACATGCCGATGCAATGCCCGAGGCTGGTCGTCAAACCGATGCCCAGGGCGGCCCAGAAAGTCAGGACGGCGCTGACCTCGGGGGCGGAACCGCAACAGCTTTCCATCAGATCTCCCAGTACCCGAGGGGTTTATGATTTGGATGGCGCCTCCCGGGGCAATCATAGGCAACCGGCAGCTTCCGGGCAACGGGATTGACGCTGGGAGGCGGGATCGCTACCTTCGCGGTTCCCCCATCCGGGATCGATGTCCCTTCCCTACCGGCGAGGACCGTGGTGAACGAAAAGGTCCGGCAAACCGTCTGGCGCTGGCGCGACACGGATCCGGCGGAGCCGGAGCATCCGGTTCGCGAAGCCCCGGGCCGTATCCTGAGCAGCGGGCTGCCCGGCCTGGTGGTCGGTGCGGTCCTGTGGTTCCTGGGGTGGCGGTGGCCCGGGGGGATCGTGATGGGCTCCAGCCTGGCGTTCGTGCTGGTGGGACTGGTCGCCCCGTCCATCCGGCGGCAGGCGACGGATTTCCTGGGGCGGCTGGGCGCCTGGACGGGCCGCCTGCTGGGCGTCATTCTCCTGACGCCGGTGTTCCTGCTGGTCGTCGTTCCGGTCGGGCTTTACCTGAAGGCCGCCGGCCGCGATCCCCTGCATCGCCGGCCCCTGCCCCCGGGACTCACCTACTGGATCCCGCGCCGCAGCAGGCCCGAGCCTGAGCAGTACCGGCGCCAGTTCCTGGTCGAGGATCCGCAGTCGAGGGCCCTGGAACGCCCGGTTGAGGAGGCCGCCGAATGAACATCCTGGGCATCAGCGCGCTCTATCACGATGCGGCCGCCTGCCTGGTGCAGGACGGCCGGATCGTCGCCGCCGCCCAGGAGGAGCGTTTCACCCGGCGCAAGCACGACGCGGGTCTGCCCGTCCGGGCGACCGCCTACTGCCTGGCCGAGGGCCTCCAGCCCGGCGAACGGATCGATCGCGTCGTTTTCTACGACAAGCCCCTGACCAAGTTCGGGCGCATCCTCAAGACCGGATTCGCCGTCGCCCCCCGCGGGCTCGCCGCCTGGCTCCAGGCCATGCCGGTCTGGTTGCGGGGCAAGCTGTGGACGCCGGGACGACTCGAGGACATGCTCGCGGAACTGGGGATGCCGCCGCCCGGAGAGGTGCTGTTCACCGAGCACCACGAGGCCCACGCGGCCAGCGCCTTCTTCCCTTCTCCCTACCCATCGGCCGCGATCCTGACCATGGACGGAGTGGGCGAGTGGGCCACCAGCAGCGTCGGTCGAGGCTCGGGCAACCGGATCGAACTCCTGGAGGAGATCCACTTCCCCCACAGCCTGGGTCTGCTGTACTCCGCCTTCACCTTCTTCACGGGATTCAGGGTCAACAGCGGCGAGTACAAGCTCATGGGGCTGGCGCCCTACGGCCAACCGGTCCACGTGGACGCCATCCGGTCCCATCTCATCGACGTCCGCGAGGACGGCTCCTTCCGCCTGAACATGGACTACTTCGATTTCGCGGGCGGGCTGACCATGACCAACCGGAAGTTCGCCGATCTGTTCGGCGGGCCGCCGCGTGCGCCGGAGTCGGAGCTCACCCGGCGGGAGATGGACCTGGCCCGTTCGGTGCAGGCGGTGACCGAGGAGGTGGTCGTGAAGATGGCCCGCCACGCCCGGCGCCTGACCGGGGAAGGGAACCTCTGCCTGGCCGGGGGCGTGGCCTTGAACTGCGTGGCCAACGGGGTCCTCCTGCGGTCGGGTATCTTCGACGACGTGTGGATCCAGCCCGCATCCGGAGACGCCGGCGGGGCCCTGGGCGCGGCGCTGTTCGCCTGGCATCAGCTGGAAGACGGGCAGCGGCGGGCCGACGGCAGCCGCGACGCCATGCAGGGCGCCTATCTGGGGCCCGCCTTCGCCTCGGCGGAGATCGAGGCCTGGCTCCGGGCCAGGGGCTATCCCTACCGCCGCCTCGAGCCGGGCGCCCTGGAGCCCGAGGTCGCCCGGATGATCGCCGACCAGAAGGTGGTGGGGCACTTCCACGGCAGGATGGAGTTCGGGCCGCGCGCCCTGGGCAATCGGTCCATCCTCGGGGATCCGCGCAGCGGGACGATGCAGTCGGTGCTCAACCTCAAGATCAAGATGAGGGAGTCGTTCCGGCCGTTCGCGCCGAGCTGCCTCGAGGAGCGGGCCGCGGATTTCTTCGACCTGGACCGGCCGTCGCCCTACATGCTGCTGACGGCCCAGGTGCGCCCGGACCGCTGTCTCGACCCCGGTCCCCCGCCCCCGGACGCCGACGTGACCGCCATCGTCAACCGCGAGCGCAGCGACGTCCCGGCCGTCACCCATGTGGACCATTCGGCGAGGATCCAGACCGTGTCCCGGGAGACGAACCCGCGCTACTGGTCGATCATCAAGGCCTTTGAGGATCTGACGGGATATGGCATCCTCATCAACACGAGCTTCAACGTGCGGGGAGAGCCCATCGTCTGCACTCCCGAGGACGCCTACCGTTGCTTCATGGGCACGGGCATGGACGCCCTGGTCCTCGAGGATCTCGTGCTGGTCAAGGACGACCAGCCGGCCTTCGTCCCCGCGACGGCGGGCGGGGCGCCGGATTTCCCCCCGGACTGATCTCCGGGATACCAGGAGGGCCATGAACAAGGTGCGGCGCCTCGGCGACCTGCTGGCGGAAGTCTGGAGGTTCGCCAGGGCCAACAAGGCCTGGTGGATCGTCCCCCTGGTGGCCGTCCTGCTGGTGATCGCCGCGCTGATCGTGTCCGGTCAGGCCTTCGCACCCTTCATCTACACCCTGTTCTGAGGATGTTCCGAGGATCATGCGACCTGCGTCTTTCCCAATCCTGGCCGGGCTCGCCCTGGCGCTCGCGGCTTCCGGACCGGTGGGACGGCCTGCCCTGGCCGACGAACCCCCGCAGGCGGCCGTCCCGCACCGCGCTCCCCGGGTATCCTGGACCGAGGACGAGGACTGGACGGCCGTCGTGGCCAGGGCCGGGTCCCTGGATACGCCGATCCTGATCGATTTCTACGCGACCTGGTGCGGTCCCTGCAAGCTGCTGGACGCGATGGTCTACAACGAGAAGCCGGTCATCGCGGAACTGTCGGACGTGCTGACCTTCAAGGTCGACGTGGACAAGCCGCGCTATGACGGTCTGGAAGAGGCCTTCGGCATCGAGCGCCTGCCGACCCTGGTCTGGTGCGAGGCGGACGGAACCGAACTGGGACGGTTCACCGGCTACGTGTCGGCCGGGGAATTCCTGACGACCGTGCGCGACTGGAAGGCCGACCGGGAACGGGAGCGCAGCCTCGAGAGCGACCTGCGCGATTCGCCCCGGGATCCCCGGCTCCTGACGGAACTCGCCCTGCGGCGGCTGGACCAGGGCCGCACCGGGGATGCCTCCGCCGCCCTGGACCTGCTGGCGGCGCTCGCCGGGGATTCCCTGCGCTCGGACGCCGCCGAGGGCGTCCTGAAGGTGGCCGTCCGGGAGGACGGGGCGGGCAACCGGGGTCGGGCGGCCGAACTCGGTCGCCGGGTCCTGGGAATGTACCCGGCCGAGGCTGCCGGGGACCGGGCCAGACGGACATCCGACATTGCCGGTCTCGACCGCCTGGCCGAGTTCCAGGCCGCCGTGGCGGACACCGCCGGCCTCATGGAGACCTACGAGCGGATGCTGGCGTGGGACCGTTACCATCTGCCGGCGCTGGCCGGCTTCGCCCGGCTGGCCCTGGCGCAAGGCGCCCGGTTGCCGGAGGCCACCACCCACGCCCTGCGGGCCGCCATCCGCAGCGACAAGGATCCGGAGATGATCCGCCTCCTGGCCGCGTGCTACCACCGCAGGGGTTTCAACGAGCGGGCGGTCAAGTGGATGGCCGAAGCGGTGGCCAGGGCTCCCGGAAATCCGGATCTGCAGGCGGAACTCTCCCGTTACCGGGAACTGGCGGCGCCGAGAACCCACCGCTGACGCGGGAAATCAAATCGGGATTGGTTTTTATTTCATGTACGGTGAATCCCCGGCAAAAAAAGTGGACCGGCCCCGTATAACGAGGCCGGTCCAACGGCATGCCGGTGGGGGATTGGAGGGAGATACCGACAGGCCGCTTTTCGATGATCAGGAACCGTGTGCGAAAGTCCTTGATTGAAGGATAGGACGGATGGGACGGTTCGGCAATGAAAAAATTTAAAAATTAAAGAAAAAAATTTTTAGGTTTCCCCGGACATTTTCGGGAACCATTGTGGACAGATGAAGATTGATTTTCAGATCGGATGTCGCCCAGGTTCATGATCAAATGGGTGTTGCGAAGATACAGGGCCATCCTGGACAGAAAAAATGAATCATGCGGAAAGGACCCGGGGCCCTTTCCGCATGGAAGTCATCTAAAAAACTATAAGCCTTTTCTGTATGTCACACAACGATCTATCAACCATTGTGGCGAAGTTTGTACAGGTAGTAAGACAGGGGAATGACCACCACGGTCAACACTGTTGACAGGAGGGAGCCCATCATCAGGCTGATGGCCAGCCCCTGGAAGATCGGGTCGAAGACCATGACGAATGATCCGGTCACGACCGTGCCGGCCGTCAGGGCGATGGGCAGGAAACGGACGGCGCCCGCCTCGATCACCGCCTCCTTCAGGTCCAGGCCGTCCCGCAGACGGGCTTCGATGAAGTCGATCAGCAGGACGCTGTTGCGGACCATGATGCCCGCCAGGGCGATCACGCCGATCATCGAGGTCGCGGTGAAGAAGGCGCCGAACATCAGGTGCCCGGGGATGATCCCCACCAGGGTCAGGGGGATGGGGATCATCATGAGGATGGGCACGGTGAAGTTCTGGAACATGCCGACGATCAGCAGGTAGATGATCACCAGCACCACGGCGAAGCTGATGCCCAGATCACGGAACACCTCGTAGGTGATGTGCCACTCCCCGTCCCACTTCATGGCGTAGTTCTCCTCGGTCAACGGCTGAACCGTGGAGAACTTCTGGATCCGGGTGCCGTCGGGCATGGTCAGCTGATCGATCTTCCCGTTCATGTCCAGGATGGCGTAGACGGGGGACTCCAGCTCCCCGGCGACGTCCGCCGTCACGTAGACCACCGACTTGAGGTTGCGGCGGTGCCGGCTCTTCTGGTTCACGCCCTCCTCCACCTTGACCACGTCGGACAGGGGGATCAGGGAACCGGCCTGGCTGTAGATGTACAGGTCGCCGAGCTCCGCCGTGCTGCTGCGGTCCTCGAGGGGCAGGCGCACGTTGATGGGCACCGGTTCGGCGGCCTCGTCGATGTGCACCACTCCCTGGTCGTAGCCGTTGAGGGCGACCCCCAGGGTCATGGCCACCTGCTGGGTGCTGACCCCGCGAACCGCGGCGCGGTCGGTGTCGACGGCCAGCTCGTAGCGGGTCTGGTCGTCCTCGACGTACCAGTCGATGTCCACCACGCCGGGAGTGGACTCGAAGATCTCCTTGATCTGGCGGGCCACGGCCACCCGGCCCTCGAAGGTCGGGCCGTAGACCTCGGCCACCAGGGTGGACAGGACCGGCGGCCCGGGCGGGACCTCGACCACCTTCACCGCGGCCTCGTACCGGGCCGCCAGCTCCTGGATGGGTCCGCGCACGCGCTTGGCCAGGGCGTGGCTCTGGTCGCTGCGCTTGCTCTTGTCCACCAGGTTGACCTGGATGTCGGCGACGTTCGGCCCCTGCCTCATCATGTAATGGCGCACCAGGCCGCTGAAGTTCACCGGTGCGGCCGTGCCGGCATACACCTGGTAGTCGGTCACCTCGGGGACCGTGGAAAGATAGTCGCCGATCTCGCGGGCGAGCTGGGTCGTGCTCTCCAGGGTCGTGCCCTCGGGAGTGTCGATGATGACCTGGAACTCGCTCTTGTTGTCGAAGGGCAGCATCTTGACCTGGACCGTCCGCGTGACGAACAGGAAGGTCGAGGCGACCGTCAGCAGCGCCACGATCAGCAGGGCGATCACGCCCTTGGCGGGCGAGTCGACCAGGGGCCGCACCACCTTGTCGTACGTCTTGTAGATGGGGGTGGTATGCAGGCTGTAGCTGTCCGCGCCGGCGCCTTCCATGGTCCCGTCACCGACCATGTCGTCCCGCCAGTGCTGCCTGGGCTTGAGCAGGCGGATGGCCAGCCAGGGGGAGATCGTCAGGGCCACCAGCAGGCTGAACACCATGGCCAGGGAGGCGCCGATGGGCATGGGCGCCATGTAGGGGCCCATCAACCCTCGCACGAAGGCCATGGGCATCATGGAGGCGATCACCGTCAGGGTCGCCAGGATGGTCGGGTTGCCGACCTCCATGATCGCCCCGAGGGCGGTCTTCAGGCTGCGGTTGCCCCGCATCTGGAAGTGGCGGTGCATGTTCTCGACCACGATGATGGTCGCGTCGATCACGATACCGGTCACCAGGATGAGGGCGAACAGGGTCACCCGGTTCAGGGTGTAGCCCATGATGTAGTAGATGAACAGGGTCAGCGAGAAGGTGGTGGGGATGGACAGGAAGATGATCGTCGCCCCGCGCCAGCCCATGGCGAGGAAGACCACCACGACCGCCAGGAAGATGGCCAGGCCCAGGTTGGAGATCAGGTTCTGGGCCTTGTCCTTGGCGGTGGCGCCGTAGTTCCGGGTGACGGTGACGTTCACGTCGTCGGGGATCAGGGTGCCCCTGACCTTCTCGACCTTCTCGAGGATGGAGTCGGCCACCCGGGTGGCGTCGCTGCCGATCCGCTTGGCGATGGAGATGGTCACCGCGGGGTATTCGGTGCCCACGGTGAACTCGTCGGCGATGCCCTGCTGGACGCCGGCCGGGCCCACGCCCATGAAGGTGTAGCTGTCGATCTCGCCTGGGCCGTCGGTGATGGTCGCGACGTCCATCAGCCGCACCGGCCGCTCGCCGAAACTGCCCACGACGAGGTTGCCCACGTCCTGGGCCGAACGCAGGAACATGCCCGTCTCCACCAGGAACTGGTCGTTGCCGGCGGCGAATCCGCCCGAAGGCAGATTGGTGTTCTGCATCTTCAGGGCCGGCAGGATGGCCAGGGTGGTGATGTTGAAGGCCGCCATGCGCTGGGGATCGAGTTCGACCCGCACGGCGCGCTTGCGGCCGCCGACCACCTCGGTCACCGACACGTCGTTCAGGGACATGATCTCCTTGCGGAGCTCGGTAGCCAGCTGGCGCAGGCCGTACCAGTCGTACCGGTCGCTCCACAGGGTCAGCGACATCATGGGGACGTCGTCGATGCTGCGGACCTTGACCAGGGGAGGAGTGATGCCGTCGGGCCACAGATCGGCATTGCCGTACATCTTGTTGGCCAGGCGGGTCATGGCCTTTTCCATGTCCGTGCCCACCAGGAACCGGGCGGTCGCCATGGAGAAGCTGGGGAAGCTGGAGGAGTAGACGTACTCCACCCCTTCGATCTCCCAGATCTTCTGCTCCATGGGCCGGGTGACGATGTTCTCGACCTCCTGGGGACTGGCGCCGGGCAGCATGACCATCACGTCGATCATGGGCACGACGATCTGCGGCTCCTCCTCCCGGGGGGTGAGGACCAGGGCGAACAGGCCGAGCAGGATCGTGGCGATGATCAGCAGGGGAGTGATCTTCGAGTTGATGAAGATCGCGGCCAGGCCGGTCGCTCCGCCGTACTTCGGCAGCGGCTCGGGGACTTCGGCCAGGGGGGACTTGTTCTGTTCCATGATCACCTCACCACCCTGTCGCCCTCGACCAGAGGCTGGTCATGGGACAGCACCACGGTCTCGCCGCCGTCCAGTCCGGAGAGGACCTCGACCCGGCCGTCCCGGACGCGCCCGAGGCGGATCCAGCGCAGATGCGCCGTCTGGTCGTCGGCGACGGTCCAGACCCCGGTCAGCTGGCCGCGGCGGATGATGGCCTCCTCGGGGGCGAGCACGGCCTTCCGGCTGTCCACCGGAATCTTCACCCGGGCGAACATCCCGCTCTTGAGGCGGCCGTCGGCGTTGGGGATCAGGGCCTCGATGTCGTAGGTGCGGCTGCCGGGATTGGCCGTGGGAACGACCTTGTCCAGGACGCTTTCGAACTCGGCGCCTTGCAGGGAGGTCACGTCGATGATCACCGGATCGCCGGCGGCCACCGCCGAGACGTCCTGTTCCCCGATGTGGGCGACGACCTTCATCGCGGCGGTCTCCTCGAGGATGAGCAGGGGCATGCCGGGACTGGCCATGTCGCCCTCCTCGATCATCCGGCGGCCGATCACCCCGTCGATGGGCGCGACGAGATCGAGGTAGCTGAGGTGGACCTTCAGCTCGCGCAGGCCGGCTTCGGCCATCTTCACGCCGGCCGCCGCCCGGTCCCGCCCGGTCAGCACGTCGTCGAGCTGCTGCTTGGAGACGGACTTGTCGGCGTACAGGTTCTCGAACCGCGCGGCCATCTTCTGGGCGTTGGCCAGGACCGCCTGGGCTTCGGCGATGCCGGCCTCGGCCTGGGCCTTCCGGGCCATCAGGTCGGTGTCGTCGATGCTCAGCAAGGGGTCGCCCTTGCGGACCCGCTGGCCCTCGGTGACGTGGATCCGTTTGACCCAGCCCATCATGCGGGTCGAGATCATGACCGACTGGGCCGCCTCCAGGCTGCCGGTCGCCGTCACGTAGCGGGGAACGGAGGTCAGCTCGATTTGCCCGACTTCACACCGGACGTCCCTGGACACCGGTTCGTTCGTTTCGGAACTCCTGCTGCAGCCGCCGGCAAGGGGCAGTCCGGCGAGCATGATCGCCAGGGCGACGAGGCCCGGGAATGTGCTGCGATAGGCCATGAATGGATTCCTCCTGTGGGTCACCGGCCCGGCCGGGGACGGGGGTTGTCGTTGCCTGTATCGCCGGTGGCCGCGCCCGATCGCGCGGCGCCCATGAATGTCAGGTTGGCCAGGCCCACGTTGAAGTCGTGGAGGGCCTGGACGAGGTTGCCTTCGGCCATGGTGGCGGCGGCCTGGGTGTCCAGCAGGTCGACCATGCCGGCCAGGCCTTCGCGGTACTGGTTGGTGACGATCCGCAGACCCTCGCGCGCGGCGGCGACGGCGTCCCGGGCCACCTGCACCTTCTCGTGGGCGGCCTTGACGTTCAGCCACGCCTCGGTGGCCTGGACCCGGGCCTGCCGCGTCTCGAAGTCGACCATGTGCTCGACGGCCCTCTTCTCGGCGCGCGCCTTCTTCAGCTCGCTGATGTTCTGCAGACCCTTGAAGACGTCCCAGGTGGCGTAGACGCCCAGGGACCAGCTGTCGGCGTCGTTGCCGAACACCCTGTCCAGGCTGTAGTAGTCCTTCTGCAGGCCCAGGTTGATGTGGGGGAGCATGGCCCCGCGGGCCACGCCGACCATCTTGCCGGCCGCCTGCGCTTCCTGGCGCCGGGCCTCCAGGTCGGAACGCTCCAGGGCCCTGTCGGGGTCGAACGTCACCGGAGCCGCGGCCGCCGCCTCGTCCAGGAGGGTCGTGTCCGCGGCCAGGGGCAGGTCGGTCTCGGTCGCGGTCAACAGCTTGATGTACTCGCCCGCCACCGCGACCATGTTCCGCACCTCGATCAGGCGCTGCTTCAGCGCGCTGAGGTGGACCCGGGCCTGGAGAAGATCGGCCTCGGTGGCCATCTCGTTGTCCACCATCGACTGCGCCTGGCGGACGTGTCCCTCGGCCGAGGCGACCGCCGCCAGCATCACGCCTTCATAGGCCTTGGCCAGGGCCAAGCCCTCGAAGGCCTGGACGGCGCGGAACTCGATGGTCTCGCCGGCCCGCAGGTGCTGGAACTCCGAGGCCCTGCTGGCGGCGTTGGCCGCCTGCTTGCCGTAGATCCCCATCCCCCCGTTGAACAGGGGCTGCATCAGCTGGATGCGTGTGATGTGATTGTTGGTCTCGCCGGGCTCGTTGAGCAGGCCCGGCACGAAGCCGGCGTCCGTGAAGCCGAAGTCCAGGGGGGTGGCCCCCCGGTTCATCAGCTTGAAGCCGAAGGCGCTGAGGGCATCGTCGGAGCGCAGGAAGAACTCGCCCAGCTGGAGCTGGGGCAGGAAGCCCCGCCACGCTCCCTGGGCCTGGGCCGCCGCCGCGTCCTTCATGGCGGCCGAGGCGGCCAGCATCTCGTTCCGCTCCAGCGCCGCGGCGATCACCTTGTCCCTGGCGACGAACAAGGTGTCGCCGCGGACCTCGCCGAGGCGACCGGGGTCGTCGGCGCCGATCCCGGCTCCGGCTCCCAGGATCGTCAGCAGGGCGGCGATGGTTGCAGCCTGAATCCAGGTTCGCTTCATGATCCACCTTTCCCGTGGCTGACCGGTTCAGCTGTTGTGCGGGGCGGACTCGGGAACGCCCAGCTTCTTCAGGATGACGTTCATCAGGCACCAGTTGGTGAAACCGCTCTGCAGGAGGTTCAGGCCGACGAAGGCCGTGAACCACAGCCAGTTGGGGTTGACGTAGTGGGCCAGGGCGAGGCTGGCCAGGATGAAGACCCCGGCGATGACGTGGACGAGGCGGGTGATCGTCATGAGGGAACCTCCTGGATCGAACGGAATCGGGTATTTTTGTTTACGCAGTTTCGAATATTATAATATAAATCCCCACCTGTCAAGCGGGGAAGTTTGTCCTGAATCCCTGTTTCCATGCCGCCTCCCGTCAATTGAATGTGTACAGTCTTTTTCATGCTCCTTCAACCCTGGATTTGGTGGCTGGATTGGGTGGCACCCGCCGGGGGCAGGCCTTATCGTGTCCTCTTTCACCCTGACCTGCCGGAAAGGTGGCCGTGAACCAGGATATGCAACGCCGACTGCTCATCGCCCGCCCCCGCGGCTTCTGCGCCGGAGTCGTCCGGGCCATCGACGTGGTCGACCGCCTGCTGGAACGGGAGGGCGCCCCCCTCTACGTGCGCAAGGAGATCGTGCACAACCGGGCCGTCGTCGAGGACTTCCGCAGCCGCGGCGTGGTCTTCGTGGACGAACTGGACCAGGTGCCTGATGGGCAGACGGTCGTCTTCAGCGCCCACGGGATCTCGCCGGAGGTCAGGGACGAGGCGGAACGGCGGGGTTTGCACGCCGTCGATGCGACCTGTCCCCTGGTGACGAAGGTCCACCACGAGGTCATCCGGCTGGTCCGGGAAGGGTTCCACATCATCCTGATCGGGCACGCCGGTCACGACGAGGTCCTCGGGACCATGGGCGAGGCTCCCGACCGGATCACCCTGGTGACCTGCCTCGGGGACGTGGCGGGACTGGAGTTCCCCCCGGGCGCGCGCCTGGCCTACGCCACCCAGACGACCTTGAGCATCGACGAGACCCTGGGCATCGTGGAGGCCCTCAAGGAGCGCTTCCCCGATCTGATCGAGCCCCGCAAGAGCGACATCTGCTACGCCACCCAGAACCGGCAGGACGCCGTCAAGGCCTTGGTCGGCAAGGGGCTGGATCACCTGCTGGTGGTCGGATCCCGGACCAGCAGCAACAGCCGCCGGCTATGCGAGGTCGCCGAGAATCTGGGCGTGCCCGCCACCCTGATCGACGGCGCGGCCGACATCCCCATCGAGGACCTTGCCGGATGCCCCCGGGTCGGACTGACAGCCGGGGCCTCGGCTCCCGAACATCTGGTCCAGGAGGTGGTGGCATTCATGGGGGATCAGGGTTGGCTGCCGGAGGAAGTCGTTGTCTTGAAAGAAAATGTCAATTTCAGTTTGCCAAGCGAACTGATGGGATAAAAAGCAGAGCTCTGAATAACTATTAAGATTTGCATAAAATAGACTTTGACAACTGCAGATTGAGTGATTATCCTCAATTTGACCGCTGACATGCATTTCCGATTCCCGCCCCCGGTCCCTGACCCCGCGTGGCCGGCGGCTGACCGGCCAACTTCGAGGTATCGGCATGGAAAAGAAGCTCTACGAGATGCAGGCCGATCTCTGCAAGACCCTGTCCAACCCCAAGCGCCTGGAAATCCTCGACATCCTCAAGGAGCGCGAGGAGATTTCCGTCAACGCCCTTGCGGAGATCCTGGAGATTCCCAAGGCCAACACCAGCCAGCATCTGGCGGTCCTGAGGCAGGCCGGGGTGGTCAACACGCGCAAGGACGGCATCAACGTCTACTACAGCCTGAAATCGACAAAGATCAGCGAAGCCTGCTCCCTGACCCGGCAGATCCTCCTGGAGCGGCTCGAGGATCACGTCAACCTGTCGGATCTCATCAAGAAGACCGGAGACTGACGGGAATCCGCCGTTTCATTCGTGCGCCAGGAAACGGTCCACCAGGCGGTGGACCGTTTCCATGTCCAGCAGCCCGGTGCGGATCTCCTCGCCGACACCCTCCAGCACCGCCGTGAGCAGGGCGTCCCGTTCGAGGGGTGGGCGATCGTCCAGGTATCCTGCCGATTCCAGCTCATCCTGCAACTGATCGATGTTGGCCCTCTGGAATCGGGTGACCTCACCGCCCCGCAGCCCAGCGAGCAGGGCGGTGCCGTCGCCCTCGACCGAGGCCAGCAGGTCCGCCACCCGGTCCAGGAACCGGCCCGAGACGGCAGGGGACTTCTCGATCAAGGCGAGGGGGACCCGGGGTGGACGCCCGACGGCCCACGCACCGTGGAACCGGCGCCAGACCTTGATGCGTGCCTCGAGGGCGGATGCCCGGTCATCGTCGAGGATGCCTGCCGCCAGGACGCCTTCGCGGGCGGACGCCCAGCGGCCCACGGTGGTGCACCCTGCCAGCAGGAGGACGCGAAGCCGGTCAAGGTTGTCGGTAAGGATGTAGAACAGGGGGAGGGCCCCCGGATCGCCCCGGAGGTCGACCCCCGGCACCTGGAGCCGTTCCCCGTACTCCGAGGCGGTCAGGCCCCGGGGTTCAGGAGGCGTGCGTCCGGGGGCGTCCATCGCCCGCAGGATCAGAGGACCGGCGGATTCGGCACGTCCCCGGATGGCGGCCAGGTCGATGAGGCGTGGTGCGTCCATGCCCTCGGCCTGCATGACCTCGCTCCAGGCCTCGGCTTCACCGGGACGGGGGCACAGGTAGAAGACCTGGCGGTCGCCCCCCGCGCACAACCGGCCGAGGGCGAGGGCGACGGCGCGGAAGCGGACCGGGTCGCTCGATCCCAGCGTATCGTCGAGGACGAGGGGCGGTCTGGCGTGGCCGCCGATGGAGCCGAGGAACCCCAGTCTCACGGCAAGGATGAGCTGGACCCGCGTGCCCGCGGAAAGCTGGGCAGGGGAAAGGTGCGTCCCGGTGTCCAGCCGGACGGCCTTGAAGGCAGGATCCTCGTTTCCGCTCTCGAAAAGCGCGAGGCCGTAAGCCTGGCCGGTGAAGGACCTCAGGTAGCGGTCGGCCTGCTCGAGGGCGACCGGCCGCGTCTTCTGCCGGTGGTCCCGCCTGGCGCGGTCGAGCATCAGCTGGCCGCACTGGTTCAGCAGCTGCACGTCCAGCACGTCCAGGAGGTCTTCCCTGGCCCGTTCCCTGGCGGCCAGTGCTTCCTGCAACTCGTGCCCCCGGCGGGCCAGCTCCAGGGATTTCCTGATGGACCCGATCCGTTCGGAGATCCCGGCGAACCCGTCCGCCAGTTCCCGTTCCCTCTCGATCCTCGCCGACAGGGCGGCCGGGTCGAGGGCGGTGGGATCCTCCCCGGGGAACAGGTCTCGTCCCCGCTCGATTTCTCCGTCCAGGTCGGCGATCACGGTTTCCAGGTTCAGCAAGGTGCTGGCCAGCTGTTTCCGTCGGGTGAGCTGGGAGGCGAACCGGTGGACTTCCCGGGCCGGATCGGGGTCGCCCTGCAGGAGGACGCGCGAGAGCAGGGCGTCGATCTCCTGTTCACGGCGGGCGAGGCCGGCTGCGCAGTCCGCCAGCCTGGCGGACCATTCGCCCCGCTTCTCCACCAGGGTCTGACGGCGCTCCCATTCCCGGGTGAGGGCGGTGACGGTGGAATCGACCTCCGCGACGGTCGAACAGGCCGCGGCGCCCAGCGGGGCGAGCCGGGCGTTGACCTCTGCGAGCAGAGCCGTCCGGCGGGTCTCGAGTCCCTCGCACTCGGCCAGGCTGCGGTCCGCGTCCGCACGGGCCCGCCGCGCCTCGAGGGCGGTCTGGAGGACCAGGGGCAGGGCGGGGTCGGCATCATCCGCCGCCAGGCCC
>Ga0180009_10002609_pt1 | contig 21129 bp, 14 predicted proteins | sample OS_PC_MetaG_FD_123537 | JGI IMG/M metagenome (GOLD analysis project Ga0180009, IMG submission 123537) | Groundwater microbial communities from the Aspo Hard Rock Laboratory (HRL) deep subsurface site, Sweden - OS_PC_MetaG | ecosystem: Environmental > Aquatic > Deep subsurface > Groundwater...
CCGGCCACCTGAATCTCATGTCCCAGGCGGTCAACCTGGGGGCGGTGATCTTGCCGCCCATCCCGGCCTTTTACCACAGCCCCCAAAGCATCGCCGACCTCATCGACCAGAGCGTGGGCAAGGTTTTGGACTGCTTTGGGATCGAACACCAACTTTTCAGGCGCTGGTCCTAGGGGCCGCGCCGCACGAGGAAACCACTATGACCAAACTCAAAGCCGTGATAGCCCAAAACGCTCCTGCCGCCGTGGGGCCCTACAGCCATGCCTGCTGGGCGGGCGAGCTGTTGTTCGTTTCGGGCCAGCTGGGCCTGGACCCGGCCACCGGAGCCTTTGTGGAGGGGGGCGTCGAGGCCCAAGCCAAGCAGGCCATGCTAAACTTCGCCCAGATTCTCAAAACCGCCGGCCTGGACTGGAACCAGGTGGTCAAAACCACCATCTTCCTGCAAGACATGGCCGACTTCCCGGCGGTGAACCAGGTGTACGCCGGCTTCTTCTCGGCCGAAGACGGCTACCCGGCCCGGGCCTGCGTAGAGGTGGCCAAGCTGCCTTTGGGCGGTTTGGTGGAGGTGGAGGGCGTGGCTAACGCCGGGCGCTAGCTAGGCGGGCGGCCCCGGGCCTTCCCGGGGCCTTGCTTTTTTAGTCCAGGGTCAGGGTGAGGCCCACGGTGGTGAAGGGGCAGCGGCCGCCCAGGCGGTTGCGCAGCACCTGCTGGGCCAGGGCACCGGTGCAGTGCATGGGCAGCACCAGGCCTGGGTTCTCCTCAACCAGGCCGGCCACCACTCCCTCCAGCTTCTGTTCGTCCAAGAAATTCAGATGCAGCCCGCCGGCCAGGGCGTACAGGGGCGCCCCGGGGCAGATGGCCCGGGCGGCGGCGATGGTGTTGAAAACTCCGGCGTGGCAGCAGCCGGTGATGACCACCAGCCCCCGGCCCGCCAGATTGACCACCAGGGCCTGATCGTCCTCCAGGGCGTCGGGTTGCCACTGGCCGTCTTCCCGGCGCAGCCCGCCGGGCCAAAGCACGTCGCGCGAACTCTGGCGGGGTATGCCTCCGCTCACCCACAGGCCCGGCCCCAACGGGCTGGGCCGCTCGGCCAGGATGGGCGCACGGCCCAGCCAGGCGGTGGTTTCGTCCTGGGCCAGAAGCCAGGGCCCGGCCACGCCGCCCCCAGCCTGGCGCACCCCCCGCTCGCCAAAGGAGCGGGGGTGGGTGACCAAGGGGCCGCGCAGGTCGTATTTGGCGGCCAGGTAGGACAGTCCGCCGTAGTGGTCGATGTGGCCGTGGCTCAACACCAGGTAGTCGGCCTGGGACGGATCGATCTGAAGCAGCTCCAGGTTGTGCGGCAAGATGGGGCCGCCCCGGCCGAAGTCGTAGAGCAGGCGGGTGATCTCGCCGCCAGCGCCTTCCACTTCCAGCCACAGGGAAAATCCCTGGGCGGCCAGCAATTGAGACTTGGGGCCGGGCTGGGGATAGTGCAGAGGGCCTTGGCTGGTCAGAAAAACATCCACGATGTTGTCCACCACCACGGTGAAGCTCAGGCGGACTGCTTGGTCGGCGGGCACGGCATTTCTCCCTGAAAAAACCGGGGCGGATCTGGACGGGCCAGGTCCGCCCCGGGTTGGATTGGGCTGGAGAGGGCTACTTGATCCAGCCTTTTTCCTTGTAGTATTTGATCGCGCCGGGATGCATGGGGATGCCCACATCCTTGGCCATGTCCTCGCGCTTGCCCAGGCGCATGGCCTTGATCATCTTGCCGTAGCGGTCGAAGTTCTGGTCTATGCTCTTGACGATGGCGTAGGCCACCTCGTCGGGCATGTCCTTGTTGGCGATGACCACCACGTTGGCGATGATGCCGGGCATGTCCTGGTCAATGCCGGGGTAGCAGCCCTTGGGCAGGGTGTAAGGCTCCAGGCCCTTGTGCTCCTTGACCAGCTTGGCGATCACTTCCTGGGACAGGGGCAGCATCTTTATCTTGCGCTGGCTGCCCGCGTTGACTATGGGCGGGGCGGGGTAGGCCATGGCTCCGTAGAAGATGGCGTCGATGTGGCCGTCGATGAACTGCTTGCCCGCCTCGGAGAAGCTGAGGAAGCGGGTGTCGATGTCCTTGAAGCTAAGGCCGTAGGCCTCCAGCACGTAGCGCGAAACCACCGAGATGGCGCTGCCCTTGGGGCCGGGGGTCACCTTCTTGCCCTTGAGCTGGGCGACCTGGTCTATGCCAGAGTCGGCCCGCACCACGATCTGGGTGGGCTCGGGGAAGATGACCGCCAGCTCGCGGATGTTGGTGAGCTTGCCCTGCTTCTTGAAGTATTCGATGCCCTGCCAGGCCTCGGCGGCCGTGGTGGAGAAGCTGAAGGCGGCGTTGATTTTGCCGGCGTTGGTGGCGATGACGTTGGCCGCCCCGCCGATGGGCATGGTGGAGCCCTTGAGCTTGGGGTTGGCCTTTACCGCATCTCCCACCATGGCCGTGCCCAAGGCCTGCCACACCCCGCCGGCCGGGGCGGTTCCCCAACGGATATCATAGGCCGCCGCGCTTTGGACGCCGGCGCTCATTATGCCCAGGGCCAGGAGCAGGCTCAGGGCCAAGCAAGTTGCCAAACATTTATTTTTCGCTGCCATGATGGGCCTCCTTAACTATTCGGGAATGACGGTTAGGGGCGATTTCTTTCTCCGGTAAAGCTGCCAGAGCACCAGCAGGGCCAAAAGGGCCAGCCCGGCCAAGCTGTAGGCCTTCACCGGCATTATCAACAAAATACCGATGACAAAAGCCAGGCCTCGCTCATAAAGGTTGAGATTGCCCAGCAAATAACCCACCCCGGCGAACGCGAAGCAGCCGGCGCCCAGTATGGCCGTGCTCATGTCCAGGGCCATCTTGCCCAAGGGGCCTTCCAAGAGCAGGCTTTGTTCATAGGCGAACATGAAGGGCACCACGAAAGCCACGATGCCTATGCGGGTGGCGGTCCAGCCGGTCTTCCAGCCGTCGGCCCCGGCTATGGCCGCGGCGGTGAAGGCGGCGGCGGCCACGGGCGGGGATATCAGCGACAGGCAAGAGAAGTAGAAGGCGAACAAATGGGCCACATGGACCGGCAGGCCCAGGGCCACCAGGGCGGGGATCACCGTGGCCACCTGCACGATGTAGGCCGGGGTGGTGGGCATGCCCGCACCCAGGATGAGGGCGATGATCATGGCCATGAACAGGCCTAGGAGCAGGTGGCCGCCGGCCAGGTCCACGAAAGCGGTGCCCAAGCGGTTGCCCAGGCCGGTGAGATCCACGCTGCCCACGATTATGCCTGCCGCGGCGGTGGATATGGTGACGATGAGCATGCCCTTGCACCCGGCCTCCAGGGCGTTAAGGATGCCCGCCGCATTCAAGCGGGTGGTGTCGCGCAGCTGGCAGATCACCAGGGCCGAGATCACTCCCACCCCGCCGGCCAGGCTGGGGGTGTAGCCGCTAACCAGCATGTAGATCAACAGGCCCAACGGAATGAGCATGTGGCCGTAGTCGCGCATGGTCTGGCCGGGGGTGATGTCCACCTTTAGTTTGGCCAGGCGGTTCTTGCGGGCCTCCAGGTCCACGGTGATGAACACGCTGATGAAATAAAGCACCGCCGGAAACAGGGCGTAGTAGATGATGGTGGAGTAGGGGATGCCGGAAAAGGCGCTCATTACAAAGGCGGCCGCGCCCATTACCGGGGGCATGAGCTGCCCCCCGCAGGAGGCCACCGCCTCCACCGCTCCCGCGAACTCGGGGCGGTAGCCGGCCCGTTTCATCATGGGGATGGTAACCACCCCGGTGGTGGCCACGTTGGCCGCTCCGCTGCCGGTGATGGTGCCCATGAGCGCGCTGGCCACCACCGCCACCTTGGCCGGGCCGCCCACCATGTTGCCGGTGATGGTGGTGGCCAGGTTGCTGAAGAGCATGGCACCCCCGCTGTGCAGCAGCACCGCGCCGAAGATCACGAACAGGGCTATCTCCGTGGCCGACACCCCCAGGGGGATGCCGAAGATGCCGCCCAGAGAGAGGTAGTTGAAGTCCACCATGTCGCTGAAGGTGATGGGCGAGGTGTGAAAGGCGCCCCAGAGATAGGGCCCCACGAAGGGATAGATGAGAAAGGCCAGCACCACCAAGAGCAGGCCCTTGTTGAACATGCGCCGCGTGGCCTCCAGCACGATGAGCACCATGCCGATGCCCAGGATCATTTCCCAGGCCGAGAGCTTGGTGATAAGGGGGAAGCGCTCTTCGGTGACCCAGTCGTAGTTGAGGACCAGGTAGGCGGTGGCCGCTCCGGAGAAGGCCAGAAACACCCAGTCCAGCCAGGAGGGGCCGGACTTGCCTTTTTTGAGGATGAGGCCGGGTTTCACCAAGAACAGCAGGATAAGGCCCAACCCCAGGTGAATCGCCCGCTGGATGATGGCGTCGAAGGAGCCGAACAGGGCGGTGTATATCTGGAACAGGGCCAGCACCGCGGCCACCAGGGTGGCGCATTTGGCCTGCCAGCTTTTGGCTCCCCAATACTCTCGCCAGCTTTTGCGCTCTACGCTCACGTGTTGCCGTTCCCTTGTTGCCGCCGCTGGCGGTTTAGAATCTGCCACAGAGTTTCCGTGGACACCGGGTTGCGATAGGTGTACTCGCCCAGGGCGGCGGCCACCGCGTTGTGCACCGCCGGGGCGGTGGGCAACAGGGCGGGCTCGGCCACCCCCTTGGCCCCGTAGGGCCCGGTGGGCTCGGGCTCCTCCACCAGGCGCACCACCACCTCTGGGGCGGGCCAGGCATGGGGGAGCTTGTAGTCCAGGAAGTGGGGATTGGTGATGCGCCCCCTCTCCAGGAGCACTTCCTCGCTCAGGGCGTAGCCCAGGCCCATCATGGCCGCGCCCTGGATCTGGGCGGCCAGGTTCACCGGATGGATCACCTTGCCCACGTCGTGGGCGGCCACCAGGCGCAGCACCTCCACCCGGCCGGTGGCCTTTTCCACCGCCACTTGCACCGAGTGCACCGCGAAGGCATAGGTGGCATAGGGCGCGCCCTGGCCGGTGGCCGGGTCCAGCGCGTGGGTGGGCGGGTCGAAGACCCCCTCCACCTCCAAAGGCTGGGACAGGAAGCGCCCGGCCGCTTGGGCCAGTTCCAGGCTCTCGCCGCCGATGTTAAGGCAGCCGTCCTGCCAGATCACTTCATCCGAGCCCGTGGCCTGTTTGGCCAACGCCACCAGAGCCTCACGCATCTTGCCGCCGGCCTCCTGCACCGCCCGGCCCACCACGTAGGTGAGGCGGCTGGCGGTGGATGTGCCGCTGTTGGGGCAGGAGGCGGTGTCGCCGGCCAATACCTCCACCTGCTCCGGCTCCAGGCCCAATTCCTGGGCCGCGATCATGGCCATGGTGGTGGAGGCCCCCTGGCCGCCGTCGCCGGTGCCCACCCGAAGGCTCACCGAGCCGTCAGGGCCCAGGATGATGCGGGCCACCCCGGGGTTGGGCAGGCCGGTGAGGCCGATGCCGTAGTGGGTGGCCCCCATACCCCAGGCGGTCAGCCAGTCAGGGTCGCTCTCGCGGGGATGGGGGGGCAGACCGCGCCTGGCTTCCAGCGATTCTTCCAGGCACTTCCCCATCCCCACGGAGGCGACGAGTTTTTGTCCGGCGGCGGTGTGCGCGCCGGGAGTTAAAAAGTTGATGCGCCGAATCTCGGCGGGGCTGATGCCGCAGGCGGCGGCCACCAGGTCCATCTGGCACTCGTGGGCGATGGCCACCTGGGGCACCCCGAAGCCGCGCATGGCCCCGCACACCGGGTTGTTGGTGTAGGCCAGGCGGCCATGCACCTGAACGTTGGGCACGTCGTAAGGCCCGGCGCAGTGCACCACCGCCCGGGTCATGATGGAGGGTCCGTAGGAGGCGTAGCAGCCGGTGTCGGCCAACAGCTCGGCCTTCACCGCCACCAGGCGGCCGTCGGCCGTGGCCCCGGTGGTCATGGTGATGACCATGGGGTGGCGCTTGGTGCTTACCTGAAAGGACTCCTCGCGGCTGTAGGTCATGCGGGCCGGCCGGCCGGTGAAGAAGGTGGCCAGGGCGCTGTAATAGCCCGGGGAGAGGCACTGCTTGTCGCCGAAATAGCCGCCCATGGTGGCGCAGATGATGCGTAGGCGCTCAGGGGGCAGGGCCAGCACCCGGCCCAGCTCGGCCTGCTCGAAGTGGGCGTGCTTGGTGGGCAGCTTGACCACCAGCACCTCGCCCTCCCACCAGGCCAGGCCGGCCTCGGGCTCCAGGTAGGCGTGCTCCATCATCTGGGTGCGGTAGGTGCGCTCGATGACGATGGGGCAGTCCTCCAGGGCGGCGGCTCCCTCTCCCTTGAGCAGGCTGCGCTCGAACACTAGGTTCTTTTCGCCGTTGATAATCGGCGCGCCGGGCTCCAGGGATTCCTCCGGGCCGAAGATTCCAGGCAGTTGGGCGAAGTCCGGCTTGATAAGCTCGGCGGCGGCCTGGGCCTGTTCCAGGGTTTCGGCGGCCACCAGGGCCAGGGGGTCGCCCACCCGGCGCACCTTGTCCAAGCACAGCACCGGCTCGTCCTTGAGGCGCGGGCCCACCAAGAGCTCGCCGGGCAGGTCGGCGGCGGTCCACACCCCCACCACTCCCGGAGCGGCTTTGGCTTGGGCGGTGTCGATGCCCCTCAGTTCGGCGTGGGGCTCGTTGGAGCGGGCCACGGCCAGGTGCAAAGCGCCCTCGGGCTGGTGGTCCCCGGCGTAGCGCACCGCGCCGGTAACCTTGTCCCAGGCGTCGGGTTTGAGCACCGAGCGGCCGATGCTGTCCCGGGGCATTATTCCTTCTCCCGGCGGGGGCGGTAGATGCTCTTTGGGTTCAGCCCGCCGGGCACCTTGGCCACCGCCGCGGCGTTGGCGCTTCCGGTGACCATTGCCGGGCTGTCCTTCTTGTGGAAATAAAGGCCGCAAAAGGGACAGTGCAGCTCCACCGGTAGGGAGTAGAGCAGCATGTCGGCGTAATATTCGCGGCCGCAGGAGGGACATGTCACGTTGAAGATGTCCATTGTTCAGCCCTCTAGGTAATCGTCGAGGTTAAGGCTCTGGCGCAGCTGCCCAGGCACCTCCCCCCGGCGGGGGAAGGGGCGGTCCAGGGGCCGGGTGGCGTCGATGACCATGCCCGAGGTCTTTATCTCGTGGCGCAGACTGGGGTCCAGCACCTGGCCCTGGAGGTTCTTGAGGATGCTCAGGTCCTGGTCGGCCTGCACCCGGCTGGAAAGGGCCCACATCACCTGGGTGAGGTCCTCGGGGTCCACGTCCTCGTCCACCACGATGACGTGCTTTATGAAGTTGGAAGCGCTTATGGCCGCCAGGGCGGCGCGCATGGGTTCGCCCTCGGTTTTCTTGGCCAGGCTGATTATCAGGTTGAAAGGGCCGCCCGAGCCCACCCAGCAAGTCTTTAGCACCCCGGGCACCGCCTGCTTGGCCCGCTGGTAGATGCTGGCCTCGATGGGCAGGTGGGCGTTCATGTGCTCGCTGTAGCAGGGGAAGATGTCGATTATGGTGGGGCGCTGTTTGCCGTAGACCGCGCTTATCTCCACCACCCAGGACAGGCGCTGTGGCCCGGCGTAGCCGGTGAACTCGCCGAAGGGGCCTTCCACGCAACGCTGGCCGGCCAGGATGCGCCCCTCCAAGACCAGTTCCGCCTCGGCGGGCACCAAAAGCTCGCCGCCGAAGGTGAGGGAGGGGATCAACTCCAGGGGCGCGCCCATCACCCCGCCGGCCACGGCGTACTCATCGGCGTCCAGGGGGGTCAAGAGGGCCCCGGTAAGGTGGAAGGCCGGGTGGTGGCCCAGGACCACCGCGATGGGCAGGTCGCGTCCCTGGGCCTCGGCCTCGGCGAAGTAGGACCACAAATGGCGCGGGGACATGTAGATGGCCAGGTGGTCGCGGTCCAGGTACTGCATGCGGTTCCAGGAAACGTTGTAGCGTCCCTGAGCGCCGCGGCTGACCACGATGGGGGTGAAATAGGACCCGCCGTCCAACTCGGTGTGGCGGATCATCGGCAGGCGGGTCAGGTCCACATCGTCGTCCTGCCAGGCCCAATGGCGCACCGGGGCCTGGGCCGGGTCGCCCATCACCGGCTCCAGGCTGCGCCCGGAAAGCTCCAGCATACGCTCCAAAAGGGGCATGCGCTGGTCGCTGTCCAGGCCCAGGGCCAGGGCGATCTTCTTGAAGGTGCCGAAGGTGTTGTTGAGGATGCGGCAATCGGTGGGGCGTCCCTCAAGGTCGCGCACCTGCTCGAAAAGCACCGCCGGATAACGCCGCTGGCGCTCCAAGGCGTCCACCACCGCGGCGCTCTCGAAGGCGGCGGGCTCCACCGGGCGGCGCACCGTCACCAATTCTTCCGGCGCTTCGGCCGCCAGCCGCTCCAGCCAGGATGTCAGATTCATACCCATGGGTTTTGGCTTTCCTTATTTCCAGAAAGTGGCCATCTGGGCCACATGGCGGGCCATGGCTTCCTGGGCGGCTTCCGCGTCGCCCCGGCGCACCGCCTCGAAGATTTCCCGGTGGCCCGCTATGCCCAGCTTGCGGTCCTTGGGTTGAAAGCGGCGCAGACGCACGTTGTTGTAGAGCAGGGGGACCAGGGCCCGCAGGATCAGGTTGAAAACCGGGTTGGAGCAGGCATCGGCCAGGGCCAGGTGGAAGTCCAGGTCGCGGATGCTGCGCGGTTGCTCCCGCTCCACAGCGCTCTGGTATGTGGTGATGGTGTCTTCAAGGCGGGCCAGGTCTTGGGGAGTGGCCAACTGGGCGGCCAACCGGGCCACCTGGGGCTCTATGGCCAGGCGGGCCTGGGTGAGATCGGAGATGCTGGCTTGGCCCAGGCGCAGCATCAGGGTGAGGGCCTCGCCCACTGGTTCGGGGCCGGGCTCGCAAACGAACACGCCCCCTCCGGCTCCCCGCCGGCTGGCCAAAAGGCCCATCTGCTGCATGCTTATCATGGCCTCGCGAACCGGAACCTTGCTCACCCCCAACTGGCGGGCCAGCTCGTTTTCCGTGGGCAGGCGGTCCCCCACCTTTAATTCCCCGGCCAGTATCAAGTTGGTTATCTGCTCCCTGACGTTGTCGGAGACCCGGCCCTTCTTGACGTTTTCCAGAGAAATTTTGGCGGTCAATGTTTCATCCCATGCTAGATGGTTTGCGCCTATGTTTGGCTGTAAACCCCGGCCGCCGGCTGGCCGCTTCGGGGATAAACCTAATATTAGGTTTTTATAATTTAAGCCACCGGCCGCTCAAAGGTCAAGAAACTTCGCAGCCACCGGGCGGGGAAGTAAAATTCCATGACGGCACGAGGCATGCCTGGATGCGCCTTTGTCGCGGCCGGGCGGCCTGGGCTATAGTTAACGAACAGCCCGCCTGGGCGGGCCCGCCGGGGTTCAATCAAAGGAAAGGGATTGGGGAATGGATAGTTGGCGGCCCAGCGTTTGCCCCTTTGACTGCCCCGACACCTGCGGTCTTTTGGTGCGGGTGGAAGGAGGCCGAGCCGCAGCGGTGAAGGGCGATCCCCAGCACCCCTTCACCCGGGGCTTCCTGTGCCAAAAGATGGCCCAGTACCCCGCCCGGGTGCACCATCCCCAGCGGCTCCGCGCACCCCTGCTGCGCACCGGCCCCAAGGGCTCGGGCCAGTTCAAGGAAATTTCCTGGGACCAGGCCCTGTCCCTGGCCGCGGGGAAGCTGGGCGATACGGCGGAGGCCAGCGGGGCCTCGTCGGTTTTGCCCTACTCCTACGCCGGGCACATGGGGCACGTGCACCGCAACGGGGGGCACGCTTTTTTCCACAAGCTGGGGGCCAGCAAGCTGGGGCGCACCATTTGCAGCGCCACCGCCTCGGCGGGCTTTGCCCACGGCCTGGGCTCCGGACCCAGCACCGACCTTAGCTGGAGCCAATACTCGGACCTGATCGTCATCTGGGGCAGCAACACCCTGAGCACCAACCTGCACGCCTGGCCCTGGTTCCAAGAGGCGCGCAAGCAGGGCGCCCGCCTGGTGGTCGTCGATCCCTACCGCAACCAGACAGCGGCCAAGGCGGATATGCATCTGATGCTGCGCCCGGGCAGCGACGCCGCCCTGGCCCTGGGCCTTATGCAGGTGTTGATAGATGAAGATTTGGTGGACCGGGAGTATGTGGCGGCCCACACCCTGGGCTTTGCCGAGCTGGCCCAGCGGGCCGCCCAGCACCCGCCGGAAACCGTGGCTCGTCTCACCGGGGTTCCCGCCGGGCAGATCGTGGAGCTGGGCCGGGCCTACGGCCGAGCCAAGGCTCCCTTCATCCGCACCGGCTGGGGGCCGGCCCGCCAGCTCAAGGGCGGCATGGCCATGCGGGCCATCGCCCTGCTGCCCGCCCTGGTGGGGGCCTTCGGGCGCCGGGGCGGGGGCATAGCCCGCAGCACCGGGGCGGGAGCCTATTTGGACCTGGCCCCCCTGCTGGCCGGAGAACTGGCCCCGGAGGGGACCCCCACGGTGAACATGGTGGAATTGGGCCGGGCCCTGGCCCCGGATGCGCCCCGGCCCATCAACCTGCTGTGGGTGTATCTGTCCAACCCGGCGGTGGTGGCTCCCGACACCTCGGCGGTGCTCAAGGGCCTTGCCCGGGAAGACCTTTTCCTGGTGTGCCAGGAGATGTTCCTCACCGAGACCGCCCGCTGGGCCGATCTGGTGTTGCCCGGGGCCAGCTCCCTGGAGATGACCGACCTTTACACCGCCTACGGCCACCGCTGGGTGCAGATGGCCAGGCCGGTCATCGCTCCGGTGGGCCTATCGCGCTCCATCCTGGCCGTGTTCCAGGAGATGGCCGCGCGCCTGGGCTTCAGCGAGGAGGTGTTCAGGGCCGGCGAGGAGGAAATCATCTCCTGGCTCTTGGCCGGCGGCTCGCCCTGTTTGGAGGGCGTCACCCTGGAGAGCCTGTCGTCCTGCCGGCCGCTGAAGGCCGACATCCCGGCCAACCCCTATGCCGAGGGCTTCCTCACCCCCTCGGGCAAGGTGGAGTTTTACTCCGAATCCCTAGCCGCCCTGGGCCTGGACCCCCTGCCCGGCGGAGAGCCCAGCCGGGACGACGACCACGGCGGAGCCTATCCCTTGCAGCTCATCACCCCGCCCCGCGAGCAGTTCCTAAATTCCACCTTCAACGAGGTGGACTTGCAGCGGCAGCGGGCTGGGGAGGCAAGCATTTTGTTGCACCCCCTTGACGCGGCGGCCCGGGGCATCAAGGACGGCGGCCGGGTGCGGGTGTTTAACGCCCGGGGAGAGTGCCTGCTTCGGGCCCAGGTGAGCGACGCGGTGCTGCCCGGGGTCACCGTGGCCGAGGGCCTCTACTGGGGAGCCCACACCCCCGGCGGGGCGGGCATAAACCATCTGACCAGCCAGGCCCTGGCCGACCTGGGGGGCAGCAGCGCCTTCCACTGCAACCAGGTGGAGGTGGCCCCGGTCTCCTGAAAAAGCCCTCTCCGCCGCGCAAAAACCTGGTCCATGGCCCCTAAAAAGTGTATCAATGGGTATACATGTTGACGCATTGATACGCCTGGAGGGGCCATGGACCAGGAAAGTCTCGAGCAAGAGTTGACCCGGCTGCGGGAAGCCGTGCAGATGTACGAGCTGATCTTCAACAGCATCCACCACGGGGCCATGGTCACCGACACCCAGGGGCGCATCACCCACTTGAACCAGCCTTACGGCCAGTTTCTGGGCCTGGACACCCGGGAATATATCGGCAAGCATTGCATGGACACGGTGGAAAACACCCGCATGCACATCGTGGCCCAGACCGGCAAGGCGGAGATCAACTTTCCCCAGAAGATCAAGGGCCAGAGCATGGTGGTGCAGCGCATCCCCATTTGCAAGGACGGCCAGGTCATCGCGGTCTACGGCCAGGTGATGTTCAAGGACGTGCGCGATGTGGGCAAGCTGGCCAAGAAGCTATCCCTGCTGGAGTCAAAGGTAAAACTCTACGAGCAGGAGCTCATCAACCTGCGCTCCACCCGCTACACCTTCAAGAGCATCATCGGGCGGGGCAAGGCCATTCGCGGCCTGAAGAAAGAGGCCCTCAAGGCGGCGGCCAACGATTTGCCGGTGCTCATCACCGGCGAGAGCGGCACCGGCAAGGAGCTTTTCGCCCAGGCCATTCACCAAGGCAGCCCACGCCGGATGCATCCCTTTGTGCGCATCAACTGCGCCACCATTCCCAGGGACCTGTTGGAGGCCGAGCTGTTCGGCTATGAAAGGGGCGCCTTCACCGGGGCCAAATCCGGGGGCAAGCCCGGCAAGTTCGAGCTGGCCCACCGGGGGACCCTGTTCCTGGACGAGATCGGCGACCTCCCCCTGGAGATGCAGCCCAAGCTCCTGCGGGTGTTGGAGGAAAAGGAGTTCGAGCGGGTGGGGGGCACCAGACCCCTGCGCTCGGATTTCCGGGTGGTGGCGGCCACCAACCAAAACCTGGAGGAGATGATCGCCCGGCGCGCCTTCCGCAACGACCTGTTTTACCGGCTAAACGTCATCCCCCTGCACATACCGTCCCTCAGGGAGCGCGGCGGTGACATTCTCGAGATAGCCCTGCACTTGCTGGAGCAGATGGCCGGGGAGATGGCTTTGCCCGCCATAAACCTGGACCCCGAGGCCCAGCGGGTGCTGGGCGGCTTCGCCTGGCCGGGCAACGTGCGCGAGTTGAGCAACGTGTTGGAGCGCACCGTGTTCAACCTGGAGGGCGACACCATCCGCGCCTCACACCTGCCCCTGTATCTGCACCGGGAGGGCGGCGAAAGGCCCGAGCGGGGCGGGGCCACCATCAAGAGCATCCAGGCCCGGTCCGAGGAAGACGCCATCCGCATCGCCCTGAAGGAGACGGGCTACAACAAGGCCCTGGCCGCCAGGCGCCTGGGCATCCACCGCACCTTGCTCTACAAGAAGATGAAAAAACATGGCCTGCCCCTGCGGCCTTAGCCGGGTCTATGTATCAATAAGTATACATGGCCCTGGGGCTAGCGTTGCTTGCGCAGGGCCTGGCGGGCGTGCTCCCCGCTGGGGTGCATGCCCGGCTCCAGGCGAAGCTTTTGCAGGGCCTCGCCCAGATGCATGCGCAAAAAGGCGTTGGTGGTGTAGCGGGTCACACGTGCGTAGTAACGTTCGACCAAATACTTCACCATCTCCAAATAGGGAGGCGCCAACTCCGGGGCGATGGAGAAGTTGTCATAGTTGACGATGACATCAACCTTGTGCTCCAGGTGGGCCACCCTGGACTCCACCTCCTGCTTGATGAGGGCGATGTCTTGTGCGGTTTTTATGGACAACCCATCGAAATCGATAAAAAATATGTTTTGATCTCCATCATGGGAAAAGCGCTGGGAAAGGCTGAGGCAGGAGGTGAGGTCCTCCTTGAGGCCCATGGGTTCAGACCGGAACAGGCGTTGATCCATGGCCTTTAAATCCCGGGAAATGGCCGGCCTGAATCCCATATGGGCCAGGATGTCGCGCTCCAGGTCCACCCCAGGGGCTATCTCGCTGAGGACCAGCCCGTCGGGCCCCAGAGTAAATACGCAACGCTCGGTGACGTAGAGGGCCGGCTGCCCCAGGCTCTGGGCATACTTCCCGGAATAGGTGACGTGCTCCACCTGCTCCACGAACTTGACCTCCCGCCCTTCCTCTTCGATGGTCAAAGTTCCATCATGTACTCCAATTTGCAGGCCGCCGGCGGTGAAGGTACCCACGAACACCACCCGCTTGGCGTTTTGGCTGATATCGATGAACCCGCCCGCCCCGGCCAGGCGGGGCCCGAAGCGGCTGACGTTCAGGTTGCCCTGGCGGTCGGCCTGGGCCAGGCCCAGGAAGGCGATGTCCAGACCGCCTCCGTGATAAAAATCAAACTGATAGGGTTGGTCGACCACGGCATCGGTGTTGCTGGCCGCTCCGAAGTTCAGGCCCCCGGCAGGCACCCCGCCCACCACCCCTGGCTCGGCAGTTAAAGTGATTGCCTGAAGAACGTTCTCCTCGTTGGCCACGTTGGCCACCCCTTCGGGCATGCCGATGCCCAGGTTCACGATGTCGTGGGGCCTGAGCTCCTGCGCCGCCCGGCGGGCGATGACCTTGCGGGGCCCCAGGGGCATGGGGGCGATGGCGTTGCTGGGGACCTTGATCTCGCCGCTGAAGGAGGGGTCGTACACCTCGATGAAGGTTTGCCAGTGGTTCTCGGGCTTTGCCTTGACAACGCAATCCACGTGAATGCCCGGCACCTTGACTTGGCGGGGGTTGAGGGTGCCCCGGTCGGCGATGCGTTCCACCTGGGCGATGACCAGGCCGCCGGAATTTTTGGCGGCGGTGGCCAGGGCCAGGGACTCCAGGGTCAGGGCCTCCTTTTCCATGGTCAAGTTGCCGTCGGTGTCGGCGGTGGTGGCCCGGATTATGGCCACGTCTATGGGCAGGGTCTTATAGGCTAGGTATTCGCGCCCATCGAACTCGATAAGCTCCACCAACTCCTCGGTGGTCACCTGGTTGATCTTGCCGCCGTCCAGGCGGGGGTCAACGAAGGTGTGCAGGCCCACGGTGCTGATGGTGCGGGGCTTGCGGGCGGCTATATCTCGGTAGAGATGGGTTATCACCCCCTGCGGCAGGTTGTAGGCCTGTATTTTGTTTTGCAAAGCAAGGGCTTGCAGCTTGGGAGCCAGGCCCCAGTGGCCGCCCACCACCCGGCCCACCAGGCCCTCGTGGCCCAGATGGTTCAGGCCCTTGCTCTTGCCGTCGCCCTGGCCGGCGGCGTAGATCAGGGTCAAATCGCGGGGCGTGCCCGTGGCCAGGAAGCGCTCCTCCAGGGCGATGGCGATCTCTTCGGCAAAGCCTATGCCCACGAAGCCGCCGGTGGCCACGGTGTCGTGATCCTTTATAAGGGCCACCGCCTCCTGGGGGGTTACCACCTTGCTCTTGGCCCCGCCCAAGGGGGAAAGCTTGGCCAGCAGGGGGCCGCCGCCGGGGTTTTGCTCTTGGCTCTGACTCATGGGTGCATCTCTTTCCTTGCCGGGGTGCGGGGAAAAGCGCTTGCCAACCACAAATTCCTCTGCAAAAAAAGTGCCTTTTTCTTGACCCACGCGCCCGGGCGACGGAGACTAGGCCCGGCCCCCCACGGGGCGGCACGGGAATTGCTTTTACGGATAAGGCATTGACCGCGCCTGAAACGGGGGCGGGACCCGGCAGCTACATGAGGAGGTAAACATGCTTGAGATAAAAGACGCCGTGGCGGTGATCACCGGCGGAGCCAGCGGCATCGGCCTGGCCCTGGCCCAATATTGGTCTTCCCAAGGGGGCAAGGTGGTGCTGGCCGATCTGTTCCCCGAGGCCCTGGAACAGGCCAAGGCCCAGATCCCCGGCCCGGTGCACACCGTGGCCTGCGACGTGACCAAAGAAGAGGACAACGCCCGCCTGGCGGCCGAGGCCATTGAGGCCTTCGGGGCCATCAACCTGGTGGCCCCTTTCGCGGGCATCATCAAGGACGGCCTGCTGCTGTCCCCGGACCGCGATAGCGGCCAGGTCCTGCGCAAAATGCCCCTGGAGCAGTTCGAGAGCGTGGTCAAGGTGAACCTGACCGGGGTGTTTCTCACCGTGCGCGAGTGCGGCGAACAGATGATAAACCACGGCTGCCGGGGGCTGATCTGCCTGATCTCCTCCACCGGCTCCCTGGGCACCGCCGGGCAGATCAACTACGCCTCCACCAAGGCGGCCATGTCGGTGATGCCCAAGGTGATCACCGGCGAGTTCATGCGCCGGGGCCTTTCCGGGAGCATCCGCTGCGTGGCCGTGGCCCCGGGCTACGTGGGCACGGCCATGGTCAAGGGCATGAACCAGAAGGCCCTGGACAAGATCGTGGGGGACGTGCCCATCGGGCGTCTGGTGGAGCCCGAGGAGGTGGCCTCGCTGGTGGGCGAGCTGTACCGCAACGAGGCCCTGAGCGGGGAGGTGTACTTCATCCACGGCGGCCTGCGCCTGGGCTCCCGGGGCTGAAACGCCCGGGCATCTGCCTCACAAAAAACGCCTCACCACAAAAAAGGCCCGGGCGTCCGCAAGGACGCCCGGGCCTTTGACGGGCCAGGGAAGCTGAGGCCCTTATGTGCTACTTGAGTCTTTGGCGATAGGCGTTCTTGTTGCCCAGGCCCGGTCGGCCGGTGGCCAAAGAGCCCGCCCGCACCAGGGAGGTTAGGGCGCCCGCCGGACGGAGGCTGGGCGCGGGCTGGGCAACGGCGGCCTCGGCCGGGGCCGGCTTTTCCAGAACCACGGTCATGCCCGCTCCCATGAGCAAGAGCACCCCGGCGGTCAGATAGGCCGACTCGAAGGAGCCGGTGGCGGCCACGATCATCTGAGAGACCCGGGGCAGCACGAAGCCGCCCGCGCCCCAGGCAGTAAACACCAGGCCGTAGTTGACCCCGAAGTTCTTGAGGCCGTAGTAGTCCTTGGTGGCCGAGGGGAACAGGGACAGGTTGGTGCCGTAGTTGAAGCCTACCAGGGCGGCGGCCATGACCATGATGATGGCCTGCTCCTTGCCCAGCATCATCAGCGAGAACATTATCAGCGACTGGAAGGTGAGCATGATGGCCAGGGTCTGGGTGCGACCGATCTTGTCGGACAGGGTGCCGGCCACGATGCGCCCTCCCGCGTTGCCCACGGCCATCAGGGCCACCACCACCCAGGCCATGTCGCCCAGGCTGGACTTGGCCATGCCGGCCACGTTGCCGATTATCATCAGCCCGGCGCCGGCGCCCACGAAGTAGGTGAACCACAGCAGGTAGAAGGCCTTGGTGCGCAGCATGGCCGAGGGGGCGAAATCCCGGCCTTGGGCCTTGGGGGCCGCCTGGCCTGGGGCCTTGGCCTCGGGACTGTAGCCCTGGGGCGGGTTGACCAGGAATTTGGCCAGGCCGCAGACCACCACGATGAAGGCCCCGCCGAAGATCATCATGGCCGCGCTCAGGCCCATCTCCTTGATGAGGTAGCTGCTCAGGGGTGCGATGTACACCGAGGCCAGGCCGAAGCCCGAAACCACCAGCCCGGCGATGAGGCCGGTCTTGGCCGCCGGGAACCACTTTATGGCCGGGGGGGTGGCCGAGGCGTAGCCGAAGCCCAGGCCGGTGCCGGTGAGCACCCCGAAGCCCAGAATCCACACCCACAGGGAGTAGGACTGGCTTATCCACATGAGGCCCAGGCCGGTGAGCACTCCGCCGATGAGCGCGGTGATCCGGGGCGAAAATTTGTCTTGCAGCCGCCCGGCGAAGATCATGCTGAAGGCGAAGGCCAGGCAGCACACCGCGTAGGGGTCGTTGAGGGAGGACAGGCTCCATTCGAAGCGGCCGTCGCCGGCCACGATGGAGTCCTTGATGGCCATCTTGAACATGCTCCAGGTGTAGAGGATTCCCAGGGCCAGGTTGATGCCGATTCCGGCCGTGGTCACCGACCAACCGCGGTTTTTGATCTTTTCCATGGCTCTTTCCTCCCTCGGGCCGCGCCCTTGGCTAAGTGTCATCACTGCTGATTACAAGTTTCGGGCCAAGGGGGCTTTATAGGCGATTAAGCACGCAATGTCAAAATGTTAAACAAAACCGGCCGTCCGGGGAGGGCGGCCGGTTTGGCGGCGAAAAGTAGAAGAATCTCTAGATTAGTGACAAATCTTCTATTCGTCTTCGTCCAGCAGCTTCTTTTTGCGGTAGCGGAAGGTGTGGTAGTTGATCCCCAACAGCTGGGCCGCCTTGCTCTCGTTGCCCCCGGCCAACTCCAGGGCCCGGCCCAGGTAGTCCCGCTCCACCTGCTCCAGGGCCTGGCCCAGGTCCATGCCCTGGGGCCCCAGGGGGGGCAGGACAGGCCCCGCCTCGCCGCCCTGGGGCGGGGCGGCTTTGCCTAGGCCCAGCTCGGTCGGACCCAACAATGGCCCGGCGGCCACCAGCACTCCCCGCTCCACCAGGCCCTTTAGCTCGCGCACGTTGCCCTGGTAGTGGCGGCCGGCCAGCAGGCTTTCGGCCTCCGGGGTGAATCCCGTGAACTCCTTCCCGTACTTCATGGCCATCTCCCCCAGGAAGTGGCGGGCGATGGGCAGGATGTCCTCCCGGCGGCGGTTAAGGGAAGGCACCTCCACCTTGATGACCCCCAGGCGGTAGTAGAGGTCCCGGCGGAAGCGTCCCTGGGCCGCCAGGCTCTCCAGGTCCTGGTTGGTGGCCGCCACCACCCGCACCCGGGCCTGGCTGGGCCGGGTGCCCCCCAGTTTGTAGTATTGGCCGCTGTCCAGAAAGCGCAGCAGCTTGGCCTGGGCCTCGGCGGGCAGGTCGCCCACCTCGTCCAGGAACAGGGTGCCCCCGGCGGCCTGCTCCACCAGGCCCTTCTTGCCTCCTACCTTGGCTCCGGAAAAGGCCCCAGGCTCATAGCCGAACAACTCGCTCTCGATGAGGTCCTTGGGCAGGGCAGCGCAGTTGAGCGCCACCAGGGGGCCCCGGTGCATGGGGCTCTGGTAGTGCACCGCCGCGGCGATGAGCTCCTTGCCCGTGCCGGTCTCGCCCAGGACGAGCACCGGGGCGTCGGGGCTCTTGGCCACCCGCCGCACCAGCTCCATGACCCCCTGGATCTGGTGGCTCTCGGTCACCATGCAGGGCAGGTTCTCCATCAGGCAGCGCTCCTGCAGGGCCCGCACCTCCTTGCGCAGGCGGATGCTCTCCAGGGCGTTGTCGATGGTGGTCTTTAGCGAATCCATGTGCAGGGGCTTGACCACGTAGTCGTAGACCCCTTGGCGCATGGCCGCCACCACGGTGTTCACGTCCTCGTAGGCGGTGATCATGATGAACAGCATTTGGGGGTGCAGGGCCTTGATGCGCCCCAGGGCCTCGACCCCGTCCATGCCCGGCAGGCCGATGTCCAACAGGATCAGGTCCGGGGTTTCGCCCCGAAGGGCCTCCAGGGCCGCCTCGGCGGTGGCGAAGGCCTTCACCCGGTAGCCGGTCAAATTCATCACCACCGCGTCGCGGATGAATTCCTCGTCGTCCACTACGAAGATGCTGTAGTCGAGCATGGTCTCCTATCCGTGGGAGTCGTAGCCCCAGTAGGCCGAGGCGGGCAGCTCCATGGTGAACATGGCCCCGCCCCAGCGGCTCTCGCTCACGCCCAGCTTGCCGCCGTGGTCGCTGACGATGCGGTGGCACAGGCTAAGGCCGATGCCCGAGCCCTCCCGGCGTCCGGTGAAAAAGGGGTCGAAGACCTTTTCGCGCAGCCGGGGGGGAATCCCGGGGCCGGAGTCGGACACCCGGATGAGTATGCGGTCCATCTCCAGGGACGACTCCAGGGCGATCTTCTTTTCGCCCGGGGCCTCGGCCAGGGCCTGCACCGCGTTGGTGATGAGGTTCATGAGCACCTGCTCCAAAAGCTGGCCGTCGGCGTGGGCCAGGGGGAGCTGGTCGGCCAGGGAGGCCTCCAGGCTGATGCCCGCCTTGCGCAGGGTCACCGCCGACAACTCCATGACGTTGCTCACCACCTGGTTCAGGTTTATCAGCGACACCCTGGGAGTGGTGGGCCGGCTGAAGTCCAGCACCCGCTTGATGACCGCCTCGATGCGCGCGCTGGCCGCCCGCATCTTGGCCACGATATCCTCCACCTCGGGCATGCCCCCGGTCTTGCCGCTCAGGGCGCTGAGATAGAGGTTGATGCCCGACAAGGGGTTTCTTATCTCATGGGCGATGCCCGCGGCCACCCGGCCCAGGGAGGCCATCTTGTCCTGGATGCTCACCAGGCGCTCCAGCTCCTTGGCCTTGGTGATGTCCAGCATGATTATCAGCCGCCCCGCCTGCCCTTGGTAGACGATGCCCCCTCCCCGGCAGTGCACCCAGCGGGCCGCGCCCTGGCCGCCCGCCAAAAAGCCCAGGTCAAGGTCTTGGCCTTCTTGTGCCTCGGGGCCGCCCGGCTTCTCCGGATTCTTGGCCAGCTCCAGGAACTTGCCCAGGCGGGGGTCGCCCCTGGGGCCAAGGGAGGCCAGGTCAAAGGGCGTCTCGGCCGGGCCCAGGATGCGCCAGGCCTCGGGGTTGCAATAGACCGCCCGGCTCTCCTGCACGATGGCGATGCCAACTTGGGCGTTTTCCACCAGGGTGCGGAAGCGGCGCTCGCTCTCGGCCAGGGCCTGGTCCATCTCCCGGCGGCGGGTGATGTCCTCGTAGGTGCATAGCACCCCCACCACCCGGCCGCGGGGACTGCGCAGGGGGATGCGGTTGGCGTCCATCCACAGGATGGAGCCGCCGGGGCCCTGCTGGGGCTCGATGACGTGGTGCCGGACCTGGCCGGTGGCCATCACCTCCTGCTCGGCCCGCTCCAACAGGGGAGCTTCGGCCGGAGAGCGGGGCAGCTCCGCGTCGCGCAGGCCCTTGATCTGGGCCGGGTCGTACAGGCCCACATGGGCCGCGAAGGCCCGGTTGCAACCCAGATAGCCTCCTTGCCGGTCCTTCCAGAAAATGAGCTGGGGGATGTTGTCCATGACCAGGCGCAGCATGCCCCGGGAGCGTTGGGTCTCCACTTCGGCCTGGCGGCGGCGGCGCTCGGCCTTCAGGCTCTGGGAGATGATGTAGAGCTCCAGCAGGGCCACGATGCCCACGATGGCCAGGCTGACCCAGGTGAGCCGCCCGGTGATGAGAGCCATCTGCTGGGAGACGTCTTCCACGTAGATGCCGGTGCCCACCACCCAGCCCCAGGGGGCGAACTCCTTGACGAAGCTGACCTTGGGCACCACGTGGGCCGGGTCGTCCTTCCATTGCCACATGTAGTCCACGTAGCCCTGGCCGCTGTTCTTGACCACCCGCACCACCTCGCTGAAAAGGCGCTTGCCGTGGGGGTCGCGGAAGCCGGCCACGTTTTTCCCCTCCAGGTCGGGCCGGTAGGGGTGCATGACCATGCGGGGCTCCAGGTCGTTGATCCAGAAGTAGTCCTTGCCCTCGGATCCGTAGCGCATGGCCCTGAGTTGGGCCTTGGCCTGGGCCTGGGCCTGGGCCCGGCTCATAAGGCCCGCTTTTTCCTGGGCCTGGTAATAGGCCAGCACGTCCCAGGCGCTCTGGGTGAGTTCGCGGATCATCTCCCGCTTGCGTTCCATGAAGGCGTTTTCCACGGAGGGAAGTATCACCACGAACAG
>Ga0180009_10002610_pt1 | contig 21125 bp, 16 predicted proteins | sample OS_PC_MetaG_FD_123537 | JGI IMG/M metagenome (GOLD analysis project Ga0180009, IMG submission 123537) | Groundwater microbial communities from the Aspo Hard Rock Laboratory (HRL) deep subsurface site, Sweden - OS_PC_MetaG | ecosystem: Environmental > Aquatic > Deep subsurface > Groundwater...
CAACTGGGATCCCCTGACGAACCGCCTCCTGCAGCGTCGCGGTGACGCGCTGGACGTCGGAGCCCATCGACGCCGGGGCACTTGGCCCCATCGTTCCTTCGGGCTCCCGCCTCGGCGCGCGACAGGACCGAACCACGGCAACGGCGGCGCGCAAGCCTGCGCCGGCGACCCAGAACACGAGCAGGGTGCCCAGGAGCGATGACGCGGCGAGGACGGCCCAACGCAACTCGCTGGCCAGGGTCGACTTCGTGTGGAGAGCGACGAGGCTTGCGAAAGCGGGCACCACGATCCATGCGGCCATCGCCATGCAAACGGCGTTGTACGCGCGTGCGCTGGAGAGCCCTGTTGCTGCGGATTCCAGCCGACGCTCCGCGATGGCGTTGCGCTCTGCACGCGTGCGGGAGGGATCGACAGAGCGTGCGACGATGGTGGCGAATGTTGCGGTGGTGAGCACGAAGGGGGCAGGAGCGAGCATGCCGAGGGTAGCCAGCACGAGGCCGAGCGAGCCACCGTGGGCCAGCCCAGTGCTGCGTCCGGCGACGAAGCCTCCGACTGCAGCGGTGAACGCGACGAACGCGAGCAACGCCGCCCGTTGGAGGCCGGATGCCCACGCCCTCAGCACGATGACGTCGGGTTCATCTGCGGTCGCGCGAGCGCGCATTGCGCTGAAAAAGCGATCGACCAGAAGAATGATCATTGCGGCCAGCAGCCCGACGACAGCGGCGAGCAACATGCGCCACCACAGGCTGCCGAACAACCACTGGGTGATGCCGATGAAGCTCGCTGCGCTCAACGCGAACGTGACGGCGAGTCCGCGGTCGATCGCGGCGCCAACGGGTTCGGCGGCGTCCGTCCGTACGACGAAGATGCCGACGGTGGACGAAAGGATGCCGAAGGCAATCGCGATGAGTGGACACAGAGCCATGGCCGTAGGACCACCGACGGAACCAGGGGACGCGGCAGCGGCACCGACGCACAGCACGGTGGACGCAACGAGCGCCGTCGCAAGGGTTGCAAACAGATCGGCAACGCGCGAGACGGGGACGTCGAGGTGGGTTCCGACGGAAGCGATGGCGGTGTCGAGACTGGAGGATGCGGCGACGAAGACGCCTCCGATGGTGTGGGTGACGGTCGATGCGATGACGGCGCCGAACGCGTAGGCGGAGATGAGAAGTGCCATGGTTCGCGCGGCGGGTTGATTGCGGACGACGGAACCGAAGCCGCCAGCCGACCCGAAGGCGGCGATTGCGAGCACGGTCAAGCTGATCAGCAGGACGGCGGTGATGGCGAGGGTGGAGGCTCCGGCGCCGTGGATGCCTTCGCGCAACGCATCGGTGGCGCCATGTTTCACGGCCTCGTCGACGCGCGGTGAGGTTCGGGCCATGGCGTGGGCGGCGAGGTGGGTCGCCAGGGCGGTGGAAGCGGCACCGAGCAGCAGCGAGGTGGTGATCCATCCGGCCAGGGCATAGGAGGATTCGGTGGGATCACTGGGGACGTGAGACCGAACGACCCCGATGCCGACGAAGATGGCGACGGCGACGAGTGCTGCGAAGGCGAGGAGGACGCGGTCGTGGATGCGTAGGTAGCTTCGTACGCCTCCGAACACGGTACCGTGTGCGGAGGTGACGAGGCGAAGCTTCACGGCGCGGCCGATCAGGGGGCGGCCGAGGGCAAAGGCGAGGGCGAGGGCGAGAACGCCGGCTCCGATGAGGAGGCCAAACTCGATCATGGCATTGGGATCTCGTGCGCGTTAGTCAAGCGAGAGAGTTCTGGGCACGACGGCCAATGGCGCGAGTATCACGCGAGTCGTCGTGGATGCAAGCGGCAGGGCTGGGGAGGAGCAGTGGAGGAGCAGCGGGGAGGCTCAGCGTTCGTGGGGCTGCTTCTTCGTGGACATGACCATCAGGTGGTACTTGCCGAAGCTTGAAGCGCCGAGCGTGTAGAGGACTTCGATGAGCAGGCGGTAGGGCGTGGTTTCGTCGACGATGACGATGGCTTCCGAGCTCGATGGGTCGAGGCCCTTGGCGATGCGAATGCGCTTGTCCATTTCGCGCACGTGCAGAAGGGACTCTGCGAGCGGGACGATGTGCAGATCGTTGATGCCGCTCTTCTTGTAGATGGCATCGAGCCCCGACTGTGCGAGGGATTCGCGTGAAGGCAGCACGACGACGGGGTTCGGGTTGTCACCGACGAGGATCTGGGACTTGGTGACGATGATGGCGACGCCTTCCTGGTGCGGCTCAGATTGCAATATGGAAGCAGGAAGCGTGAGGTCCTTCGACTGGGGGATGGACGCACTGGTGGACGCCATGTTCTTGAGCAAGAACACGAGGATGATCGTCATCATGTCCAACATCGCGGTGATGTTGAGGAAGTCGATCTCCGGGTCCGTCGCGTTGCGACGGATCGCTTTGCGCAGCTCAGCTTTGTACTGGGCGACGCCGGGTTTCTTCTGCTGCGCGGCTGCGGGGGGTGTCATCCGTGGCAGCTCCGATCAGCGAGGGACGGCAAAGAGCACGTCCTGAAAGAGTTCTTGGCCGTCTTCGGTAGCTCGGACGGCGTCGATGGTGTCGATGAGCTTGCGATAGCTGATGTTGTTGCTCGCGGTCATGCGGATCTGCGTCTCGTCTTTGAAGTCCGGCGATGAGTCCTTCAACTTCTTGGCGCATTTCGTGACGGCAACATAATCGAGCACAGGTTGACCGTCGGCGTCCCGGCCCTTGGCGGGGATGGTGATGCCTGGGCCAATGCCATCGCAGCCAGGAGCGATGGAGCCACCGGCGGCCTTGATGGAGATCCCGTCGTTGGTGATGAACAAGGTGAGGTTGAGGGACTTCGATTCGGAGACGATGCGGGGTCCCTTGCCACCGGCCGAGGGCGGGGTGGTCTCGATGGTGGCGGTGAAAGTGATCGCCACGGTTGCAAGCACGAAGATCAGGATGTTGACGATGATGTCGAGGAACGGAATGATGTTGAGTTCCCCGCCTGCATCTTCGGGACTTTGCTCTTTGGGCACGGCCAAGCGCCGAATTTTTGAGCGCTGTGCGGCACTGAGCGACGAGGTTGCCATCGGCCGGTCTCCGTGTCCGGGCTAGTAGCCGGAGGGCTTGTTCGTGATGGCCAGGAGGTTGAACACCTTTTCCATCGTGGACTCGAGCTCGTGCGCGAGGGTCTTCGCGCGCTGGCTGAGGAACAAGTGAGCGATCATGCAGACGACGGCGATGCCGAGGCCGATGGCCGTGTTGTACATGGCTTCCGCGATGCCCAGGGACAGGAGGCGCTGTTTGTCGGCCTGAGACAGCCCCTGAGCGGAGACGGATGCGAAGGTGGCGATGAGGCCGGAGACGGTGCCGAGCAGCCCGATGAGGGTTGCGATGTTGGCGAGCGACCAGAGGGAGCCGATGCGCTTTTCGATGGCGGGCTTCAGCTCGGCGAAACGCTCGCTCAGGGCGGCGTCGATCTCGTCGGGACTTTTGTTGGCGTGGGTGAGTCCCGCCTTCACGAGCTGGAGGATGGGATAGTCGCTTGCTTCGCAGAGCTTGATGGCACGGTCGATGTTGTTCGCCGTCACGAGTTTTTTGACCTGCGAGAAGAACTCCTTGGAGTTCACCCGGTACTTGGTCAGCTGATACAGGAGCCGTTCGACGATGACCGTAACGACGATGACGGACACGACCATATTGGCGGTCAGGAAGTACGGGGACTTCTTGTAGGCATCCATGAATCCGATTTCGCCGCTGCCTCCCGAAGCTTCCTGCAGGGCTGCCAACAACAGCAGAAGACGCATTCCTCAAGGCTCCTTTCTAATCATCATGCGAAGCATCGGCTCGCCCCGGTGATTGACCGGCGGCGCTTGTCGAATGAATGAGATGCCTCCACCAACGGGGCGGAACTATAAACGGGCTGGATTGAACAAGGCAAGCGTGAGCTTGCACGAGCAGCAGAAGATCCAGATGGCCGGGCAATGACCGAGCGGTGGTCCCAAGATTCTCGGAATGGTTGACAGGGGGGAGCGAGCCGTGGAAGAGAGGTGCTGACACCGGTTGCGATACCTGACAAGTGGGGCGGCGCGTTCGAACGTTCGACGTCCGGCGCCTGCATAAGTGCTCGATCCTGGAAGTTTTTGCTCTCACGCGAACATCCGACGAAACGCGACATTGTTCTTGACGAGTTGCTGGCACCCCAGACAATATCCCGTCAGATTTACGAAACGGATCACCTTGCAATCGTTGTTCATTCTTGCGCGACGCGATCTTGAGAAACCCAGGCAACGACCCGGTGAGCCGTACTTCTCAAACGCAATCTTGGCGTCGTGGAATTTCTCTTCGTAGAAAACGCAAGTCCGTTCAGCCCGCCGACGACAGGGGGCGGGCCTGCAATTAGATGTACTGAGAGGCACCTGAGGAGGAACGTCAGATGAGTGGTCTTTGGAAGAGCTTTCAAGCAGGCGGCTGGGGCATGTACCCCATCGTGTTCTGGTCGATCATCACGATCGGAATCATCGTAGAGCGCGCCATCGTTCTGTATTCGCAGTCCTCGATCAACAAGAACATGTTCCTGGCTTCGATGCAGAAGTGCATCCTCGCCGGCGACATCGCCAAGGCGATCAAGATGTGCTCCGCCGCCAACGCCCCGCTCGCGCGGATCGTTCAGGCCGGTCTTGTCAAGGTGAACCGTCCTGACGAAGAAGTTCAAGCGGCGATGGACGAAGCCGCCCTCCGGGAGATCCCGCGCATCTCCGCACGTACCGGCTACCTCGCGCTGCTCGCGAACCTCGCGATGCTCTCCGGGCTGCTCGGAACCATCACCGGCCTCATCAAGTCCTTCGGCGCCGTCGGCGGTGAATCCGTCGACCCCAGCCAGAAGGCCCGCATCCTCGCAGAAGGTATCTCCGAGGCCATGAACTGCACCGCCTTCGGTTTGATCGTCGCCCTCATGGCGCTGATGGGATTCGCCATCCTCAATGGCAAGACCCAGCAGCTCGAAGACGACATCAACGAGGCGTCCGTGCAAGTGCTCAACCTCGTGATTGCCAACCGCCAGAAGGTGAACCTGCAAGGGGCACCCCAGGCGTAAGTGGCAGGTCTCAGGCGAGAAGCGAAGTCTCCGGTGAACAGTAGGAGAATCCGATGGGTGGAGTAAGCGTAGAAGGTGGCAACAAGAGCGGCCGCAGAACGGTGGACTCGGAGATCAATCTCATCCCGATGATCGACCTGTTCATCGTCTGCCTCAGCTTCTTGCTCATCACCGCCGTCTGGTCGCAGATGGCTCGCATCAATGCGAACGCACAGGTCCCCGGTCCTCCTCGCACCGACGAGGAGGTCGAAAAGGCCGAACCCGAGAAAATGCTTACCGTCGAGATGAAGCAGGACGACCGGTTCGTGCTCATCTGGAAGTCCGGCGCCACGGTTCACGCGACGTCAGAGGTTCCCCGCAAGGGCGTGCCTACCGACCTCGGTGGCGTGAACGTTGTACGTTACCCGGACCTCGGCAAAGAGATCGCCAAGCAGTGGAAAGAGTACGGCAGCCATCAGAACGACAACGATCGCAAACAAGACCAGGCGATCCTGTCGGTGGACAACCGTGCTCCTTTCTCTGAGATCATCGCCGTGATTGACGCGGTCTATAGCCCCAAGCGCACGTTCAAGGGCGAAGAGATCACAGCCTTCAACGTCACCTTCTCGGCGCGGTAGGGAGAGCACCATGAGCGCGAAAAAGGGTCACCGCCACTTCCACCACGAGATGATCAAGGCGCCAGGCCGGCGTCTGATGCATGCTGTGCCGTTGAAGTATGTGCAAAAGCGCATCAGCGGCGGAGGCGGCAAGAACGTCAACGCCGGGCTCAACCTCACCAGCTTCATCGACTTCCTCATCGTCGTCGTCGTCTTCTTGCTGATGTCCTTCTCCGCCAGCGGTGAAGTCCCCGTCGACAAGAACACCAAGCTGCCCAACGCCGAGAATACTGTCTCGATGCTCGACGCTCCGATCGTCGCCATCTCAGGCACAAACATTCTCGTCGATGGCGCCCCCGCCGGCTCCACGCGTCCCATCGAAGACTCGGGCCGGTTGCAGAAGATCGACGACCTGCACAACATCCTCAAGAACAAGCGAGAGCTCTGGAAGCAGATCCACCCCAAGAGCACCTTCCCCGGTGTCGTCGTCATGCAGGTCGACCACCGCGTTCCCGCTCTTGTCGTGAAGTCTGTCTTCCAGACCGCGGCGTTCGCCGGCTACCCGAACGTGTCCTTCATGGTCGGGCAGATCCCCAAGGCCGACAAGGCCGGCGGCGGCGAACACTGATTCTCCCTTTGACCCCCTGCCAGCTCCCCACATGAAGAAGCCCGAGGAGCCCAAGCCCCGAGGCCTCGCGGCCGTCGATGAAGGCCGAAGGCGCAGGGCCGGCTTCCCCAAGATCCCCCCGCGCTTCTTCCTCTGGATGTTCACCATCCTCGCGGGCTGGGCCATCATCTACTGGAAAATCGATCAGGGCGAGCTCGAGTCCTGGCGCAATCGGCTCCTCGCCGATCAACGCGCCGTCGCCTCCGAGCTCGCTCCCCGCTACACGCCCCTACGCGACCAGTTCGAAGCTTGGGTGCTCGAAGCCGCCAAGGATTACCCAGGCGACTTCGTCGACCCCCTCGCCAAGTCGTCCGCTTTCCGTTCCGAACCCGGCGTCTACCTCCGGCTCTATATCGATGATGCCAAAGACGTCGAGTCCATGCGTAGCGCTTCCATGGACTCCCTGCGCGACGGCTTCACTTCCTGCTTCACAACGCACAAGAACGCCGACCCCTTCGCAGGTCCCGCGTGCAAGAAGAACCACGAGTGTCCGTCCGGTGAGCACTGCAACGAAAACGATCATTGCAGCGTCCCCGCCCAGCCGTACAACCTGCGGGTTGGCTACCGGGCCTCCCGCGTCCTGTACGACGACTGGACAAAGGAAGTCCGTGAGGCGAGCAATGACATGCGCTTGCGCCTGCTTGAACGTGACTTCAACAGCGCCGTCAAAGATGACATCCCACTCGTCATCGACCTGATGGTTCGCGCTCAGTACTTCCTGCTCCTGCTCGACGAAAACACCGACAAGCCGGATGAAGTGCCCGACGCAGGAACCTACTGCGAGTCGCTTCAAGCGGTGAAGCATCCCACGCGGGTTTTCGTCTGGGACATCGCGTCCAAGAAGCTCCTCGTTCGCGTGCGCGCCTCTGTCGATGCCACCGTCGGCACGCTGCCTTCCAATGCCGCCACGCGCATCGCTGTGCGACGGCAGTCCAACAACTGCGCGCTTGCTGTCGAAGTTCGTCAACGAATTGGCGACGAATCCGTTCAGTAGCTCACCGCGCGCGAATTACCCCGTACACGTCCGTCACGTTCGTTCCCGTTGGACCGCCGCTGAGCGAAGTTCCCATCGCGTGATGAAGCGGAGCGTCGTCGCGCGCAGCCAGATGCGATTCCACCGTTGCCGGATTCAACGCTGACCGCATCGAACCCGACACGCATGCGCCTCCAGCACCGGACGTGCCATCCACCCCATCGGATGCCGCGGCCCACAACACAACATCATCGGGGAGCCGCGAGAGCGCGTGCAGCGCAACCCAGCCCGCCCTTCCGCCTCGTCCGGCGTCCGGGGGCACCGTCAACGTCGGTTCGCAGGCAACGACCCACCCGTGCCCCGGTTCGAGCGCGCAAGCTTCGATGACCAACGCTGCACTCAACTCTTCAGCCGTTGCGGTAGGGAACGACGCGGTCTTCATGGTCCAGCCTGACGCCCGCAGATGTTGCGCAAAGACGCGCGCGAGATCTTCGGGGCTCGCGAGCAACGAGAACGATGTGCTCTTGCCGGTTGGGCTCGAGGGTTTGACCGACTCCGTGCAAGCGGCCATCAAAGTTGCGGCCAATGATCCTGTCAGGTGCTTGCGAATGATCTGTTGGGCGTCGCTGATCGTCGTCGGATCGACACAGGCGGGACCGGATCCCACGTCATGCGCATCGCCACCAACGACATCGCTCACGATCATGCAATGCACGGGGCCGCGAAACGCTGCGGCGAGCCGTCCACCCTTGATTCCGCTCACGTGGCGACGGACGGTGTTGCATTCTCGGATGTTCGCGCCGCTCCGCAGGAGCTGATCGGTGGCGGTCCGTTTTTCTGCGAGCGACATTCGCTCTGGCGCACACAAAAGCGACGATGTCCCTCCCGAGATGAGCACGAGCATCGTGGCATCGCGGGAAGTGTTGGCGAGCTGCAGCGCGGCACGGGCGGCTCGTACCGAACGTGCATCGGGAATGGGGTGTGCGGCGCGCATGACCAACATGCTCTCTGGCAACGGCGGCACAAACGTGCCGTCGGTTGTCACGACGAGCCCCTGGGCTGCACCGAGCGCTTCGATCGCGCCCTTCGCCATCGCCGGTGCAGCTTTGCCCGTTGCGATGATCGTGGGTTGATGAAGCGGCTTCAATGCGCGCGGTCGAAGTTGCCTTCGACCGTGCTCTTCGACCTCCGTTGACTCCGTCCAGCCAGCTGGACTGCGTCCACTACGGTTCAATGCGCGCAAAGCGTCGAAGACGAGCCGTGATGGATCCAGATCCTGCAGCGTGAGCCACCACGCGCGCTCCAACACCGAACGCAGCGCGAGGGCGTTCATGGCGGATTCGTGTCTCCGATGTCGACGATGCCGACGCGGAAGATTTCCTGCCATCCCAACGTCAGTGTCCACAAGAAGGCCCGGTCCTGGGTAGAAGGGGATCCACCCATCCGAACGTGTGACCACCGAAATGCGCCGGAAGTGGACAGCCACGGGCCTGAGGCTTGGGACGTCAGTGGCACACCGATCCCCAGGCCTGATTCGAAACCGGGACCGCCGTTCGAGAAGGGACCGTCATTTGCAGTCACCGCACCCAAGCGTAACGAGATGCTGTCGAGCATCAGGTCCAATGCTGCCGGACCGGATTGCAGGTTCTTGAAGAACCGCGGGAGAAACAAGGGCCGCAATTCCACACCGAAAGAAGTTGTCCACGCGGTCGGGCTATCGTCCCTCGGGCGAATGGTCCAGGTGTTGTAGACACCTGCGGTTTGCAGGTAACGGACGGCGATCGCCCCGACTGCACTCACTCGACCTTCGTCCGTCCCCGCGCCCACGTCGAGCTGGATGGCTGTGTCGCCGTCGAGTCGTCCGTACGCACCATCCGCCGCCGATGTCGTTGCCCATGAAAGCACGGCGGCGGCGAACAGAACGGATAGGGACATACGAGGTGGCATCACATGTCGACGGTTTGAAGGATGTCGTCGCGCACTTCAGGTGCGACGATCAATCGAACGCGGGTGAGGGCTTCGCCGTCGAGGCGGCTGAGCAGGAACGAGACATCGGCGGGGCGACGCGGTTTTCCTTTTGCAAACACGACGACCAAGCTGTCGTTCTCGTCATCGAACGGCGTGTCTGTGGCGGCGTCGACGCCGAGGTAGATCGAGGGATCCAGTCCGGCCCGACGGGTGATGTCTTTTGCCCGTTCGATGACGCGATTGCGAGCGTCGACATCGGTGAGGAACTCATCGACGAGCTCGACGGTCTTGAACAAGCGGCGAGCGCGAAGTCGTTTGCAGAGATCGGCGAGGGCGGGGTCCGGTCCATCTTCCCACGCTCGGAGGGTACCGGTCAGGACGCCGTCATCGAGCTCTAGGTACTCTTCCAGCGTAGGCGTTCTTCCGGCGGCAGCGGAACGAATGGCGGGCGGTGTTCCTGGCAGGTCGGTGCCCTCGGCGAGTCGTCGCACGGCGAGGCTGAGCGCGCCGCGTACCATCCACTCGGCCGAGCGCGTCGCCTTGTGGAAGTAAACCTGTTGAAACATGAACAAGCGAGCCAGGACGAATGACTCGATCGCCGCGATGCCCTTCGCACCATCGATGGCGATGGGCGGCGCGCTGCCATCGTCAGGCAGGGGTGCGAAGCGAAGGCTGCGTTGGAACCACTCGAGGTCGAAGTTGCCGTAGCGAACACCCGTCGCGTGGGCGTCGCGGAGCAGGTAGTCACATCGGTCGACGTCATAGGTACCGCTCACCGCGCGAGCCAGGTAAGGGAGGCTGTGTTTTCCGGCGACGAGCTGGGCCACGCGCGACGGCATGTCGGGGTCCTGACGGGCCAAGACACGATGCACTTCGGAGCTCGGGTCGAGCACGATCCGTTCCGTCCAGATTTCATGAGGATCGGAACGCGGCAGAGCGTCTTCGAACATGTGCGAAAGCGGACCGTGTCCAATGTCGTGCAGCAGGGCGGCGGCGATCGCGTCGCGCACGAGAGGTGGGGTGAGGCGGTGTTCGGGCGGCAGGGTCGACTGCAGCTCTTGCAGTCGTCGAATGAGGCGCTTCATGACGTGCGCGGTGCCGATGGCGTGAGCAAATCGCGTGTGTTCGGCGCCGGGGTAGGCGAGGGAAGTGAATCCGAGCTGACGGATGCGTCGGAGGCGTTGAACCTCGCGCGTCTCGAGCAGCAGCTCGACAATGCGGTCCTCGTCGGATTCGAAGGCGATCAAGCCGTGGACGGGGTCACGCAGAATCATGGCGAGGTAGTTCCCACAAGGGCCGCGGGCATGCAAGCGGCGGGGTTGGCGGTGCCGGATGTTCGGCAATCGCTTCGGTGAGCGCAGCCGGTTGGTGACCCCTTCATGGTTACCACAGCGGAAGGATACTGCTCCACGGTTCGAGGGGCAGAGGTGCTGGACTTTTTGGCGTGCTTTCGGCTACTGGTGACGGTCCAGCTGGGATCGTACGGGTCGAAGCGGGGCATTGGGTCGCGGTTCGGAGCGTGCAGACACCACGAACGACAACATGCGTGACGCGAGGAAAAAGGGTTCGACGCAGCAGGCTCCGACGAGGCTGGTCGACATCCTGCGCTCGCTTCCCAAGAGCGAGCTCGAGGCGCTGGCTCAGCGGGTAGGGGCAACGATCGACAAGAACAAGCGAGTGGATGCGCCGGTACAGCTAGCGCGTGTGCTTGTTCGGTTGCCCGAGTTTCGGGACATGGCGTTGTTGAACACCGCTGCGGCGCAGCTTCTCCGGAGGCTTGGGGAGGCTGGTGGCGTGCTGATGGTGCGCGCGGTGCCGCCCGCGCTCGAACCGCTCGCGGCTCGTGGTGTCGTGTTCGTTCGCGTTCACGATCAGGGCCTGTACGAGTTGGTGCTGCCGGCGGCGTATCTCGTCCAGCTTCCGAGCTGGGAAGGCGAGGATCCCCGAGGTGCGCGCGCCCTGTTGGCGCAAGCCTCGCATGAAACCCTCTCCGCGATCGCTTCGCACTACACCGGCAAGCCAGCCACTCACCCCATCTCGCTGGCGTTGGAGGAGGCCTGGGACGTGCTGCGTTCGTCCCAGGCGGTTGCGGCCGAAGTCGGCGCGCTCGCATCGGCCGAACGCCGCTTGCTCGAAGCCATCTACAAGGAAGGCGGCGAAGTCGATACCGAAGAGTTGCTCGATCTCGAGCGTGAGCCCCTGCGATTGCGCGGTGCTACCGGCGCGACGCCCTCCCGGCGTGGCGTGGGCTTCAGTCTCGAACGTCGCGGCATGCTTATCCCGGTGCACCCGAACCGTCACGTCATCCCCACCGAGGTGGCCGCGGTCGTTGGCGCCGAGGACGCTTCTTCGCGCGAGGTCAAGCGAGCGCAGATTCGAGCCTTCGTGCTCGACGGTGATCACGAGCCGCGCCGGGCGCGATTTGCGTTCGATCCTGCTCCGTTGGCCCTGGCTCTTGCGATGGCAGCCCGCGATAGCGGTGTGGAAGTGCGAGAAGGTGCCGGCACCCCCCGGTCTCTTCTTCAGCGTCTCGCGCAGCGTTTTGGTCGAGAGCCCAACACCGTCTCCTTGATCGTTGCGCTCAGCCGGGCCGTGGGCCTGTGGGAAGCGTCGGCCTTGTCGAGAGCCACGCCACCGGGCGCCTGGACGCCGCCGGACCTCGGCCTCGCTCTGTTCCGAGTGTGGAGGCAGGGTGGCGCATGGGACGAAGCACGCCCCGAACCCGAAGTCCTCCGGTTGCCGCCCGATGCTCGCGACTCGAGCCCCGTTCGCGTCGTACGTGACATCGTCCTCGATGCGCTCGAAGACTTGGGAGAGAGCTGTTGGGTGCCGTTCGAAGCGCTGGCGGACTACGTGCGCAACGATCCGCGCACGCCGGGGGTCACGCGACTGCTGAGGCGTTGGGCCACCCGCGTGGGCTTGGAGCCTCCGACCCCCACCGACGTTGCTCAAGTGATCGTTCTCGAATCACTTCCGGCTCTCGGCATCATCGACATTGGTGAAGGCGACCTCGACGAAGACTTGCAGGAAGGCTCGCCGCTTGTGCGGATTACGCCTCGCGGCCGAGCGATTCTCCAAGGCCGGGCGCCGGATTCGGATATGTCGAACACCGCATTCATCGACGACACGTTGTTGCGCATCGGCAATGAGCCGACCATCGCAGCGGTCCTGGCGTTGTTCCCATTTGCGGAGATCGGCAAAGTGGCCGACGTGCTCGAGCTCGATATCTCGCATACCGCGATCAGTCGGGCGGTGGCATCCGGCATGGAAGGGGACCTCATCCGTGCTGCGATCCGGGGACTGACCGAACCTTCCGCCGCGATTCGCAAAGCGTTGGATCAGCTCAGCGTCGTGCTCGGCCGGGTGACGTATGTCCCGGCCTCCGGTTTCCTTTGGTGCGACGATGCGGACGTTCGCGAGATGTTGCGCTCGCGTCGTCAGACGGCGGATTTGTTCGTGGATCCGTCCCCGCCCGGGGGGCTCCTCATTGAGAACGCTACGACGATCGAGATCGTGGCGCGACGATGTCGAGCGCTGGGGGTCGAAGTCTTGGTGGAAGGGCAGGTTGTGCGCGCGCGTTCGACCATTCCTCCGGCCATGTTGGACGCCGGCCCGAAGAAGCGGTCGACACGGCCTCCGCGCAAGACCGAGACGAAGAAGTCCAGCCGGGCGCCGGCGCGCCCACGTTCGAAGCGACCAGCCGCGAAGTAGGTCCCGGAAAGAAAGACGAATTTCCAGAGAATAGCCGTCCTTCGTTTCCGTCGAACCATTGTTGCAATCAATCCGTGATCCATCTCGTCGCTGGCGGGCTAGGCTGGGGCACACCCCGAAACGCCCGGCAGCCATGAGTTGTGGCATCCTTCAGGATTGGACGACATGCGTAGACGCGCGAAGATCATCTGTACGCTTGGTCCGAGTGTGAACAGCCAGGAGCGAGTTGGCGAGCTCATCGACGCAGGCCTCGACGTGGCCCGTCTGAACTTCTCGCATGGCGCGCACGAAGAGCACGCGGAGCGAATGAGATGGGTACGGCAGGCGGCCGAAGAGCGAGGCAAGCCGGTGGCCGTTCTCCAGGACTTGTGTGGGCCCAAGATCCGAACCGGGGCGATCGGTGGTCGCGTGGAGATCACGACGGGCGAAGAGATCACGCTGATCGAAGGCAAGGAGGGCAAGTGTCCGGAAATTCCGATCCAACTGCCCGAGTTTGGCCGACATCTGGAGCCGGAAGATCGCGTTCTGCTGGATGACGGGCGCATCGCGTTGCGGGTGGTCGCGCGTGCGGATTCGAGCGGCCGAGTGAAGTGCCTTGTCGACACGGGCGGAGAGCTTCGCGATCGGGTTGGGGTTCATCTGCCCGCGCGAAGCGTCGGTCTGGCTTCCTTCACCGAAAAGGACCGGAAGGATCTCGACTTCGGCTTGTCCCTGGGCGTGGACTTCGTTGCCGTGTCCTTCGTTCGCGCCGCGCGAGATCTTCGGCAAGTTCGCGCGTATTGCAACGAGCGTGGACAGAACGTCCCGTTGGTCGCGAAGATCGAGACGCCGCCCGCGATCGAAGATCTCGATGCGATCCTCGCCCAGGCCGATGCGGTGATGGTGGCGCGTGGCGACCTTGGCGTCGAGTTCCCGCCCGAAGCTGTGCCCGTTCTGCAGCGCCGGATCATCGCCATGGCCCACGATTGGCGCAAACCGGTCATCGTGGCGACCGAGATGCTGCAGTCGATGGTGCACGCAAGGCGTCCGACGCGCGCGGAAGCCAGCGACGTTGCGACCGCCGTGTTCGAGGGGACCGACGCCGTCATGCTCTCGGCAGAGACAGCCACGGGGGATCATCCGGCGCTGGCCGTCGAGATGATGGGGCGAATCATCGTGGCAGCGGAGGGGTCGGTGGATGCGGGCGCTGGCCGTCCGAGCACGGCGCCCCGGGATTCGATGGCCGAATCGATCGCCTTCAACGCCGCGGACATCGCCGAGGAGGTCGGTGCGGCTGCGCTCGTCGCGTTCACGGCCAGCGGCAATACCGCGAGACTCACAGCGGGCGCGCGGCCGGAGGTGCCTCTCATCGCCTTCTGTCCAAAGGCCGAGACATGTCGTCGACTCGCCCTGCTCTGGGGGGTGGTTCCCATCGTCGCCGATCATGTCGAGCAAACCGACGCCATGCTCAAGCTGGCAAACGACGCCCTGATCGCTCAGGGGATCGTCGAGCCCGGCGAGAGGTTCGTGGTGGTGTTCGGCGCGCCCGTCGGTAGCGATGCGGAAACGAACTCCATTAGCGTCAGGGTGGCTGGATGACCATCGGGCCGTCGAGCGCTCCACCCGATCTCGTCAAGTATCGATTGCTTGACGAGATCGGCCACGGGGGCATGGCGACGGTCTATCGGGCGCTCGATGTTCGATTGAACCGCGAGGTCGCGGTCAAGCTCATGCATCCGCACCTTCGGGACAATACCGAAGCGGCGGCGCGTTTCGTGGCGGAGGCCCGCGCGGTTGCTCAGCTCCGTCATCAAGGCATCGTCGAAATCTACGACGTGTCTGACGAAGAGGATGACGAGCGATTCCTCGTGGCGCAGTTGGTACGCGGGCCGTCGTTGCGCAAGTTGGTCAAGGAGCACGAGGAGATTCCGCCGGAGATTGCAGCGTGTCTGGGATTGCAGCTATGCGAAGCACTCGGTCACGCGCACGACAAGGGCATCATCCATCGTGACGTGAAGCCTGAGAATGTGCTGCTCGAGGTCAACGAGTCGCGCAAGCTTGCGACGGTGAAGCTCACGGACTTCGGCATCGCCAAGGTGATTGACGCGCAAGGGGTGACGTCGACGGGGCAGGTCCTGGGTTCGCCGGCCCACATGGCGCCCGAGCAGATTGACGGTGGCAGCATCGGCGTGCGGACGGACATCTTCAGCCTTGGCGTGCTGGTGTACGAGTGCATGGTTGGGCACTTGCCCTTCGAGGGGAAGAACCCAGCGCAGGTACTGCGCAAGGTGCTCGACGGTGCCTATCCCGAGCCGGACAGGGAGCGCCCGAAGGTCGGGTCACGGTGGGCCGCAATACTTGCTCGTGCGATCGCTCGGGAACCGGACGATCGGTGGGCAGACGTTCGCGAAGTCGCTGCGGCGATGCGTCAGGAGCTCGAGGCTTTCGGGATCACGGATCCTCGTGCGGAGGTCTACGCATACCTGAGCGATCCGGATTCCTATGTGAAGGCGTTCTCGGAGCGTTTGGTCGAGGCCCTGAAGGATCGAGCCGAAGAGGCGCGCAAGCGGGGGGATACCCAGGGCGCGGCCGCCGACCTGAATCGGGCGGTCGCGTATGCGCCGGACGACCAGCATCTCCTGCACCAGCTCACGAGTCTTGCTACGGGGGTGCGTCGCCGGGAAATGCTCCAGAAGGCGAAGCGGGCTGGCATCGTCTTGGCTGCGTTTGCCGCGCTCGGAACGGGCGCCTTCCTCTTTGCTCGCTGGGTGCACGTCGAGCCCGTCCTCACGCCCGCGTTCGATCCGTCCGCGGTCGAGCCCACGGCCTTGCCCATCATCACGGCATCGATACCGGCGCCTCGGGTCACTCGCGTCCCGCGACCGTCGGCGACCCCCACAAGGTCGTTGCGAATCCCGCCGATGCACACGGTTGTCCGACCTCCTTCCCCCAACGGCGGGGCCAAGACCGAGCGGGAGGTCAGGATCACAGCGCATCCAGGCACTGCGCTGGTGAGCGTGGATGGCAGCGCGCCGGTCCCGGTTGGGTTCGAGCTTCGACGGAAGCTCCCGATTGGACCGCATTCGTTTACGTTCAGCCTGCCGCAGGAAGACGATTGCTGCGAGGCGAGGACCTCCTCGGTGGAAGTGGTCGAGGGGGACGGTCCACAGCAGATCAATGGCGGTGTGCGTTACCGTGATGCCAGGCTTTCGCTCGTAGGGGGCCCCCCGGATGCGACCCTCGACTGCCCTGCGATCGGCAAGGCAGTCAAGAACGGGGAAACCGTTTCCGTCAAGATGATCCAGGTGGATCAGCGCATCCTCTGCTTCCTCTCCGGTTCGGGGATCCCTCCGAGCCAAAAAACCATTATGTTGCGAGCCGGGCGGCCGAATGCGGTCACGCCCTAGCTACGGCGCCCTTCGCGGGGCACCGTCGCGGACGAATTCGAATTCAGAATGCGTATGCTCCGCAAAGCTCGGCTCGCTTTGCTCGTGGTGGTCGTTGGGCTGCTTACGAGCTGGGCTGTATTTGCCGACGAGCTTTCGGAGTTCGAGCTGGGTCGCAACTCCTACAGCAGGGGCAGCTACGAAGAAGCAGCGCAACGCTTCGGCGACATGCTCGACCCAGCCAATGAAGACGCGTTGAAAACGCCCCAGCTCATCGAGCAAGCGCGCATCTACCGGGCCGCCAGTTTGATCGCTCTCAGGCGGATGACTGAGGCCGATGCCGAGATCGAAACGACGCTTCGAGCGAACCCCGGCGCCTATCCGGACCCCGTGGTTTTCCCGGGCGTGGTGCTCGACCGATTCACGGACGTACGAGGACGCATTCGGCAGGAGCTCGAGGACAAGGCGCGCGAAAAGGCGAGACAGGAGCGTCTCCGTTTGGAGCAGGAGCGAGCTCGGCAGCAGCGCGAGCGTGATCGCGTGACAAAGCTCGAGGAGCTTGCGGAGCAAGAATCGCACGTCGTGCACAACTCGAGGTGGCTCGCAGCCTTGCCGTTTGGGGTGGGGCAGTTTCAGAACCAGCAGGAAGCGCTCGGTTGGACGTTCCTTTCGTCGGAGGTGGCTCTGGCAACGACCAGCATCGTCACTGCCGCAATCTATCAGGATCTCACGTCGAAGGGCTCCGACCCCAACGTGGACACGGTGGACCTGAACGACCGTCGCCATACCATGCTGACCGTCAATCAATTCGCGTTCGCGGCGTTCGCGGTGGTTGCGGTCGGTGGCGTGGTGCATGCGCAGCTCACGTTCGTCCCGAAGCGCGCGGACTTGAAGAAGCGCGTGTTGCCCGAGGAGCTTCGAGCGACGCCGACGGTGACCGCGGTTCGCGGCGGCGCGGTGTTTGGCGTGGGCGGGTCGTTCTAGATGAGCATCCGCCGGTAGTCCGTGCGTCCCGCGCGGTCTCAACATGCGCAGGCCTGCTCGCTGCGACCTCGGACCGCCCGGGACGGGCGGACTACCGAACGCCGAACAGGCTGGGCAAGATCTCCTCCGCGGGCCCAATCAGCTCTTCGTGGAAGGCGTCGTTGCCGCTCCCTTCCACGTTGACGTTGATGCACCGAGCCCCCACCGAACGCGCTTCCAGCACGAACCCGGCGGCGGGCCAGACGAAACCCGACGTCCCCACGGCCACGAAGTAGTCGCATCCTTGCAGGGCGACTTGCGTCGCTCGTACGGCATCTTCCGGAAGCATTTCGCCGAACAGCACGACATGGGGTCGCCGTCTTCCGCCGCAAGGGCAGCCCGTCTCGCCCGGCGCCGCGAGCGTGCCACACGCCTCGCACCGCTCGACCTCGAGTGATCCGTGGATCTCGTGGACGCGACGGCTGCCAGCACGGGCGTGCAGGCCATCGATATTTTGCGTGATGATGTCAAAGCGCGCGTTGTCTTCGCGAACGGCTTCTGCGCGCGCGAGGGCAAGGTGGGCGCCATTGGGGGCGGCCTCTCTTGCGACCTTGCGCATGTCATGCAGGAAGCCGATGACTTTGTCGCGGTTGCGCTGGAAAGCCTCCGCGGTCACGTACTCCTCGATGTCGATATCGTTCCACATGCCGCCGGGGCCGCGAAACGGCGCGAGACCGCTGGGTACCGAAATTCCTGCGCCGGTGAGCACGGCGACCGATGCGGATTTGGGGATGGTTTCCACAGCTTGACCCATGGCCTCGTGCCGACGACGAACGGCTATTCGTGGGCCGTGTGCATGGGCAGCGACACGATGAACGAAGCGCCCTTGCCCTCCGTGCTCTCGACCGAGATGCTGCCGCCGGTGCGTCGGACGATTTGCCGGACGATGTTCAACCCCAGTCCGGTTCCGCCATCCTCCTTGGTGGTGAAGAACGGATCAAATACGCGGTCGAGGTACCCCTGTTCGATCCCGGGCCCGGTATCGTCGACCCGAAGCAGCACGGCGCGATTGGCCCCGTCGACCTCGGCCGTGATGGTGAGTGTGCCCCCATCGGGGACCATCGCCTGGCAAGCGTTTGTTATCAGGTTCACCATCACCTGCGTCAGCTGCCCTCGCACCGAGCGGACCAACGGCAATGCACTATCGATGTCGCGTCGCACCGTCACATGCGAGTCGTCCACCACGTGCTTGCAGAACAATAGGGCCTGGTCGATGACCTGGACGACGTCGACTGGACAAGGGATGTCGTCGTCGGGCTTCGCGTAGGAAACGATGGCGCGGGTGAAGCTGAGGATCAGGTCAGCGGCTTCGCCCACGCGCCGGAGACGTTCGATGTCCTCGGGATCGTCACCGCGGCGCTCCGACTTCTTTCGTAGGTAGTCGGTGTACGCGACGATGGATGTCAATGGATTGGTCAGCTCGTGCACGAGGCCAGCGGAGATCTCGCCCAGGGAGGAGAGCTTGTCGGTCTGCACGAGTATGCTTTTCAGCTCTTCGAGCTCCTGTTCTCGACGCGCCACGGCTTGCTGGGCATCGACGAACCTGATTGCGGTGGTCAGGACGCTTGTGCAGCTCACGACGGTGCGAACGACGGATGAGGTATCGGAGTCGAGCGCTGGGTCATCGGCAGCGCAGTGAAGGCACGCTGGCTCGGGGCGACAGGTCAGCGGAACGCGTCGTTCGTGGGCGTAGTTTTCGAACAGCGCGACGTCGTTGGTCCAGGCGTGTTCGGGGGTGTTTTCGATGGGCGGGACGGACAGCAGGAGCTCAGGCGTGCCATCGTCGGCGGGAATGCGAACGGCGAACGCGTATCCGGGCAGGACTTCGCCGAAGTCTCGGAGGAGCGCTGCGACGACATCGCTGAGCGACGAGACCGTGTCCAGTCGGGTCAATGTTGCCAGGAGCCGATCGACGTTCCGGGTGGCGTTGGGCACGGGGCCGGAGGTGGGCGGTACCGTTTCCCCGATTTGGCCCAGCTCCTGCGTGTCGGAAACGATTCTCGGCATCGCTCAATCATCTCCTCGGTGTGCGCTGGGCGGAACGTCGTCGCTCGCGCGATCGAGATCGAGGATCTTGGCGGCCCCTACGTAGCTCTTCGTTTCGTACCGCGTGATCTTACCTATCTTTCTTACGATTTCGGCCATGCGTTCGGCTTCGCTCATGATGACTTCGGCCGCAGCGTAGGCTGGTGTTTGGTGGTCCAGCTTGCGCTTGAGCAATTCCGCGTAGCCCATGACGCTGGTCAGAGGTTGATTGAGTTCGTGGGCGGCGGCGCCGGCCAGCTCGGCGATGATTGCCTGTCGCTCCCGCGACTCGAGCTCTTCCTGTGCGGCTGCCAAGCGCGCTTCCATCCGCAGCTTGTCGCGAAGGTCGGTGAAGATCACCACCGCTCCGACGCGTCGTCCCGCATCGAAGATGAGCGCGGCGGACATGGTCACGGGAACGGCTTCGCTGGAGGCGGAGAGAACTTGGGCCCGGTGATCCGCGATGCGCGAGGCGCCTGACTCTTCGCCCTTCAGCAGCGCGATGACGGCAGCGGCTTCGTCTTGCGGGAACAGATCCGAGACCATCATCCTGTCGATGACCTGTTCCGCGGTGTACGCAAGACAACGTTCCGCCGCCCGGTTGAACAGCTTGACCACGCCGGCCGCGTCGATGGACACGATCGCGTTGACCGAGCTTCCGATGACCCGCTCGAGGAAGTCCTTCGTCTGTCTGAGCTCCGCTTCCACCGTCCGCTCCGGTGTGACATCCCGCAGGCTCATCAACACTGCGCTGTCATCGCCCAGTACGCCGCTGAAGTTGATGCTCAGCACCACCTCCGTGTCGTCGGATCGCTGGAGTCGCACGTCCACGCTCTTCGGGTACACACCCTTGGAGAAGCCCTCCTGAACCTTGATCATCTTCGCTCGATCCTGCTCGGCGACCAGCTCATCGACACGTCGCCCGCGCAGCGCCGTTTCCGCATGACCCGTGATCGAACGGGCGCGCGCATTGGTGAACAGAACCTGCCCATCGAGATCCGCGACGATCACGCCATCTGCCCCAGCCTCGAAGAACGCCGCGTAGCGCTTCAGCAGCTGGAGCCGTCGCTCGGCTTTGAATCGCGCGAACGAAACCCGTTCGGTCTTGTCCTTGAGGTTCTTGATCACCCGGGCGTTGCGCAGGGCGATGGCAGTCGCGTTCGCCACGGTTCTGGCGATGGAAAGCTCGTGATCGCGGAGCGTAATGAGCTCGCTGGCTCGCAGTACCAGGACGCCCATGGGACGATCCTCGTAGACGATCGGCAAGAGGGCGAGCGAAGCGACGCTATCGATGGGAAGTTCCTCTCGAACGACTTCGAGCAGGGGGTGGGTGGCAACGTTTTCGATGATGAGCGGGGCGCCCGTATCGATGACCTGCTGAATCTCCGGGTATTTGTCGAGATGGATGGTCAAGTCGAAGAGCTGTTGATCGTCGCTCGTGGCGGCAACGCGTCCTGTTGTTCCCTCGATTAGAACGATGCTGCATCGGTCGACGTGGGCGACCTCGGCGATACGTCGGACCACCGTGTAAAGAATCTGGCGCAAGTCCAGGCTGGAGGACAAAGCCTGGGTGAGCTCGAGGACAACTTGGGCGTCGCGCTCTTTTTGCGCGAGTGCCTCGATGTAGGAGCGCAGCCGCAGCTGACCGCGAATGCGGGCGACGAGCTCGGTGGGGCGGAAAGGCTTTCGGACGAAGTCGTCAGCGCCGGCATCAAACGCCC
>Ga0180009_10002611_pt1 | contig 21109 bp, 16 predicted proteins | sample OS_PC_MetaG_FD_123537 | JGI IMG/M metagenome (GOLD analysis project Ga0180009, IMG submission 123537) | Groundwater microbial communities from the Aspo Hard Rock Laboratory (HRL) deep subsurface site, Sweden - OS_PC_MetaG | ecosystem: Environmental > Aquatic > Deep subsurface > Groundwater...
AAGAAGGACGGAAACGGACGGCCAGGTCGCGCTCGAAAAAATTCCTGAGGAAATCATCCAGCACGCCTTTGAGTTCCGCAAAACTCACATCGGTATTCACATACAAACCTTCCACCTGATGGAACATCGGTGTATGCGTCAGATCAGAATCACAACGATAGACCCGGCCCGGTGCCATGATGCGCAACGGTGGCTCGCGATTTTCCATAATGCGGATCTGTACCGGCGAGGTGTGTGTGCGCAAGACGATATGCGCATCGAAATAGAACGTGTCATGCATCGCCCGCGCGGGATGATGGGCCGGAATATTCAAGGCCTCGAAGTTGTGGTAATCATCTTCGATTTCCGGACCCTGGGCTGTTTCGAAACCCAGCTGTGCGAACAGCGCTTCAATACGCATCAGGGTTTTCGTCACCGGATGCAGTCCACCGGGCTGCTCACCACGCCCAGGCAGGGTGACATCGATGGTTTGCTCTTCCAGACGGCGTGTCATACCGGCCTGTTCCAGACTTTCGCGACGCGCATCCAGCCAAGTCTGTAGCTTCTGCTTGGCTATATTGATGATCTGGCCGGCGGTCTTGCGTGCCTCAGGCTCCATCTGTCCAAGCTGCTTGAGTTGCTCGGTCAGCAGGCCTTTTTTGCCCAGGTAGTGAACACGGACATCATCCAATTTTTTCAGGTCAGCCGCCGCTGCAATCGCGCGCTCGGCCTCACCCACCAGCTGTTCTATTTGTTCTTGCACCGCAGCACTTCTTCCATTGTGGTCTGAACATTTGTCAGACGTGTATCAAGACACTGAGTGTACCTATCTACAAAAGAAAAGGGGAAGGCTTTACCAGCCTTCCCCTTTTCGATTCAGCATCGGCAACCGCACAGCGGCCGCCATTACCTAGATCAGCCCAGGCTGGCCTTGGCCTGTGTGGCAATGGCACCAAAGGCTGCCTTGTCGAACACGGCCAGATCGGCGAGCACCTTACGGTCGATCTCGATATTCGCCTTCTTCAGACCATTGATCATGCGACTGTAGGACAAACCGTTTTCGCGGGCCGCGGCATTGATGCGCGCGATCCACAGAGCGCGGAACTGACGTTTACGCTGACGGCGGTCACGATACGCATACTGACCGGCCTTGATGACGGCCTGCTTGGCAATCCGGAAGACTTTGCGTCGGGCACCGTAGTAGCCCTTGGCCTTGTCCATGATCTTTTTGTGTTTGGCGTGTGCGGTAACGCCACGTTTTACGCGTGCCATATCAGTTCATCTCCTCAGCTATACGGCAGCATGCGACGGACACCCGCCACATCAGAAGCATGCACCTGTGCGGGGCTGCCCAGCTGACGCTTACGCTTGCTGCTTTTCTTGGTGAGGATATGACGCAGATGGGACTGCGCACGTTTGAATCCACCGCTTGCCGAGCGCTTAAAACGCTTGGCCGCACCGCGATTCGATTTCATCTTCGGCATGAGACTATGCTCCGTATTCACTATAAATGTTGTCCCGTACAGGGCGCCGCTGTAACTCTTCAACGACGACTTTGGCCTGACGGGCCGTTACTTCTTCGGGGACATCACCATGACCATCTGGCGACCTTCCATCTTGGGAAACTGTTCCACGACGGCATGTTCTTCGAGGTCCTGTTTTACCCGTTCCAGAAGTTGCGCACCCAGTTCCTGATGCGCCATTTCGCGCCCGCGGAACCGGAGGGTCACTTTCACTCTGTCCCCATCTTCCAGGAAACGTATCAGGTTGCGGAGTTTTACCTGATAATCCCCTATGTCGGTGCCGGGACGGAATTTGATTTCCTTCACCTGCACCTGTTTCTGCTTCTTACGGGCCACGGAATTTTTCTTGTTCGTTTCGAACACGAACTCTCCGTAATCCATAACGCGGCAAACTGGTGGTTCGCTCTGCGGGGCAATCTCGACCAAGTCGAGACCCGAGTCACTCGCAAGAGCCAATGCCTGTTCAATCGTTAACACGCCGGCCTGTTCGCCTTCGGCGTCGATGACACGCACCTCACGAGCCGTAATGCGCTCGTTAATCCGATATTTCTCTTTTCCTGCGCTGATGCTTCAGCCCTCCAAAATAGTACGGCCGCGGCTCGCGGTCTCGGCGGACAGATGTTCAATGAAGGCTTCCACCGACATGACACCTAGGTCTTTACCGCTCCGCGTGCGCACGGCCACTGAGTTCGATTCAGCCTCGCGGTCACCTACTACCAGTAGATAAGGGACGCGCTGAATCGTGTGCTCGCGGATTTTAAAGCCGATCTTCTCATTTCTCAAGTCCGATTTTACCCGGATACCCTGATTTTTCAGGATTTCCTCAATCTGGCGGACAGATTCAGCCGTCCGGTCGGTGATATTCATCACCATGACCTGAACCGGTGATAACCAGGCCGGCAGGATACCCGCGTAATGCTCGATCAAAATGCCGATAAACCGCTCCATCGAGCCCAATACGGCCCGGTGCAGCATCACCGGCACCCGGCGGCTGTTGTCTTCCGCCACATACTCGGCGCCGAGCCGGCCCGGCAGTACAAAATCCAGCTGCAGGGTACCGCATTGCCAGACCCGGCCGAGGCAGTCTTTCAGCGAGAACTCGATCTTAGGACCGTAGAAGGCGCCTTCACCCGGCTGCAGATCCCATTTCAGACCTCGGGCGTTCAGTGCCTGCTCCAGGGCATGTTCGGCCTTGGACCAGACCTCGTCCGATCCCGCCCGCTTGTCCGGCCGGGTCGAGAGCTTGAACAGGATGTCCTCGAAACCGAAGTCCTTGTAGACCTCCAGCACCAGATCAATGAAGTGCTCGGCCTCTTCCTGCATCTGTTCTTCAGTGCAGAAGATATGGGCATCGTCCTGGGTGAATGCGCGTACACGCATCAGGCCGTGCAGTGCACCCGAAGGCTCATTGCGATGACAGGAACCGAACTCTGCCATGCGCATGGGCAGATCGCGATAGCTGTGCAGACCGTGATTGAAAATCTGGATATGGCAGGGGCAGTTCATCGGCTTGACCGCGTAATCGCGATTTTCCGATTGGGTGGTAAACATGTTCTCGCGGTAGAACTCCCAATGCCCGGATTTCTCCCACAGACTGCGATCCACTACTTGCGGAGTGCGCACTTCTTCATAGCCATGCTGACCGAGCTTGTCGCGCATGTACTGTTCGATCGACTGCCAGATGTGCCAGCCATTGGCATGCCAGAACACCACGCCCGGCGCCTCTTCCTGCATATGGAACAGGTGCAACTGTTTGGCGATCTTGCGATGGTCGCGCTTCTCCGCCTCTTCAAGACGGTGCAGATAGTCCTGCAACTCGGTCGGATTGCGCCACGCCGTGCCATAGATGCGCTGCAACATGGCGTTGTTGGAATCGCCGCGCCAGTAGGCACCGGCGACCTTCATTAATTTAAAGCCCTTGCCCAACTTGCCGGTGCTGGGCAGATGCGGACCACGACAGACATCGAACCAGTCACCCTGACGGTAAATAGAGATGTCCTCGCCTTCCGGAATCGCCTCGATGATTTCAACCTTATAAGCCTCGCCCAGATCGCCAAACACCTTGATGGCTTCGGCACGGCTCAACACCTCGCGCTGCAGCGGGATATCGCGCTTGACGATTTCGTGCATGCGCGCTTCGATCTTCACCAGATCATCCGGCGTAAAAGGTTCATCGCGGGCAAAGTCGTAAAAGAAGCCATTCTCGATGGCCGGACCAATAGTCACCTGCGTGCCGGGATACAACTCCTGCACTGCCTGCGCCATGACATGCGTGGCGTCGTGACGCAGCAATTCGAGGGCATCCTCATCCTTGCTGGTGACGATCGCCAGATTGGAGTCCTGATCAATAACAAAACTGGTATCCACAAGACGGCCGTCGACCTTGCCGGCGAGCGCGGCTTTGGCCAGACCCGGGCCGATGGAAGCGGCGATATGCTGGACACTGACGGGCTGCTCGAAACTGCGCTGACTGCCGTCGGGAAGGGTAATCGTGGGCATATTCTCTCCAGTGGTGGCCTATACGAGGGGCCACATGTCTAATAATCGGGAAATAATTGGGGACAGATTTCAAATCTGTCCCCAGTGCGTATGTCCCCAGTGCGGGACATCTGTCCGTCCTGCGATAGTTGGTAGGCGCGATCGGACTCGAACCAAAGACCACCAGCCTGTCAATGTGGTTTCGGCGTGTCACTATCGCCCTGATTTAACTGCACTTTCTCGCACTTCGAGGGCGCTGGAATTCAACCCTGTTGGCCTAATACAATCAATCACTTACAAAGCCGTTTTGCGAACGCGGATACTACAGGCTCCCCGCCTGATTAGTCAAACTCATCGGGGCATCCTCCAGCACCAGTGCACAGACATACGATCTACACAGACGTGAAGAGTCGCGTAATCTTATTGACCCGCGCATCAATAACGTTGCCTATCGATGCAAGCATCTCACTGAACCGTCCTTCAGGATCCAACACACGGGCAACCGTGCCGCACCGCTCGTTGATGTCACGAGCCTGTTCGACGAGAACCTTGCGCATGATGGATTCCTTGATACCCAGATCATCCGCACACTGCGCCCATTTGCGAGCGGTGATCCAATCTGGCCTATCTTCTCCTCCCAGTCGCATCGCCATACGATCCGATAAATTCGGATAGACAACGGTACACATTAAGTCATAGAACGGCGCAAGCCTTGGACCCTCGGGTAGCAACAGGAAAGAAATATTCTTGGCATGCGCATCCGCATTACCAATGAGATAGTTGAATACTATCCAATCAAGTAATGCTTTTATGTCAACTACCGGTTGGATACTGTATTCGCGAATTAATGAAACGCAGTGCGCCAGTCCAGGGCCACCCTCTTTTTCGTACTTTGCATCCGGTGACACTCCCAGAGCCTGACAAAAATCTTCCTGGTGTATACGATGTATATGCCCACCAGCATCTCGTGCACGATCATAGCGCTCGATGAGATAAACAGGGATGCCGGATGAGCCATGTATGATATTAGCGGGTACCGACAATCCCAGTTCTTTTGCCAGTCGCATGCAATAGGCTTCATTGATAACGGTATCTTTGAAACCAGGTATATTTGGCTTCAAGATATGCGAGCTCGGCAGAGTGCCTAATGGCAGATAAATTTGATCATCCTTCACATAGACCGGTAATTTATGCTGCGCACCCGCCAGGGAGAGTCGCATGCCTTCTTCACCGGCAAGCAAAGGTCGAGTCGGAAGATTTTCAATGATCGTGCGCAGCTACTCGTTAGCCAATAACCGGTAATCACCCGCGTCAGTGATCGTCGCATCCGCCGGAATAATACTAACCGCCCCTGCGCACTCACCACCGATCGCTTCCAGCATCGCAAAATCATTGTTCTCTGAAATGCCAAGGCGAAGCGCGACGGCTCGTCGAATCGCAGCCTCCGGCAACAGGTTCGCAAAAAAGGGGCGCGCCTTCTGATCAGCAAAAGGCATTGACTGCAACGGTAACGAAAGGGACAACGGGATGGCTTGCTCGGTGCCCAACCAGTCCGGGGCATATTGGAAATGAAAATGGCGCTGCGCATCCAGTGAGAGCGTGCCGACCCGCATCCCATAAAGATAAACCGCCAATGCCTCGCTCACAGGCTATTCCCAGCACCCGGCCAGCCGCGTGGTTTCAGCGCGAGTTCCATACCAAGACATTGCATTACCTGAAGGGCTTTGCCCAGGGCAATGGTGGGTTTTCCGTTTTCCAAATCGGAGATGAACCGCGTCCCCACACCACAGAGTCCAGCGAGATCCGCCTGTGTCATCCCCTGCGCTCGCCGATAAGCCCGCACCGCAAGGCCGAGCCCCTGAGGCGTCAATATATTACCGTACGGTAATTTCTTATCCATGCTGGGCATTCACTGGACATTATATTCCCGATCGGGAATACTAGCCGACAAAGGCACAATGAGCAAGGAAATTATTCCCGGACGGGAAGAATTGCTTTGTACTGGTGTGGGCTGCCATTCATTTTTAAGGAGAGTAATTCGCTAAATCTCCGCAGAGGCTGAGGGGATGAAGCACCTATATGTGCAGGCCTCGATAGATAGTGCGTTTTAGCCTGTTTTAACGAACGTTGTTCAACAGCTCATCCATGTGATGCCCTTGCACACACGAAGGTACTTGGATCTTATATCCAGTCACAATGAGTTCAACCGTTGCGAGAAAACACCTGGCGCGGAAATCAAGATCTATATTCGATACCCAGCGCCAAACCGAAGTCTACTTCTGATTTCGCCATGCTCATCTAATCGGTATACAAAAAAATATGTAGAGTGACGCATTGATTATTTCTTTATAAGCCTGTTAGGCACTCTGCCAATTAGCAGCGATCACAGGGTCCAAATCAGCCCGATAACTTCCAGACAGATTCAGCTCACCACTCGCCGGCGGAGCGAAGGCTGCCATCGCTTGAACCAGTTGATCAACCTGATCATTCATCAGTTGATAACCATCGCCGGCGTGGATTTCCTCAACTTGATACGCCGATCCGTTGTACCAACCCTGTATCGTCATCCGGTCTGCAGTGCCGATAACTTGCACCAGCAAATCATTTCCGGAACGTGTGAACCAGAGTTGATCATGGGCAACATCACCGGTGATATCTATTACATCCGTCGCCTCACCATAGACGTCGGGATTGGCATCCATCGCGTCATAATCATTTATGGTATCGGCTCCATCACCGCGGCTGAATCTATAGGTATCGTTACCTTGACCTCCGGTAAGGCTGTCATTACCCGCCATACCCCACAACCCGTCATTGCCTCTACCACCGTACAACGTGTCATTACCCGCCATACCGCGCAGCCTGTCATTACCTCTGCCACCGTGCAACCTGTCATTACCCGCCATACCCTGAAGCGTGTCATTGCCTCTATTTCCGAATAACCGGTCATTACCCGCGCCACCATGCAACGTGTCATCACCCGCCATGCCCCGCAGCGTGTCATGGCCCGCATCACCACTCAGCACGTTCGCCGCAGCATTGCCCGTGAGGATGTTCGACAGTGCGTTGCCCGTACCATCAATCGCTTCCACGCCCGTCAACGTCAGATGCTCTACATTTTCTGTTAACCTGTATGTAACAGCACTATTGACGAGGTCATCACCTTCGTCCACATATTCGGTAACGACATCACCTGTATCATCAACAGAATACGTATCGTTTCCATATCCACCCAGCATTGTATCCGCGCCAGCGCCACCATCGAGCACATCATCGCCATTTTGGCCGATTAGTGTGTCGTCGTCAGGTGTGCCAATGAGGGTCAGGTTTCCATCACTGTTATGAGGATCAAAGGATGGCGCGGGTGGTGCCAAGGCGATCATCTCCGCCATTGAGAGTGTTGTGCCATCGGCAAAACGGAAGAGTTCAATACCCAGTCCCAGATATTCATCACTACGTCCGAAATCAAGCGTTCCCTCCAGCGGTCCATCTGGCCCATCCTCATCGTCTTCATCAGGCGCTGGAACGATATAGGTATGTGGAATCACGATGCGCACACCTTCGCCGGGCGCCCAGGAGATATCCAGGGTCCTGAATGCAGTCCCTAGATCATCCATCCATGGCGATTCACCCCAAGCATAGAGCGACACCGGACTATCCAAGACCAACTCACCCCAGGTGAGCGTCAGCTGATTCAGCTCAATATTTTCGGAGAACTCCACAACGTCGGTTTCAATTACACCTGCCTGAAAGAGTTGCTCCATCGCGCTGAAATCATTTGGAGATAAGGCAGGTAGATCAGGGATGGCCTCGCCTTGCGCTCGCCGATCAGCGTAATCTGGCATTCCGATTGATTGGTAATACCAGTCCGCGTAACGGGACTGTCCCGTTTCAGTGCGGATTTTTATGAACTTCCCGGAATCGGCGATGACATCAAAGCCCGCTTCGCCGCGCCGGACGACATATACATCTTCACCCTTTCTACCATCGAGATAATCCCCACCCGACCCGCCAATCAGAAGATCATTTGCCGCGCCGCCTACCAGCTGATCCGTGCCATTGTTTCCGTATAGCAGAGCTCCAATGTCTCTGTTGTCGAACTCACCCGTCAATGTATATTGATCGGGAACAAAATAATTCGCATAGCTGCTATCCCAGCGCATCGTATCTGCAACAATCAAATCATCGCCATCGCCACCATCGACAATTGCATGCCCCTCTACAGTAATGGCATTATCACCCGCACCGCCAGTAACGCTTTCAAGCGTAAGCGTATCGTCGCGATGCGTTACGCGGTGGGTTACTGTTGTTGAAATCCCGGTCCCCGCCCCATTGTCGAAAACCCAGACGCCGATAGGCACCTGTGTACCAACATTACCCGTATAGCCATCGAGTTGCATGTCTAGCCCACCATCCTGATCTTGCGATTGTCCGTAGACCGTCACCGCAGCTGATCCAGTAGGGATCGAAAATCCTGCAGTTGAGCCAAAAGAATAATAGGTTCTTGAGCCAGCCCCATAGCCAGCCATACCCCCCACACCGCCCACTGATGCGATTATATTCGTACTCGGCATTACTGACTGGGTAGCAGGTGAAGATATATATGAGAATGCTGGAGTATTTTGTGTAAAGGCGTCGTCGTTCGTAACAATGTTTTCGATTTGAATTTGTGAGCTGTAATAATTTGTACTAGCAAATGTATCGGAAACAAAAGAAGCCACCTTCCGCAACACGCCGTCTGCTGCCATTGCGTAGCCAGTCGACTCACCGGGTTGTGTAAGCGTTGTGATGAATGTTGCATTCACCTTGTTTATATATCTGGTCGATACAGCGTCGAAATCAAGTGGTGTTGTACTTGAAGGGGGCTGAGTTACGAGACTCTCAAGCGCGTACGTTGTACCTGCACCATCCTGCAGTTGCCAATATTGAGGGGCAGACGCATAGTCTTGAATCCGGGCGCCCTCATCACTACCACTGAAGCGTATAAGCAGGTCGCTCTGGTCACGCCAGATTTCAATGTCAGCAAGTTCCACTCCTGCTCCAAGCTCAAGCGTACTCAGCTCGCTACCGTCTTCGATAATCAGATCAGAACCCATACCCCACTGCAGTAGATAACGATCCTCCCCAGCCTCACCCGATAATGTGTCATTGCCGACACCGCCATCGAGTATGTCCGCATCTGCTCCACCATATAATGAATCCGCACCCTGCCCACCGAGTAAGGTATCGGCACCATCAGCACCATATAGCCGGTCATTACCAAGCCCACCGTCGATGGTGTCTGCCACACCACTCCCATAAATGACATCATCGCCTGTGGTCCCGACAATATGGAAGGGTACTGTGGATTCACCGAAGAGTTCTTCATGCAACAGAGTTGAGCCATCATCGAAGTGATAACTCTTGATAGTGCCAGAAAGACCGTTTTTGATAATCAAAGAATCGGCGTCTGTACCATAATTGACAAGTAGATACGAAGCGCCATCATCGGCTTGATACTGGCTGACAGCGACACTCGCACGGTCAATGCCTGGCCCGAACTCAATTGTGTTAATACCGCTAATATCTACAATGAAATCCGCCCCGCTCCCTAACTCGGCTATATAGACATCGTCCCCCGCACCACCATATAACGCATCATCACCCGCCCCACCATGAATGCGATCATTACCATCTTCACCAAACAATTGGTCTGCGCCAGTACCGCCGATGAGAATGTCGTCGCCACTAGCGGCAAGCAGTAGATCATCACCAGCGAGACCGTCGAGCGTATTCGCTGCGTCATTACCGAACAGTCGATTCGACATGGTATTGCCTGTGACATTAATCGCGACTGACGACTGCACGGCAACATTTTCAATGTTATCAGGCAAACGATAGCTGATTGTCGTACCTACTGTGTCGGTGCCCTCGTCGTTATATTCAACGACAATATCCGCCTCATTATCGACTTCGTAGATGTCATCGCCAGAGCCACCATACATGGCATCTGTTCCGCTACCGCCGAAGAGTTCATCATTACCCTCTCCACCGAATAAAATATCATTGCCCGTGCCACCGTCCAGATAATCGTCGCCCGCACCACCGATAAGCGTATCGTTACCAATCATGCCGGGGAATCGATAATCTTGATCACCGAACAATGTGTCATTACCATCGCCGCCATCGAGATAATCATCACCTGAACCACCGATCAGCTCGTCGTTACCCGCTTCACCAAACAGTGCGTCGTTACCCGTCACACTGAGGTTGTCATATTGATCATCGCCTCTGAGATAATCATCCTCTGTGCCACCATATAAGACGTCACCACCTGCACCACCAAAGAGGTGATCAACGCCTGCTTCACCCAGCAGCCGGTCGTTACCGATAATGCTCGCATCTTCGTTATCATCGCCCCATATCCAATCATCGCCGGGTCCACCCAGGAGTAGATCGCTGTCAGCCCCTCCGATAAGTGCATCGGCGTCTTCATCACCGCTCAGGATATCGTCACCGCCCTCACCGAGGATAATATCGGTGCCTTGACCGCCGTAGAGAATGTCGTTTCCATCTGGCTCAGTTGTTATGCCTTCAGAAACATTGGTTAATGTAAAACGGAAATTACCATTCCCATCGTTGCTGATACTGAAATCCCAGAGCCGCCAATCATTATCAACATCGGCATAGGGGGTAAAATGCGAATCACCGAAGAGCAGATCATCTCCAGACCCCCCTTGGATATGATCACGTCCCGCTCCACCACTAATGAGATCGCCATCAGCGCCACCATCGATAAAATCGTCGCCGTTACCCGCCGCGGCAGCGTCCTGGCCGCTCCCTAATAAGATCGTGTCATCACCACCATCGGTCAGCGCAAAGTCACGGCCTGCACCGGTGTCGACATAATCGGGGCCTACCTCAGATGGAACGTATATCCAGAATGTATTTGCAATGATATTCTCATCATCGGGTGAATCGATACCGTTGATAAACGGCCGGAAGGGTACAGTCGTCACTAAATCGCTTCCATCCCCCGTCGTTACCCGATCACCTCCGCTTCCACCGACGGTGGTAATGTTCCAGTCCTCGACTTCCGCAACTATGTTCTCGGAAACAAACGCCCAATGCAGTCCCACTGTACCGACAGCAGTATAATATCCAGCGGTATGGTAATAATCGCCCTCCATAGTGATGTCGAGCAACTGAGTATTAGGGGACGTTGAGATATCATATACACCGACATCGTTGTAATTTAAATACCTTGACCATAACCGTGGGACGCCATCAGACCCTGGAATATAGCCATACTGTAGATCTTCGGTGTAATTCAAATCTCCAAGATTCACATCAAGATAAGCTCTAGGGTCTTCAACTTGGTCACCCAACACAATACCAAGATCGCCCGGCTTGTAGTCCAGTATTTTAATGGCGCCATTGATCCATACATCCGTACCCGTCGCCGTCTCAACCCGAGTGAATGTATAGTTACCATCGTCACTGATGAACGTATTTGCATCCGTCTCGGATACAGATCCGCCTTTCATCACCACGCTGTCAAACTTTACAACACCATCAGTATCGATAATCGTATCGACACCATCGCCGGTTTGATACAAGTAGGTATCGTGACCTAAACCGCCCTCAAGATGATCATCATCACGTCCACCCATGAGTAGATCATCACCCCCACCGCCCTCTAGACGGTCGTCACCCTCAAAACCAAGTAACGTGTCATTACCAGCGCCACCATAGAGACGATCAGAGGTATCCTGACCGACGAGTGGATCGTCTTCATCGCCCCCGAAAAGGATTTGATGGTCCGGATCGGGAACATAGGCGGCTCCCCCACTGCCATCGATGAAAAGACTGAGCGGCGCGCCATTGATGCTTGTGCTGTAGTCGACGTAGCGCCAATCGCCGGGTATCTCTGTGCTGTCCCACTCGTCGCTATAAGATTTGTCGCCGAACGACAGAAAGTCGTTATAGTCGCGCTCGCCGCTATCGAATTTCAGTTTCAACGCCAGCATCGCCGCACGGTCCGTTAGATAAGATTCGGTGAGCGCACCTTCGCGGGAGACAGGGTCGTAGAGATCGAGTTCACCATTCAGGTTGTGGCTGGCATACAGCCCATCATCACCCGTTATGACGAAGGGCAGCAGGTTTACCAGGGCATACCGGTAAGCCAGACCATCGGGGGTATCGGACAGGGCGTGATTGGCGAGCTGCGTGGGATCGGCCGGTTGTGCAGGGTCCGTCGGATCTAGTGAAATCAGCGTGATGAAGTCCGCGGTCTGTTGCGCAGCCTGGTAACCCGCACTATTCCTGATTGCCACAATGCGTGTATATAGTGCATCGCGCAGATCATCCTCATTGCCTGTAATTGCCGAGCCTGCGCCAAACATGTCCCCCAACGCGTTGACCATGCTTTCCAAGGTCATATCATTCTGATTAGTCGCGGCGTTCAGAATCGCACCGATGTCAGCCATGTTGGCGGATGAGGAAAGCTCACCGAACAGTGCATAGACTGCAAGCGCATCGGTCAACGGGATGATGCTGTGGTTTGCCAAGTAGTTGGGCGCCTGATCCTCAATACCCGCGGGTATTGGCACACCCCAATCCAACCCTAAACCTGCCGTAAATGAAAATCCCGCATCCGCGATTAAATTTGAGACCAGCGACAAATTGAGCGTCGGCTCTGCTTCTAAACCCATCAGTGCCATCAACCCAGGCAAAATACCGCCACCCACGCCTGGAGCATTGTATAAATAGGCATGTGAGATGTCTGTGGGGAAATCCAGCGTTAATGCGCCAGCAAGAAATCCTCCCAAGCTATGGCCTGATACGGTAAACCCAGATGGAAGCTGACTACCCAACCATAAATCTACTTGATCACGTAGTAATGTATATTGATTTTGATACTCTGCAGTACCTAGCACTCCAATGTCGATGAAATCAGTCCAAACGTCATTCAGGTCCGATAGCTGCGTTCCTCGCACGGCGAGATGTCGTTCGCCGGTAGGATTACCTGCTTCATTGAGTCGCTCAAAAATCGTAGCTGATAGTCCCGTGGATCGCTCAACATATCCAGCGAAGACTCCATCGGGATCGTAGAACGGCACAGTCTCAGTGGGATTGTATTGTTCGATAACGCGCCAGTTTGAAGCGAATTCTGCGGCTTGAACCTGAGACATGCCTGCATCGTTCTGCAAGGATGCAATTCCGGTATTGTCTATATTGCCAATAACAAGATCGGCATATGCTGCCTGGGATAATTTGGCCTGCTCGAAGTATACAGTGGTTATACTCATGACTTATCTCCCTGTCATTGAAGCTTAACGAATATTTTATTAAGAATGCTTTCACTACCGAAATTTGGGCACGAAAACGACGATGGATGCCATGGGCCTGGGAAATCGCCTCCTCTCCTTGCGTATCCAATCTGTTCGCCAAGGAGCCTCTTGTCTAATCGACGATAGACTGAGTCGTGATGGCGGAGAATGGCGACTCGCCCATTCTCGCCATTAATGAGGTACCTCGACTCTGATTTGTATATATAATCAGGACCTAATGCTTCATCTCCTTTATTTGGCCTAAAGAAATTTATCTGTCCCCACTGATTAAATTTATCCGCTGGCAGCCTAACCGTCTCATACACTTTAATGCCACCATCAATGGCACACAGGTTCTCAACCTGCCGGTCGTAGTAGATCTTTCGTCCTCCGCTATACCAGAACGATGCGCCTAGCCATATCAGAGCAAGTAAGAATGCAACTATACTTATGACAGTTGTCTGCTTACCCTCTCTGGCACGTAGTCGTTTAAAGCCTTTCCACAACAGCGATGTCAGCCATAGCCAAAGCGCGATTACGCCAATTAAATAAACACCACTCATGCAGACATCCTCCTATCAACGTCAACGCACATAATTCCTGCCAAGTACATAGTTATAAATAATGCTTTTATAGAAACCACGATATTGCACACCAAAGATCGCAAAGAACGCGAAGATGTTTTAAATAAATATTCTTCGTGTTCTCTGCGCCCTCTGGTGTGATAAAAAATAAATCACCGCTCCCTCAACCCCTCATCCCGATACCGCAGAAACGGACTCAACACAAACTCAATCAACCGCCGCGTGCCGGTCTTCACTTCCACCGTCACCGCCATGCCCGGCGTAAGATTGACCAGCTTGTCGCCAACCTGAATTGTTGTGTCCTCCATCAACACCCGTGCCGCATAGATCAGGCCTTTCTGCTCATCGGTCACGGCGTCACTGGACACATCGATCACCTCGGCATCCAGAGTTCCATACTTCGTAAATGTGAAAGTTTCAACCTTGATCTCGGCAGCCTGCCCTTCTTCGACAAAACCGATGTCCTTGTTGAGTACCCAGGCCTCGATCTCCAACTCGCCTTGTTGCGGAACGATCTTGAGCAGTTCCTGAGCGGGTGTGACGACACCACCGACGGTGTGCACGGCCAGTTGCTGAATGATGCCGGCGATGGGTGCGGTGAGCGTTTGCAGGCCGGTGCGCTGTTCGGCCTTGATGAGTTCCTGTTTGAGACCGGACACTTGTCGTTCTGTTTCAGTCAGCTCGGTGTAAACCTTTCCAGTGAATTCCGCCTGCATGCCGTTGCGCTGCTGACGTGCCTCCGTGATGGCGGCATGGAGTTCGAGGCTGCGCTGTTTGTGGCTTTCCAGGTCTTGCTGTTGCTCGATACGCTCCTGTTCCAGTTCCAGCCACTGGTTTTCGGCCACGAGTTTTTTAGCGACCAGGCCTTTCAGGGCCTCGGCTCGTTTGCTTATGAGTGGCAGGGTCTGTTGCAGTTTGCTGACTTGCGATTTAACGCCTGCGAGTTCGGCCGTGCGCTTGAGGAGATCTGCATCCAGGGCTGCTAGTTTGGCTGTGAACTCGGTCCATTGGGTACGGAGCAGATGCCGCTGGAGTGTCAGTACGGCCTCATCGATGCTTGTCAGGTGTGCGGCGTCGATCTCAGGGAAGATTTCTCGATCGGCCGCCGTCGGCTCCGTGCTGTGTTGTGCCTGAAGGGTCTGAATCAGTGCCGTAAGCCGGGCATGGTTTAACTGTGCGGTTTGATATTCGCGGGTCAGGCGATCACGGTCGGCACTGCTCAGGGTCGAGTCAAGTTCGATCAACACGTCACCCTGTTCAACCTGCTGGCCTTCCCTGACATGGATGGCGCGCACACTACCGATTTCCAAGGGCTGGATAATCTTCACATGACCGCTGGGAATGATCTTGCCCTGGGCAGTGGCCACGATATCGATCTTACCGACAAGGGCCCAGACCAGCGCGATGACGAAGAACGCTATCACCGACCAGATGATGGCACGCCCGAGCGGCGATGGCGGGCGTTCCTGGATTTCCAGGGCGGCGGGGAGGAAGTCGAGTTCGTGGGTTGTTCTCATGGGTTTGTTCACACCAGAGGGTACGGAGGAAACAGAGAATTATTATTGTCTTGTTTCATGGGGTCACATCCGTAGTGTGCATGTCTATGTTGTATATTCGACGTTTTATGCCATTCTTCAGATAACGCTCATTAAAATTCATTAACAGGCCGAGTCGTTTTCCTGACAATCGGAGATAGCTAATGAGCTGTGCATCATGAATGGGCTGTAATTTTTCGACAGCTTTCAACTCAACTATCACAGCATCTTCTACCAGCAGATCTATGCGATAACCACACGTAAGCTCTATGTCCTTGTACCGAATTGGCAGCTCCAGTTGCCGACCAACAGTAAGCCCAGCATGCCCCAGTTCATAGACCATACAAGCCTCGTAGCTCGACTCCAGAAGACCAGGCCCTAACTGCTTATGCACCTCAATACCGCATCGAATAATCCGATCCGTGATGCTGTTCAGTTCTGTCGCGTCCATGCGAACTCCTGTATTAAAATAATATAAACATGTCACACCTGAGAGCACGGAGAACACAGAGATAAAATCATAAATAGAAAAACTCTGTGACCTCTGCGTTCTCTGTTGTGAAAGTTTTCATTTCACAACACCCACCACCGCCTCCTCCGACTGCAACACCCATTAGCGCGAGTATTGACCTCCTCTATTGAGCAAGTCACGGAGAACGCAGAGATAAATTCATATATAGAAAAACTCTGTGACCTCTGCGTTCTCTGGTGTGAAAGTTTTCATTTCACAACACCCACCACCGCCTCCTCCGACTGTAACGCCCACAAGCGCGAGTATTGACCTCCCCTATTGAGCAAGTCACGGAGAACGCAGAGATAAATTCATAAATAGAAAAACTCTGTGATCTCTGCGTTCTCTGGTGTGATAATTTTTCACTTCACAACACCCATCACTGCCTCCCCCGACTGCAATGCCCACAAGCGCGAGTATTGGCCTCCCCTATTGACCAAGTCATCGTGCGCACCCTGTTCGATCACCTGACCGCGTTCGAGGACCACGATACGGTTGGTATTTCGCACCGTGGACAGTCGATGGGCGATGATGATGACGGTGCGACCCTGGCAGATGGCCTGCATGTTCTGCTGGATGATGCGTTCGGATTCGTAATCCAGCGCGCTGGTCGCTTCATCGAGAATGAGAATGCGTGGATTGGTTGCGAGGGCACGGGCGATGGCCAGCCGCTGGCGTTGGCCGCCGGACAGGGTCGAGCCGTGTTCGCCGACTATGGTGTCGTAGCCCTCGGGCATTTCCAGGATAAAGTCGTGCGCACCGGCGAGCTTTGCGACCTGGACAATGGTCTCCATCGGCATGCCCGGATCGGTGAGCGAGATGTTGTCGCGCACGGATCGGTTGAAGAGGACGTTCTCCTGAAGCACCACGCCGACACGGTGGCGCAGCCAGGCGGTATCGACCATCGCGAGATCAACGCCATCGACGAGCACGCGACCTGATTCCGGGACATACAGACGCTGCACCAGTTTCGCCAGTGTGCTTTTGCCGGACCCGGACCGGCCGACCACGCCGATAACTTGTCCGGCCGGTATTTCCAGCTCGACACCCCGCAAGACCTCAGCACCATCCGGACGATAGCGGAAGGTCACGCGGTCAAACGTGATGCGGCCGTTGAGTTGCTGCAGTGAGCTGCGGTTCTGGTTATAGCTGGGTTCGGTCGGGGTATTGAGAATATCGCCCAGGCGTTGCACCGAAACGCCAGCCTGCTGAAAATCCTGCCACAGCTGCACCAGACGCAATACTGGGCCACTGACGCGTGCCGCCAGCATGTTGAAGGCTATCAGCTGCCCCACACTGAGGTCACCTGCAATTACAGCGCGGGCGCCGACCCACAGGATCAACACGATCACCACCTTATTGTTGAAGCCGGCAACCTGATTTGCGATATTGCCCAGGTTGCTGGCCTTGAAGCTGGCACTCACATAGCCGGCCAGCTGTTCTTCCCAGCGACGTTGCATCTGCGGTTCAACGGCCATCGCCTTGAGGGTCTCGACACCGCTGACCGATTCCACCAGGAAGGCCTGGTTCTCGGCACCGCGGTTGAATTTTTCATGCACGCGGGCGCGCAGGATTGGCGTCACGAACACGGATAAAAGGACATAGCAGGGAATGGCACCCAGAACGATATAGGTCAACAGCGGACTGTAGTAATACATCACCGCCAGGAACACTAGCGTGAAAAACAGGTCGATGACCAGCGTCAGTGACGACCCGGTGATGAAACTGCGCACGTTTTCCAGCTCACGCACCCGTGCGACCGAATCGCCGATTCGACGTGCGCCAAAATAACTCAGGGGCAAGGCCAGTAGGTGGCCAAACAGTTTCGCGCCGAGCAGGACGTCGATGCGGTTGGTTGTATGCGAAAACAGATACGTCCGCAGGCCTCCGAGCACCACCTCGAACAGCGACACAACGATCAGCCCGAAGGCCAATACATCCAGGGTCGTCACCCCCTTGTGTACTAACACCTTGTCGATGACGACCTGAAAGAACAAGGGCGTGATTAATGCGAAGAGTTGCAAGAAAAACGAGGCAATCAGGACTTCTGAAAACAGCTTGCGATATTTGACAATGGCGGGGATAAACCACTTAAAGCCGAACTTGGCATCCTCACCCAACAGAATGGCTCGGCGTGTGAGCAGGATAAGCTTTCCGGACCAGGCTTCCTCGAAGATAGCCCGCGGCAGGGTCAAGGGGCGCGATTCAAGTGGATCCTGGACGAGCACCTTATCGCCGTCGATCTTCGCCAGGACAAAATAATGGCCATCTTTATGCTGGGCAATGACAGGAAGCGGGGTTTTCGTGAGCCGATCGTACTGCGTGGTGATTTCTCGTGCCTTCAGGCCGAGGTGGCGGGCAGCGCGCAGGAGCTCTTGTGCACCCACAAGCGCGCCCGGCGGGGCGAATCGGTGCCGCAACTGCCCCGCATCGGCGGGCAGACCCAAAAAACGTGCGACTACTACAAGACTTAACAGCCCGGTATCTAGCCGATGTTCCGTATCAGCAGAATGTGGCATGCAATATTCATCGTCTTATTCATTGCCGGTAATGGCACGACTTCCCGCCATTTAGTACGAATGTATCGGAGCACTCCTTTGTCCCGATCACTCGCAAACTGCATGGTACGCATTCAGTACGAATATGCACAAGCAAATTTCGCCATTCGCGTACAGAGCATTGCTCACCACTCGTAACACAGGCAGGTCGGGAATCGGTTGCATCGAAATATTCCAGGCGAAGCGCAGCAGAGTTCCGGAATCCAGGTGTTCCTATTCGACTGCATCTGAATTGTTTCGAGAAAAACTCACAACCTCGAAAAGGGTCAGTCTCGCCAATTGTTCGCAGGATACCGCCTACCGCGACATCCATGATCTGGGTGAGCGTCGCGCATGGACCGGACTTGGAGGGATATGCATTTCAGAAATGATGCAGGCACTGGGGCGACGGTATACGTATTACCGCAATCATGAGTATCAGCAAACTGGAACCCTGTGGGAAAGACATTTCCAAGCCGCGCTGATCGACACAGAAGCCTATCTTCTGACCTGCATGCGCTATATCGAATAACCCGGCGCGGGTGGTAATGGTGGAGCACCCGGTCGAATATTCGGCCGATGATGCGGGCGTATATTAGCGTTAATTGCTCTCTGACCCTGATTTGCTATTATCGGCGCATGACAGCCGATAACGCCGAAGACGATGCAGGTTATCTTGTCGCCCCCGCCGATTGGCCGGGCGATGAAACGACCATTCGTGCCATCCGTGAACGCGTGTTTATCCAGGAACAAGGCATCCCTGCCGAGCTCGAATGGGACGGTCTTGATCACGAATGCGTGCATATGCTGGCTTATGACATGGCCGGCAAGGCCATCGCCACAGCGCGCATGCAGGCCGACGGACATATCGGTCGGATGGCGGTCCTGCCGGAATGGCGCGGTCATGGCGTCGGCAGTTCCCTGCTCCTGATGCTGGTCGAACTCGCGGCGGCGCATGAACTGGATGAGGTGTATCTGGACGCGCAGACCAGCGTGGCCAGTTTCTATCATCAACACGGTTTCATCGCCACGGGCGAAGAAGAGTTCGAGGCCGCAGGCATTCCGCATATCCGCATGTCGCGCTTCACCACCGACCCTTAAACAACCGAGGAATCCGCCTTGTCCTTGACCTCGTTCAGCGACCTTGATCCGGAAGCCTGCCGACTCGGTGAGTCGGACGGTGATTTCGCCGTCACCACGCGTGAGGACAGCCGCAGCGCTGCGGCACTTCTCGCTGCTCAGGCACGCCGCCAGGTTGAACTGTTCAGCGCTGATCTTGAACCCTTCATCTACGATCAGGCCGCCTTCGTCGAGGCGCTCACCCAGCTGAGCATCAGCAGTTCACGGGCGCGGGTGCGTATCCTGGTCAAGGATTTCGAGCGCAGCGTCAAGGAAGGACATAGACTGGTCGAACTCAGTCGTCGACTGAGCAGTTTCGTCGAGTTGCGCAAAGTGCACAGTGATTATCAGAATTACAATGAAACCTTTCTCCTGGTTGATGACTTTGGCTTGCTGCACCGGAGGCATGCACCGCGTTTTGAGGGTGTGTTTAGCTGCAGGGCGCCCTTGGAAGTGCGGCGACTGCGCGCCTATTTCGACGAAGTGTGGGGCCGCAGCGAACCCGATCCCGATATGAGGCGATTACATTTATGAATGTAATTAGAAACTATCCAATCAATTCGTCATTCCGGCGCCGGAATGACGGTCCACAAGATTTACTGACTGGGCTTTGGTTCTTCCTGGCACTGCTCCTCCTTTTGGGTTTCTGCGATCTCGCAACGGCCAGCGACAAGATCGACATCATCCCGCTCAAAAATCGCACCGCCGAAGAAGTCATGCCCCTGATCCGGCCCATGCTGGATGCCAACGAAGTCCTGAGTGGAACGGGGTTTCAGCTCATTGTGCGCGCCTCCGCCGAACGTCAGCAGGAGATCCGCAGCTTAGTCACTCAGCTCGATCAATCGATCAGACAGCTGCGCATCAGTGTGCGTCGTGCCGCGCGGGAAGAGATCGAACGCGAAGGCGCGCGCGCCAACGTCAATGTCGGCGTCGTTAACGGGGATGTCGAGGCACGCGGCCGAGCCATCATTCACAGTACCCGCGATAAGAGCGGTGAGCGCAACAACTACCAGGTCACGACGCTGGAAGGCACGCCCGCCTACATCAACACCGGCGAGGCCTTTCCGGTGCCTACTCAAAACGATTATGTCGTCAACGGCCAGGTCGTTGTCACCCAGGGTCTGGAATATCAGCAGCTGAACTCCGGCTTCTACGCCCTCGCCCGCACCCAGGGTAACAGCGTGAGCATCGACATCAGCCCGCAGCGCGAAGTGCTCGATCCACGCGGCAGCGGCCGCATCCAGAGCACATCATTGGTCACCTCTGTACGCGGACGACTGGGCGAATGGCTGGAACTGGGCGGTACGAGTCAGCAGCGCAGCCACGAAGGCGGTGGTCTGCTACGCAGCACGCGCGGCAAGGACGATACGCAGCAGACGCTATGGCTGAAAGTGGATGCGGTTGAATAGTGCAACCGATGGGCCTATTGTTTCGGCCAAGTGAGGATGTAGATCATGTCTACCATCAAAGACAAGATGACTGAAATAATTCAGGCGCAGCCGATGCGGGAACTGGCCTTCGAACGCATGGTG
>Ga0180009_10002612_pt1 | contig 21095 bp, 18 predicted proteins | sample OS_PC_MetaG_FD_123537 | JGI IMG/M metagenome (GOLD analysis project Ga0180009, IMG submission 123537) | Groundwater microbial communities from the Aspo Hard Rock Laboratory (HRL) deep subsurface site, Sweden - OS_PC_MetaG | ecosystem: Environmental > Aquatic > Deep subsurface > Groundwater...
CGGGCGAGGAAATCCAGGCAACCTTCCACCCCTTCCAGGTTCTCGCCAGGCATGCCCAGCTTCCGGTCGGTCCAGGCCCCCAGAGCCAGGATCACGGCGTCAAATTCCTCCCGGAGCGAATCCAGGTCCCCGAGATCCACGGGCTGGGAAGTCCGGATCACCACACCCAGGCTTTTCACGTATTCCAGGTCCGCGTCCAGGATCTCCCGGGGCAGGCGGTGGCGGCCGATGCAATAGCGGAGCATGCCCCCGGCTTCGGGCTGGCTTTCCAATACGGTCACCCCGTAACCCAGGCGGGCCAGATCCGCTGCCGCCGCCAATCCGGCCGGGCCGGACCCCGCCACCGCGATTCTTTGGGGGCGCGTCCTTTCCGTTGGATTCCCCGGGGGAGCATTTTCCAGGCCCCAGTCCGATAAAAAGCGCTTGATGTCGCGGATGGCCAGGGCCTGATCCAGTTCGCCCCGACGGCAGGCCTCCTCGCAGGGATGGGTGCACACCCGGCCGCAGATGCCGGCCAGGACGTTTTCCCGGCGGATGAGATTCAAGGCTTGTGCGAATTTCCCAGCTCCGGCCAGGGCCACGTATCCCTGGGCATTCACCCCAAGGGGGCAGGCGTCCTGGCAAAGGGGCCGGCGGCGTTTGTCAATGACCGGCCGGCCGGGAAGGCTCCGGTGGCCCGAGGAGGACAGGGGCTTGTTCCCCTCGGGGGTGGTCACCGGACACTCGGCTTCACAGATTCCGCAAAGAATGCACCGCTCGGAATCCACGTAGGATGGATCCGCCACGATGCGGGCGGAAAAACCCTGGGGCGTGTGTTTCAAGGAGGTGATCCGGCCTGGCAGGAACAGCCGTATCCTGGGGTTCCTGATCAGACGGATGAGTCCCGAACGGTGGGCGTAGTTGAAGGTGACACCGGAGGCGAGCCTCCACTCCTCCCGGGCAAGTTTGCGGTCCAGGTCCGGCTCCGGATCCACCAGGGTCACGGGGATCCCCAGTTCTCCCAGCTTGTTGGCCGCCGCGACTCCTGCCGGCGTGGCGCCGATGACCAGGACCCTGTGTAGGCGATCCTTCTGGCGTTTCATGCCACTTTCCCCGCTTTCTCCTCGGCCTTTTTGCGGCGTCCCTTCAGGACGGCCAGGCCGTATTCATATCCTTTTTGGAAGGCGGCCAGGTTCATCTTTTCCGTTCCCTTGGGCACGGATTTTTCCACCGTGTCCCGGGCCGACTCCATGGTCACCACCCCGGTGACGGCAGTGATGAATCCGATCATGATGATGTTGGCCATCATCTTCCTGCCCAACTCCTCGGCCAGACGGGTGGAGGGGATGGCGTAATAGTCCCTGGAAATCCCCGCGGGCGACACCAGATCCTGGTCGATGAGGAGAAATCCGTCGTCCTCCAGGACTCCCACGAATTTATCCAATCCGCCCTGGGACATGCAGGCAAGGATGTCGGGTTTGCGCACGTAAGGGTAATGGATGGTTTCGCTGGAAATGATCACCTGGGCGCTGCAGGCCCCGCCCCGGGACTCGGGGCCGTAGGACTGGATAAGGGTGCTTTCCAGATGGTCACCCAGGGATGCGGCCTGGCCCAGGATTTTCCCAGCCAGCACGATGCCCTGGCCGCCGAATCCCGTGATGATGATCTCTTTGGCCACCAGCTTTTTCTGGTTGTCGGTCATGGGATGGACGATACCCTTCACGCGGCCGTGCCCTGAGTCAGCGAGGGCCGGCAGGTCTTGTCGTAAAGCTCGCCGCAACTGGGTTTGTCCTCATCCACGAACTTGCCCAGTACGATGCCCCGTTCGAAATCAATGCCCAGCTCCGTGGGTTGGGCGTTGTTTTTAATGAGGGTCTTTTCCTTGAAGATCCTGAGGGTATCCATGGGCTTCATCTTGTTCCTGCGCCCGTAATTGACGGGGCAGGGAGAGAGCACCTCAATAAAGGAGAAGCCGCGCCGCTGAAGGGCCTCCTCGATGGACTCCGCCAGGTCCCGAGCATGGAGGATGGTCCACCGGGCCACGTAAGTGGCTCCACTGGCCCAGGCCAAAAGGGGCAGGTTGAAAGGCATTTCGGGGTTGCCCATCGGCGTGGTGGTGGTACGAGCCAGGTGGGGGGTGGTGGCCGCAGCCTGGCCCCCGGTCATGCCGTAGTTGAAGTTGTTCACGCACACCACGGTGAGGTCCATGTTCCTGCGGGCCGCGTGGATGAAGTGGTTGCCGCCGATGGCGAAGAGGTCTCCGTCTCCGGAAAAAACCACCACGTTCAACTCGGGATTGGCGAGTTTGAGTCCCGTGGCAAAGGGAATGGCCCGGCCGTGGGTGGTGTGGTAGGAGTCCAGCTTCACGTAGCCCGCCCCCCGGCCCGAACAGCCGATCCCGGACACCATGGCGGTCTTGGCCAGGTTGATGCCCGACTCCTTCATGGCGATGAGGCAGGCGGAAAAAGCCGTGCCGATGCCGCAACCCGGACACCAGATGTGGGGGATGCGGTCCGTCCGCAACAGGTCGTCCAGGGGATGATTCAGAGTCTGGGTCTGTTTCATTTGCGCTTCCGCGTCCTGGTCAGAAAAGTGTTTTCCACTAGACGATCCGCCGGACGGCCTCGATGACCGCCTCGGGGGAAATGAGGGTGCCGCCGCAGTGCCCCACAAGAAGGGCCGGAGCCAGGCCCGCCGCGCAACGGGAGACTTCCAGGTGGATTTGCCCCAGGTTGATCTCCACGGTGACGAATCCCTTCACCCTGCCGGCCAGCTCCCGGATCTGCCTCTCGGGAAAGGGCCAGACGGTGACCAGCTTCAGCATGCCCGCCTTGATCCCAAGCTCCCGAGCCTCCTCCACGGCAGCGTAGGCTGTCCGGGTGGAGACTCCGTAGGAGACCACCACCACTTCCGCGTCCTCCAGGCGGTGGGACTCGGTCCGGATGATGTCGTCCAGGTTGTTCCGAATTTTTCCCACCAGGCGGTTTACCATCTGCTCCTGGCATTCGACGCTCATATCGGGGTACCCGCGTTCGTCGTGGGTGAGGCCTGTCATGTGGACGTTGTATCCCTCCCCGGCCGAGGCCATGGGGGGCACCCCGAATTCTCCGGGTTCGAAGGGGTTGTACCGGTCCTTGCGGCCCCTGGGCCTGGTCCGTTCCACGATCTTGATGGCCTTGGCCTCGGGGATCACCACCCGTTCGCTCATGTGCCCCACCACCTCGTCGGTCATGATGAGCACGGGGGTCCGGTACTTTTCCGCCAGGTTGAAGGCCAGAATGGTCTGATAAAAGGCCTCCTGGGCAGAGGACGGGGAAAGGGCAATGATTTCGTAATGGCCGTGGGAGCCCCACCGGGCCTGCATCATGTCTCCCTGAGCCGCCATGGTGGGGAGTCCTGTGGAGGGCCCTGCCCGCTGAACATTCACCACAACGCAAGGGGTTTCCAGGCAGATGCCAAGACCCAGGTTCTCCATCATGAGGGAGAATCCCGGGCCGGATGTGGCGGTCATGCTCTTGACGCCGCCGCAGGAAGCCCCCACCACGGCGGCCATGGCCGCGATCTCATCCTCCATCTGGATGAAGGTTCCTCCCACCTTGGGAAGGCGGGCGGCCATGGTTTCAGCGATCTCCGTGGCCGGAGTGATGGGGTACCCCCCAAAAAAGCGGCACCCGGCGGCCAATGCGCCCTCGGCGCAGGCCTCGTCACCTGTCATGTAATGTTCTCCCGTGAGAACCGCCGGTTCCATGGGTCTATTCTCCTGTGTTCGATCGAGCCGGAGGCAGGGGCGTAGTGCCTATACCCCGCCCTCGCCTTCCTTGGGTTTGGCCTCCACGGAAAAAATGGCGAATTCCGGGCAGAGTATCTCGCAATAATGGCAGTTCACGCAGTCCTCGGAATGGGCAACTTGGGGCGGATGGTAACCCTTCTTGTTGAATTTCTTGGAAAATTCCAGAACGCGTTTGGGGCAGAACTCGATACAATACCCGCAACCCTTGCACCGATCCTCCAAAATATGAACTTCCCCCTGTGACACGTCCACTTCATGGGTGTCCAAGGGTACTCGCCAGAAATTCATGGAGATTCTCTCCCGATTCTTTTATGAAATGGGAAAAACGGGTTAATCTTATCCATTTACCTGTTCATGTGCCTATTGTCAAAGCTTCCCCGCAAAATCGGAAAGACACTCTTTCGGTTTTCGGGGGAGTGTCTCCTTTTTGGCCCTCATCGGGGGGCTTCTAATTCAATCCTGGTTCTGTCGGATTGTTTGAGCCGACAGGTCATCCTGCTTCCGGCTAGGCCCCTCAACCCGATAAGGGCATCCCCCTCGAAAAACTGCCGCCCGGCTACCCATCGTCCCTTTCGCAAAATCCTAAAGGATGGCACTATCCTTGACCCGGCAAAAGCAGCGGCAGTATAAGAATTGGATTCGTCAACCCCATGCCCAGGCAGGTGGATGTCCCCTTTTTCCGGCAAGAAAATCATACTCCCCCTCCTCGGCCTATTGATCCTTGCCTGCACCCTCCTCGCCGGATTCTGGACGTCCAGGACCCACATCCTCATTCCCGACGAACTCAGCATGGTGGCTCCGGGGATCGAGCGGATTTTCCATCAGGAACCCACCCCTTCCAAATATCCTCCGGCCGCACCCGCCTTTTTCGAACTCTGGCTCCGGGCTGCGGACCATCTCCTGGACCTTGCGAGTCGAGGCCCGGACTTCGCATTTCTTGTGGCCCGGGTGGGCAACCTGCTCCTTTACTCCGTCAACCTCCTCCTCTTTTTTCTGGTGGCCCGGCCTTATCTGGGGGGCAGGGCTGCGATCCTGGCGGTCGGCCTTTTCGCCTTAAACCCTGTGGTCTTCTATTCGGCTGTCCATGTGAAGACCGAGGGGCTTCTCCTGGCTTCCATTTGTTTGTGTTTCCTGGCCTCGGGCCGGATTTCCAGGGAACCCGAACGGGTCTCCTGGCATGCCCTGGCCGGAGCCTCCTGCGCCCTGGCCGCCGCCACCAAATACAACGGAGTGTTGCCGGTGGCGTACCTGGCGGCCGTCCTGGTTTCCTCTTCCAATAAATCCGGAACAAGACCTCCTGGCCAGGGGAAAGCCCTCCTTCGAGGTGCCCTGGTTTTCTTGGTTTCCTTTCTCGGATGCCTTGTGGTGCTATGGCCGGACTTCCTCCACGGCGGCGAGCAGCTTGGCCAATGGGCCAAAGACCTCTATTTCCTGCCCGGGCCTTCCTGGTTCACGGCCATGGAAGGGACCTGGGTCTTCCCCTACGGCCGGTTTTCCTATCCCCTACTCTTCACCATTCCTTTTTTCATGGGGCCCCTTGTCTACCTGTCCGCCCTTGCAGGCCTGTTCACCCGATCTCTTCCCCGAGATGCGGCATGGATCTGGGGGCTTTTTTCCGCCTTGTACCTGCTGGTGGCTTTTCTGGTCACCCGGCTGCAATATCCCCCAGCCTACCTTCCGGTGGCCCCGTTTCTGACCCTTTTGGCCGTGTCCTTCTGGAAAAAACTCGCCCGGTCGCCAAAGAAGATTCCAAAGGCCACGGGATGGTTCCTGGCCGGGGCCGCCATCCTCCTGGCCCTTGTCCAGTATCCCACCATGCGGAACATCTCCAACAGCGTGGTGGATGCTACCCATAAGGCCAGGCAATATGTGGAACAGCACGGAGAAGATAACGCGGGGCTCATCCTGCTGATGAACAGTTCCCTGAGCCTTTCCCAGGGCCTTACCCCCCTTCGCCTGGAGGAAGGAGTTCTGAACCGGAAACCTGACTACATCCTAGTTCTGGATTCCTATCTCCGGAATTTTTCCAAGCAACTGAACCCGGATTACCAGCGCCAAGCGGGCCTGTGGGACAAGCTGATCCAGGGGGAAGCGGGCTACGAGGTTCTCTGGACCTACCCGGTCCGGTACCCCTTGCAATGGATGAATCCAGACCCCGAGGCGGACATGACCCTCTATTTCTTCCACCGCAAATCCAGGGGGCCGAAAAATGACTGAGGGCTGGAAAAAGGCGTTTGCCCCCATCCGGCGGGTTCTGTTTTTTCTTCCGGGCCCCTATGTTTATGAGGACCGCTGCCAGACCTACATCGGCCGGGGCAGTCTTTTTTCCTTTCGGGAACCTCCGGAGGAAACCCAAGGGGCCGCGATTCTGGGGGAGCGCGGCGTCCAATGCGCCATCCTCCACCGGGCTGCCAGGAGGGCAAGCCCCTCTTCAGCCCTGAGGGATATCGCGGCCTTCGCTCCGGACCTGGTGATTCTTTCCTCCACGTTTCCCGGCCATCCCCAGGATCTTTCCTGGGCCGAGGCCATCAAGAAAAAAGCCCCGGGAACCCGAGTCCTCGCCCGGGGAGGTCATCACGCCTTCATCGACCGTGAAAACCTGCTGGAACGATTTCCCGCCCTGGACGGACTGATCCGGGGAGAAACCGAATGGGTCCTGGAAAATCTGGACCTGGAAAACCCTTTGGGATCGCCGGGAACCACTTGGAGAACCCGGGAAGGATTGATCGAGGGGGAAGATCCCTCTTTCTGGGAGGACCTGGACACCCTCCCCCCTCCGGCACGGGGGTTTCTCTTTGCCAGGGACTATCCCAGCCCGGACACGGGTCGGCCCATGGCCACGGTGAATGCCTCCCGGGGATGCCTCCACTCCTGCAGCTTCTGCCTGGCTCCGTTGGTCTGCGGATCGAACTTCCGCCTCCGGAGCCCGAAATCGGTGACCGCCGAAATCCTCCGTTGCCGCCGGGAACTGGGTGTGAACAGCTTCTTTCTGCGGGCCGAAAACCTGGCCACGCCCAGGGGATGGCTCCATCGTCTCTGCGAAAACCTGGCCCAGGAGGCCCCCGGAATCCGGTTCGTGTGTTCCGCCCGGGCGGATGACCTGGACGAGGAATCGGTCATGGCCCTGGCTGAGGCTGGGTGCTGGGGAATCGGCATGGGCATGGAAAGCGGCTCCTCCTCAACCCAGGAAAAAATCCGGAAAAACCTGTCCGGGGATAACGCCAAAAGGGCGATCCGCCTCTGCCGGAAGCACAACATCCTGACCCTGGCTTATTACATGATCGGTTTTCCCTGGGAGACCCGGGAAGACATCGAGGAAACGATCCGTTTTGCCCGGGATCTTCAAAGCCCGGTCCAGGAATTCTTTTTCCCCTACCCCTACCCCGGCACACCTTTGTATGACCTGGCCCTGGAGTCCATGGTCCTTGGGGAAAGCGCCCCCCCTCCCCGGGCCCAGCAGGTCCCCGTGTTCCTCCCCAAAGGGATGACCCGGAATGAACTTGTGCTCATAAGAGCCCAGGCCCGTCTGGACCCGCGAGCCCTTTTCCGGGGGGCCTCGGCCGTGCTCCGCCGGACGGAAACCCCCGGGGAGGCTCTCCGGGTCTTCCTCCGCCTTGCCCGTGGGGTCAAAACCCTGGCCTGACCATCGGAAGCTCCCGGGGCCAATCCCCTCTCCGGTATGGCCAATGCTTTCTCCCATAACAGCCCAGGCTGATGTGGAGACAAAGGGACCAGACGCAAAGAGGCCCCCCGGAATTTCCGGGGGGCCTCTTTGTTTTCTCGACCGGTGGAAAGCTACTTGATGCAGACTTTGCGGACCTGGAGGAGATCCAGGTTGCCAGCGAAGACTTTGCTGATGCCGTCCTGTTTCAGGGTGGTCATGCCGTCAAAGATGGCCTGGCCCCTCAAATCCTCCATCTTGGCTTTGAGTTGGATGAGCTTTTTCATCTCGTCCGTACCCATGAGAAGTTCGTGGAGACCCATCCGGCCCCGGTAACCGGTCTGGTTGCAGCGGTCGCAGCCCACGGGTTTGAAGAGCTTCAGGTCCGGGCCGTATTCTACCCCCACGTTGGCTTTGAACCTTTCTTTGTCCCCGGTACCCTCGTTCCCGTACTCCCGGAGCAGCTCCTCGAATTCCTCCTTGGAGGGATTGTACTCACCCTTGCAGTCCTTGCAGAGGGTGCGTCCCAGCCGCTGGGCCAGGATGCAGAGGATGGCGTCGGCGAAGTTGAAGGGGTCCATTCCCATGTCCAGGAGCCGGGTGATGGACTCGGGGGCGCTGTTGGTGTGGAGGGTGGAGAACACAAGGTGGCCGGTGAGGGAGGCCTCGATGCCGATATGGGTGGTTTCCTTGTCTCGCATCTCGCCCACCATGATGACATCCGGGTCGGCACGGAGGAAGGCGCGCATGGCGGCGGCGAAGTCGAACCCGATCTTGGACTGCACCTGGACCTGGCGGAGGCCTGCCTGGGTGATTTCCACGGGGTCCTCGGCGGTCCAGATCTTGGTTTCCACCTTGTTGATGTAGCCCAGGGCTGAGTGCAGGGTCGTGGTTTTACCGGAGCCGGTTGGCCCGCACACGAAACTGATACCGTAGGGTTTGGTGATGCAGGAGATAAAGTTATCGTAATTCGCCTTGCTGAAGCCCATCTTGTCCAGGGGGATGGGCTCGCCGGCGGCCAGGATACGCATGACCACATCCTCCATGCCTCCCTGGGTGGGGATGGTGGCTACGCGGAGTTCGATGTCCTTTCCACCGTACTTCTTGAACTTGATCTTGCCGTCCTGAGGCTTGCGGCGTTCGGCTATGTCCAGGTCGGACATGATCTTGATGCGGCTCACCACCGCGTTCCGGTACTGATAGGGAATGGCCTGGTACAGGGAGCAGGCGCCGTCCACCCGGATGCGCACCCGGGTGTTCGCCTTGCCCGGGTAGGGTTCGATGTGGATATCCGAGGCGTTTCGGGCATAGGCGTCCAGAATGATCTTGTTCACCAGCTGGACCACTGCAGAGTCCTCTTCCCCCACCCGGGACATCTCTTCATCCATCGTGTCGTCATCTACTGCCAGCTGGCCGAGGATTTCGTCGATGGTGCCCAGTTCCTTCTCATCCGTGGTGAAGAGCTTGATGAAGGAGAGGACATCCTCCTTGAGGGCTACGTGGAAGGAAAGATCCCGGCCCGGGAAGAGCGCCTTCACGATGTCGATGCGCTGGAGGTCGTTGGGGTTGTCGATGGCGATGACGACCTTCCCGTCCTCCTCCCTCAGGGGCACCCAAATGTTGCTTTTCATAAAGGGCACCTTGAGGCCTTGGAGGAGATCGCCCGGGATGGGGGTGGAATCGGTGTATTCCTCAAAGGGCTTTTTGTAGAACTTGGACAGTGACAGAAGGCAGTCCCTCTTGGGGACCTTGTAGTCCCGCACCAGAATGGTCTCCACCGATTCCTTGTTTTGGCGGGCCTCTCCGACGGCCTTGTCCAGTTCCTTGCCGGTGACGATGTTGTTGTTCAGGAGATAGTCGAACTTGGTGGGACGGGCCTTGACCATCCGCCGCTGGTTATACAGGGCGATACCCAGGGTCTGGGAAAGCTCGGTGACCGCCTCTTCGTCCGTCTGGCTGAAAGCCTTGCCATCCACCCTGTTGATGAGCTGGATGGCACCCAGCAGGAAGTTCTTGAAGGTGATGGGGCCGGCAAGGACCTGGCGCGTGGTGTAGCCCGTCTTCTGGTCCCACCTCTTGTCGAACCGCAGGTTGGGGTCGATGCCCAGCAATTCCTTGTCGTCGTAGACGTCTTTGACGTTGACCATCTTCTGCTTGCTGGCGGCGTATCCGGCAAGGCTCATGTTGGCGATGGGAACGCGGATCTCCCCAATGTCCGTGCCCGATTTGTAGCGCGAAACCAGTTCCCGCCGTACGCCGTCCACCACGTAGATGGTGACCCTCTCCACGCCGAAAACGGCGTTGATGTCTTTTTTCAGATCAATGAGGATTTCGTCCAGGTTGGACGCCGCGTGGATGCGGTTGGTGATGTCCTGGAGGCGCTTACGGTAGTCGGCCAGCGTTTTCAGGGAGGTGACGTCGGCAGTGCTTGAGGTCTTCTTGGTGATTTCCACAACGGCCATGGCTATCCCCTCAATCCCAATCGGGTGTTCTGATGTTTCTTGCATTTTGCGGCCAGGCCAAGCCATAGGAGGGCCGAGCCTGGAGCAAAAAGGGAACCACGGGAAAGGACCCTAAAGCCGGTCCTCCAAGTTTGATCGCTTTCAGGACTCCCGTCCATCGTGGTCGTCATTTCCCTCCTGGGGAGGTCTTTTCCTTGCCGGGACGCCCGGGGACGCAAGTTTTCGTATTCCCCCGCCCAGAAGGATGATACCCACCAAATAAAGAGATACCCTTGCCAGGGTCAGGGCACCGGAGGACCACCCGCTGTTCTCCGCGACTCTCGCGGTAACCCCGGGGATCCGGATGAAAAGCATAATCCCCATGAGGGCGAACAGCCCCCCCCAGATCCTCTGGGTGACCTCGCGGTAGCCCCCGGGGAATTTATTTTGGTCTTGTCTGGTCATAAAAAAAGCATCAGGCCCCGGTTCGAGGGCAGGAATCGGTCTCGCGGGCACATCCTGACAAATCAGGATGTTGAATAAGCATACAATAGTCGTAAATGCCGTGTCAACGACAGGAAATGCCCTGGTGTCCGGGTTGGAGGCTTGTGTCCAGGCGGGTTTGCGGTGAGGGAAAAAAACCGGGAAAGTTATTGCCATGAGCCCGGGGGCTTTGCTACCTTCCCTCTTGGCCTCACCGGTGTGCCTATTTTTTCCAGAACCTCAAGGAGCCGGGTTTCATGCAAGACATTTCCGAATCTTCCGGATGGTTCCGCCGCTGGCTAACAAGGTTTCTCCAGAACACCCACGACCATTTTTCCTGCTACCTCCCCGCATCCATTGGTTTTTTTTCAACTTGGCTGCTGCGGCTCCTGTTCTCCGGCATTGAGGTCAACCAGGAGGACAAGGACTTCCTCCGGTCTCTAGGCCCGGACAAGATCGTGGTGTACGCCACCAAGTACAGGAGTTCGTTCGAGTTTCTGTACTTCCATTCCCGCTACAAGAAGGAAAAATTGCCTTACCCGCTCCTGGGCCTGGACAACCGGATATGGCTCTGGCAGCCGGTCTCCCGGGTCCTGCGAATCGTGGCGGCCTTCCTGGACCATGTCATCCGTTTCCGGAAACAGCCCAACCCCTATGAATCCGGGTACGTGGAAAGGGAGATCCTCTCCGGGGCCGTCTCCCTGGTTTCCATGGTGGACCGGAAAGCCTTCTACCGCCGTTACGTCAAGGCCAAGTCCGATCCCCTGGTCCATCTCCTCCAGGCTCAAGCCAAAACAGACCGGGAAATCCTCGTAATCCCCCAACTCGTGCTCTATGGCACCAGACCTCAGAAATCGCGGAAGACCATGATGCAAAACGTCTTCGGCACCGAGGAGGGTCCCGGAAGGCTGCGGAGACTGCTGAGCCTGATCAAGCTTCCAGAAAAGGCTCTGGTGGAATCAGGAAAGCCTATCAGCCTGAAGGATTTCATGCAATCCCGGGAAGAAAAAGGCGCAAGCCTCCAGTACTTGGCCTACGAACTCCGCCAGGAGGTCACGGACCGGATCAACAGTCACCGCAAGAGCATCGTGGGGCCTATCCTCATCAGCCGGGAGGAACTCGGGCAAAAGGTGCTTCAGAGCGAAAGCTTCCGGCAATACGTCAAGGAACTGGCACTGTCCTCGGACCGGTCCGTTTACGAATTCCAAGCCGAGGCGGCTTCCTACCTGAACGAGATCGCGGCCAATTATAGCTCCCGGACCATAGATATGCTGGGCATGGCGGTGGGTTGGCTCACCCGCACCATGTTCGATGGGGTGGAGGTGGACGTAAAAGGACTGAAGAGGTTGAAGGCCTTTTCCCAAAAGGGGCCGGTCATCCTCATGCCCTGCCACAAGAGCCATATCGACTATCTCATCCTGTCCTACATCCTGTACCTGAACCACATGCCCTGCCCACTCATCGCCGCGGGAAAGAACCTCTCCTTTTTCCCCATGGGCACCATTTTCCGGAACAGCGGCGCTTTTTTCATCCGGCGCAGCTTCAAGGGGCTGCCCCTGTATACCCGGGTTTTTTCCGAATACATCCGGGCCCTTCTGGAAACCGGGTTCAACATCGAGTTCTTCCTGGAAGGTGGCCGCAGCCGGACGGGAAAGCTGGTCCTTCCCAAGTTCGGACTCTTGTCCATCCTCCTGGACGCCTATGCCCAAGGCGCCTGTAACGACCTGTATTTCCAACCCATTTTCATCGGCTACGACCGGGTCCTGGAAGAAGGATCCTACATCCGGGAGGTTGAAGGAGGGGAAAAGAAGGACGAGAATTTCTCCCAGATGGTCCGGGCGCGAAAATTTTTGAAAAAACGTTACGGAAGGATCTTCGTGGAGTTCAACGAGCCAATTCGAGCCAAAGATTTTCTCTCCCAATTCCAGGTGCCCTACGACAAGATGAGCACCCAGGAGAAGGGCGTGGTCTACCGGAACCTGGGGCACCGGATCATCCATGCCATCGACCAGGTGACCGTGGTGACTCCCCACTCTCTGGTGGCGGCCGCAGCCCTAACCGTTCCGGGCAGGTCCTTTTCCGGGGACGATATCCAGACCATGGTGGACTTTTATCTCACCCATCTGAAAACGAACCAGGCCAAGTTTTCCGACACGCTCATGGACCATCCTCCCGCAGTCCGCCAGACCCTGGAGGCCTACGTAAAGGACAAATTCCTGGTGCGCTTCGAGGAAAAGACCGAAACTCCGGAGGCCGAGCCCCGCATCCGGTACACGGTGGCGGAAAACCGGCGCCCCTTATTGGAGTATTACAAAAACAACGCCATCGCCTTTTTCATCCCTGAAGCCTTCACAGCCCTGTCCATCCTGGCCCAAGAGGCTTTCGAGTTCTCGGCCATGGATCTCCACACCAGCTACCAGGCTCTTCAGGACCTCTTCAAGAACGAATTCCACTACGACGTGGATCTCCCGCCGGAGCACTTTGTACGCAAGTCCCTGAAAAATTTCATAGACGATGCCATGATCATTCCTCACCCATCCCTTCCGGACCGCTACAACATCACGGCCAACGGGTTCCGGAAGCTGGGATACCTAGCCTCCCTCCTCCGGAATTTTTTTGAGTCCTACCTCATCGTGCTCAGGGTATTCTCCCGGGAGGACGTGGAGGCCATGGCCAGGAAGGAGCGCTACAAGAAATTCCGGTCCACGGGAATGGCCATGCACAAATCCGGCGAGGTGATCCTCAAGGAATCCCAGTCCAAGGTCAATTTCGACAACGCCTGCGACTACTTCCTGTCCCGGAACATCCGGGGGCCGGCCGACGCGCCGGACATCGAGCTCTACGCCGATGTCATCCGGAATTACCTAAACCGCATGCCATGATGCCGGGGCGAGTTCACCCATGAAAGCCATGGTCCTGGCGGCCGGATTCGGCACGCGGCTCCGTCCCCACACGGAAACCCTGCCCAAACCCCTTCTGCCCATGGGGGGAATCCCCCTGATGGACCGGGTCCTGGACGCCCTGGAGGCCGCCGGGTTCGAGGAGGCCGTGGTCAACGCCCACCACCTGGCTGGCCGGATGGTTGAGCACTTGTCCGGCCGCTGTGGTCGTATGCGTATCCGGTGCCTTACAGAAGCCGAAATCCTGGGCACGGGCGGGGGAATCGAAAATGCCCGGGAATTCCTCAGGGACGCACCTTTCCTGGTGGTGAACGCGGATGTGGTGACGGATTTTGATCTGGATCGGGCCGCCTCCTTCCACGCCGGGCACTCCGACCCGGTGACCTTGGTCCTGTGCCGTCATCCAAAATTTGACACGGTCCGGGTGGAAGAAGGCCTGGTGAAAGGATTCACGCCCGTACCCGGGCATGCGGGTCCCCTTTGCACCTTCACGGGCATCCACGTCCTAGACCCCCTGGTGTTCCAATACCTGTCCCCGGGCTTCTCCAGCATCATTGATGCCTATAATCGGATGCTGGGCGACGGACACCGTATCCGGGCCCTCCTCCCCCCGGACTTGTTCTGGCAGGACGCGGGAAGTCCGGAGGGCATGGTTTCCGCAGCCTTGGCCCTAGGGGCTGTCCGGGTCCTTTCCCAGGAATCCAGGCCCGGAGAGGTTGAAATCCACCCCCTGGCAGGCGATGGTTCAGACCGCCGGTGGTGGCGGGTTCGCCTGGGGGATCGCACCGCCGTAGCGGCGGGGCACGGCATGGGCCCCGGCCCAGGGGCGGACGAGGCCCGGGCCATGAAGGAAATCGGCCGGCATCTGAAAATCTGCGGAATCCCCGTTCCTGATATCCTGGGGGAGGACCGGTTCTGCGGGCTGGTTTTTGCCCAGGATCTGGGAGACATTCATCTGTCCCGTTTGGCATCCCAAGGGATGGACGGCCGGGTGGCGGGCCTTTACCGGGTCGTGGTTCGGGACTTGGCCCGGATGAACGTGGAGGGTGCCACAGGCTTCAATGTCTCCTGGACCTGGCAGACGCCTTTTTACGACGCGGAGCTTGCTCTGGAGCGGGAAAGCCGGTACTTCCTGGAATCCTTTGTCCGGGACCACCTGGGCCTGGACGTGGAGTTTGAGGATTATAGGGCGGAGCTGGAAAGCTTGTCCTGCCGGGCAGTGGACGGGGCCACCACGGGCTTCCTGCACCGGGATTTCCAGTCACGCAACATACTAGTTTTCCAGGATAAACCCTTTCTCATCGATTTCGCAGGAGGCCGCCTGGGGCCTCTGGGATACGACTTGGCCTCCTTGCTTCTGGATCCCTATGCCCGTCTTCCCCGGGCTTTTCAGAATGAGCTTTTCGCTCTATACGTTGAGGCGGTTTCCCGGCGCATGGACCTGGACCGGGAGGACTTCGCCCTGCGCTATGAACTGCTGGCCCTGCACCGGAACATGCAGGTCCTGGGGGCCTTTGCGCTCCTGGGGGGCCGCAGGGGCAAGCCGGGGTTTTTGGAACATATCCCCCATGCCATGGAATCCCTGAGCCAACGGGTGGCTCGTGTCCCGGGAACCCCGGGACTCGCCGCCCTGGTGAAGAGGCTGAAAACGGAAATGGAAACACGGACATGAACGGCAACGACAGGGTCCGCACGGGGCTGGAAAATTTCCTGGACGATCCGCCGGCCCTGGTCCGGGACCGGAAGCTGGGGCTCCTGTTCAACCCCGCCTCCGTGGCCCCTGGGCTCCGGCTGGCCTCCCAGGCCATCCACGAAAGGTTCCCAGGAATGCTCCGGGCCCTGTTCACGCCCCAGCATGGCCTTTTCGCATCCAAGCAGGACAACATGGTGGAGTCAACGAACGAGGTGGACCCCGCCACGGGCATCCCGGCCTTTTCCTTGTACTCCCACACCCGGATTCCGCCGGATCGTTACCTGGATGACGTCGAGGTCCTCCTGGTGGATCTGCTGGACGTGGGAACCCGGGTATATACCTTCATGTACACCATGAGCTATTGCATGGAGAAGGCTGCCAATCGTGGCATTCCCGTGGTCGTACTAGATCGCCCTAACCCCATCGGCGGCCTCCGGCTGGAGGGGGGACTCCTAACGCCTGCCTTTTCATCCTTCGTGGGGCGCTATCCCATCCCCATGCGTCACGGCCTCACCATGGGGGAACTAGCCCAACTGTTCAATCAGGAATTCGGCATCGGCTGCGAGCTGTCCGTGATGCCTCTTTCGGGGTGGTCCAGGGACATGCTCTGGCAGGATACGGGGCTTCCCTGGGTGCCGCCCTCCCCCAACCTCCCCCAGGCGGAATCATGCATAGTCTATCCGGGGCAGGTACTCTGGGAAGGAACCAGCCTATCCGAAGGCCGGGGAACGGCCATGCCCTTCCTCCAGTTCGGCGCGCCCTGGCTGGACACGGATAAGGTGCTGGAAACCCTGGGAGAAACCCCGGGAGCGATCCTCAGGCCTTGCGCCTTTGAACCCACATCCAACAAATTCAAGGATGAATTGTGCCGGGGGTTTTACCTCCACGTTACGGATGAGGAGGTTTTCCAGCCGGTGGAGTTTTCCCTGCGGTTCCTGGAGGCGGTTTACGCCCTGTACCCGGAAAGCTTTTCCTGGAAGCCGCCTCCCTATGAATATGAATGGGACCGCCTCCCCGCGGACCTCATCCTGGGCACAGACAAGGTGCGCCGGACCCTGGAAGCCGGAGCGTCCCTGGGCGGCATCCTGAAGGAATGGAAGCAGGAGGCGCGGGGCTTCCAGGCTCTCTGCGCCCCATACCTGATCTACGAGCCATGACCGACAATCCCAACGGCCAAAGCGAAGAAGCCCGGGACGGGTGGGTCCGGAAGGTTTTCAAGGGGGACAAGGTCTGGGTCCAGGCGGACCCGGACAACCGGCCTCAGGTGGAAAACGGCCGGGTGCTCATGCGGTATTCCCTGAAGCAGGGTGCGGAGTACGAGTACCGCGTCCCCGAAAAATCCCTGGAGCCTCTTTCCGCCTGGAAACCCAAGGGACAGAGGGACAGGAGCAAATCCCCTTCCGAAAAAAAATCACCGGCGAGTTCCGGGAAAAAGACCTCCGCCAAAAGCCAGAAAACGTATCCCGACCCCAAAACCCTTCCTGGGGACACCATCGTGGCCTACACAGACGGCGGCTCCAGGGGAAACCCCGGCCCAGCGGGCAGCGGCGTGGTCCTGTGGTACAATGACCGCGAAAAGCTCATCAGCGAGTATCTGGGAGAGACCACCAACAACGTGGCGGAACTCACGGCCATCCTCCTGGCCCTCAAGGCCATCAAAAAGCCTCATTGGCCTGTCCGCCTGTACACGGACAGCAAGTATGCACACGGGGTCCTGTTCTTGGGATGGAAGGCGAAAAAAAACACGGAGCTGATCCAGAAAATCCTTGAAAAAATCAAGAAGTTCAAGGACCTGGAAGCCTACTGGGTCCCGGGGCATGCCCTGGTCCCGGGAAACGAGAAGGCCGACCAACTGGCCAACGAGGCCATGGACCAAGGCCTGGCGGAAACGGGTAAAGAATCCCCGTAAAAAAGGGCGGCATCCCTTGCGAGAAGCCGCCCTTTTGAATCTCTATTACCGGAGGATGCCTCTCCGGCTTTTCCCTGAAGCTACTTGGACTTTAAGGTCTCGATTTCCTTCTTGAGATCTTCCACCTCTTTCTTGTACTTATCCGAATCCTCGGTGGGGCTGCCCATGTCGAAGGATTCATTCTTCTGCCAGTTGTCCTTGAGTTCGTCGAACCCCAGGTAAATGGCCAGCGCGCCACCCAACAGAAGCGCCACAGGAATGGCTCCTGCCAGGAGGGTCATGAATTCGCTCCACCAATGGGATATCCCGATCAATCCCAGAACCGCCGCAGCAGCCCCGCCAATCAGAGTTTTCATGAACGACCTTCCTCCCTCACATGGATTATGGATCTATGAGAACCTTGCCGATGGTAAAAGGTAATGATTTGGGATGGGCCACCCCGGGGATTTTCGTTCCTTCACCTTCGCGCGGGTGGGCCCCCAAGCATTCACATCCTAAAGCTGAAAAGTAGCATGGGCCTCCGTTGAACGCAAGTCCTATTATTTCTTCCGGTCCAACAGGGACACCACCTTGGCGCCCCGGCCATCTTCTTCGGCCTTATCCTCCCGGGAGGGATAAACCTGCTTCAAAGGCTCCACCTTCTGGATATGCAACTCCTGGCCTTCCATGGTGAAAACGGCTCCATCCAGGTATTCGGGCCGGAGAATCCACGTGATGTCCTGGAGCGGCACCGCCAGGACAAGGAGACGCACCCGGTACCATCCAGGCTTTGGATCCGAGTTGATATCCTCCACCCGGGCGAAGAAACCCGGCTCATTTTTGAAGTGTACCAGAACCAAATCACCGATGGTGGTCATTCTCTTTTCCTTTTCAGTCAAAGGACCGGACCCAGGCTACCGGGGCAACCGGTTCCTGTCAAGAAATCCAAGCCTGAGTCGGGCATGGTGTGGCGCGGGGACGAATTTTCAGATATGAGAATCCTATCCTACAGGAGGAGAAATGGCCCGCCCTACCCCAGAGCCTTTCCAGGCCGCTACGGATTGCATCCGCTGCGGGCGCTGCATGAGCGTGTGCCCGATCTACGGCCGGACAAAAAACGAATGGGATTCTCCCCGGGGCAAGATGTCCCTGGTGGATGCCTACACCGGGGACCGGAAAGGTCTGTACTCCCTCCTGTCCCGGTGCCTGGCCTGCGGCGCCTGCGAAACGGTCTGCGCCAACCAGGTCCCCTGCGTCCGGAAAATCCTGGCCGGCCGGGAGGCCCAGACCAAAAAGACCGGGACGGGATGGATCGCCGGCACCCAGGTGGCGGCCCTGACAGACACCGGCCCCGGACCCGAACTCCTGCGCAAGGGCGGCCGCCTTTTCCAGGCCCTGGCTTGCCGTGAGGTGCCCGGAACCTCGGGCCTGCACCTGCGCTTCCCCCTGGAGTTCTTCTCCCGTCACAAGATCATGCCCCGTCTGGCCCGGCGACCGTTTCTATATGAAACCCCGGAAAGGATCGCCCCCCAGGGCTCTCCCCGGGCCCGGGCAGCCCTGTTCGTGGGGTGTGGAGCCAACCATGTGTTCACGTCCGCCGCCACGGCCTTTGTCCAACTGGCAACGGCCTCCGGGGCCGAAGTCCTCGTGCCACGGGCCCAGGAATGTTGCGGCCTGGCGGACCGGGTGTCCGGGGACCGGGAAGGGGCCCTCCGCCAGGCAGTGAGGTTCCTGGAGGTCTTCGGCGGCCTGGAAGCGGAATGCATCGTCACCCTCTGCGCTTCGTGCGCGAGCCAGATCGTCCATCTTCCCCTGATGTTTCCCAAGGACAGCCCGAAGAGGGAAAAGGCGCTGGACCTCGCCTCCCGGCACGTGGAGGCTTCGGACTTCCTCCTGTCGCTGCCGAGCCTATCCCAAAGGCTCCGGGAAGGGGCGACCCCTGTGGGGGGAAATCGGCTTAAGGTGCATTACCACGCCCCATGCCACCTGCGGTTCGGGCCGGCCACCACCACGGGGCCCCGGGATCTCCTGGCCCTGCTGCCGGGGATGGAACTGGCCACGGATCCGGACCAGGTTTCCTGCTGCGGTCACGGCGGGTCCTTCAACCTGCGGCATCAGGAGCTTTCAAGCGGCATCCTGGAAGGCTGCCTGGCGAACCTGGAGGGTTTGCCCCTGGACGCTGTGGTGACAGGATGTACGGGATGCCTGGTCCAACTGTCGGAGGGTTTGGCTTTGGGGCAGGAACAGGGCGTGGAGGTAGTGCACTACCTGGAATGGGTCCGAAAACTCGCCGGGCTTTGATCCTCCATCCGGAGTATGGGCAGGACCATCACTGAACCATGATCCCCGAGGAGTCCGTGTAGTAGGAATCCTCTTCCCCGGGTTCGTCAAAAAGGTTCTTGTCCCTTTCGATGGAACACTCCAGCCGCCGGGAGCACCAGCGCAGGCAGATAGGGTTCTCCCCGGAAAACTGGCCAAAGCATCCCCGGGCATCGTCCAGCAACATGCGGTGCAGAAAATTCCGCTTCATGAAACATCCCCCGCCGTAATAACGGATGAAAGCAATTCGTGAATCCGGCCGTTGGTGGCCAGGATCTCCTTCTTGTCCGGTGCGAACGACTCCAGGCCGAAGGTGGTGACCCGCCCTCCGGCCTCCTCCACGATCCGGATGCCCGCAGCCGTGTCCCAGGGGTGCAGGTTCTGCTCCCAGAACCCCTCGAATCTGCCGCAGGCCACAAAACAAAGGTCCAGAGCCGCAGAACCCAGGCGGCGGACTCCCTGGGAGGCGGCCAGGCAACGGTTGAACCGGCCCATGAGTTCGTCCATCATGGTGGCCAGGTTGTAGGGAAACCCCGTTACCAGAAGGCTTCCGGAAATCTCCCCCTGGTTCGAAACCCGGATGGACCGCCCGTTCAGGAAGGCCCCCTTCCCTTTCTCGGCCGTGAACAACTCCCCGCTGGCCGGGTTGTACACCAATCCGAACAGGATGTCCGTTTCCAGGGCAAGGGCGATGGAAATGGCAAACAGGGGCAGCCCATGCGAATAGTTGGTGGTGCCGTCCAAAGGGTCCACGATCCAGGTGTACGGGCTCTTCCCCGCCCGGGCCCCTTTTTCCTCGGCCAGGATGGCGTGGTCGGGAAATGCCCGGGAAATGGTTTCCAGGATGATCTTTTCGGAGGCCAGATCAGCCTCTGTCACCAAATCAATGGCCCCCTTCATTTTCACCACCCGGGCGCGGCCAAGCCGGTCCAAAAGCAGGGCTCCCGCCTCGCGGGCGGCAGCCAGGGCCGTATGACGGACCGGTTCGAGATCCAAGGTTCGCGCCTCCATCAGACCTGCCTGAAAAAACCCATGTACCAAGCCACCAGGGGGTGGCCCCAAAAAATATACAGGATCGCGCCGATGGCAAGGAAGGGCCCGAAAGGAACCACCATCTTGCGGTCCTGTTTCTGGACCAGCATGAGGGTCACGCCCACCAGGCTGCCCACAAAGGCTCCGGCCATGAGGGTGAATAGGACGCCGCCCGGCCCCAGAAAAGCGCCTTGCATGGCCAGGAGTTTCACATCCCCCCCGCCCATGCCGTCCTTGCCCGTGAGAAGGCTGTATCCCCAGGCCACGGCCAGAAGCCCCCCGCCGCCGACCAGGATCCCCAGGAGAGAGGATTTCCAGGAAACGTCGGGAAGAACGAAGGACAAGGCCAACCCCAGGGCGATCCCCGGCAGGGTGATGACATCGGGGATGATCTGGTGATCCAGGTCGATGAACGTGATGACGATGAGGGCGCAGATGAGAGCGTACATGACCGCGGCCACGGGCTCAAAGCCGAAGCGGAGAAGGACGGCCACGGTGAACAGTCCCGAGACGAACTCCACCAGGGGATAGCGCGGGGATATCCCCTCCCCGCACTTTCGACACCTTCCCCGGAGAACCAGGTAGCTCAAGAAGGGGATGTTGTCGTACCAGCGGATGACAGCCTGGCAGTGAGGGCACAACGAGCGGGGCCCGGAGATGGACATGGATCGGGGAAGCCGGTGGATGCAGACGTTCAGGAAACTGCCCACCGCCAGCCCGAAGAGGAACGTCACCGCCAGGGTGTAGGTATCTAATGGCATGTGGTCCATGGCTTGGCCCGGTGGGTGCCGGCTTCCCTTTCATACCCCATTTTTATGGAAATGCACTTGGCGGCTACCTTGCCCCACGGTCAGCGAAAATGTCAAGATGGTTGTTGCCAGGACCCGGCCATGTCTTATAATGGTGCTC